>Ga0136560_1000077_pt1 | contig 36151 bp, 42 predicted proteins | sample AntRauMeHopE1497_FD_104925 | JGI IMG/M metagenome (GOLD analysis project Ga0136560, IMG submission 104925) | Saline lake microbial communities from Rauer Islands, Antarctica - Metagenome Hop E1 #497 | ecosystem: Environmental > Aquatic > Non-marine Saline and Alkaline > Saline | place... | reverse complement strand
GGACTACTATCAATTGGCAGCTCGAAAGCATCCCAAGATCATGTTGCTAGTAAGAAGCGCAAACCGAGACCGACCCTACGCGGCTATCGTTCGATGCTGGTCCCGCTCCTAGTTCGAGCCGCAGCAGGCGTTCAGTTCCCCTCAATCGCATAGGCGCGCGCCCAGTGGACATCGGTACTCGAAAATCATGATTCGTAGAGCGGTACAAAATCCGTGTGTTTGCCATAGGTTTCCGCTCCACAATGGGTGCGGGCAAAGTACAGTCTAATAGGTGCACAGTGGAGATGCGTGGTAGTTATCGAGAGGATGCTGGCCAAGTTTTCAATGGTGAAGCAACTGCTGGCCTGTGGTGTATTTCATGTCGCTGCGGCGTGCCTAGGCAGCTAGAAGCCTGACCTGCAACAAGCCGGTGTTCGCATAACTTCATACTTGTTACCTCTGTCCGACGATGAGTCTGGGCCTCTAGCGTGGTCACACGCGATGCTGCATGCGAGCGAGAGAGGCTTGTACTCTGATAGAGTCGTGAACATGTCGACCGAGCACTGGCCTCAAAATACGTTACCAAGTTGGTTCTCAGCCTGGTAGGCGAACCCATTGATGAGAGCACATGAGAAAGTTGCTCGATCCCCTTCGTACTCACACGTCAAATCGAATTGGTCCAGGCTGGTGCGGCTCGCCCCTGAATCTGACATATTAGATGAATTGCATCAATGTGCAGGATAGGAAGACTTGCGCCGAATTGCCTATAAAATCGCAGGGGCTGCCGGGCTGGCCAAATAGATGACAAGTTGGGTGCTGGCCGTTGTCTGTCCGAAGTTGGAGCGAAGCATTGCTCTCATTAAAGCGCCAGAAATCCCTGGCACTGCGCGCAGCAACCGGGATAATCGCGCAGGAGCAGCCAGGACTACATCTGGATCTGCGCCTGTAGGTGTTGGTTTGGGTAGGGCGGAGGCTTCAAAGCATTCTGAGCACTCCCCGAATGATTGGCCAACGCGACCTAGAGAGCAGCAGCAGCATGGTGCAGAAGCAGAGCCTGCTCCCAATGATAACCTTACACAGCTGAATGGGGCCCAGTTGCCAATTCAATCGTCAACGGAAGATTCGAATGACTACGAAGATGTCGATGCTGCGGATGAAATCGCCACTGTCATTGACGACCTACGTGCAATGCTGCATGCGGGTACGGTCTTGTTAGTTCACGAGGCTGCTGCTGCATCGCTGCAATCTGGTCTACCAGAAGCTTTTTGTGTGTTGGCTCCAGTTCTACGCCACTTTAATAATGCTCACACTCGTGCTAGGCGTTAGTTATTCGTACTGCGACGGGCGTCGGACGGCACGGCAGCTGCTGATGACGAAGGTGGACCTGACGCTGGGCTGATCGATCCCCTCGAAGCATCAAGCTTTAATAAGGCTGCCTCGGCTCGAATTGATGATGATAATGGCACAGAATCTGACGAAGAGGATATAACAGGTTGGAAATAGCATCACAGCAGATTGAAAGGACTGTACGACGTTGTAGTCGGTGCAATTGCCGGGAGCTGCCATGCAAGGGAGTCATTCAATGATGTGCCCGCAAATCGGTCCCTGGATAAAGAACCCTCGCAAAGTAGTAGCGAGATATGTCTCGCTACTCAGGCAGGAGTAGTGCTGTAGAGAGGCATTTCTATCCTGATAGGCGCGTTGCGCGACCTTGATATTCGAAGCAATCCAGCGTATGCGATGTTGGTGCTTCGGGCTTTGGCTAGCTTGGCCCGGCATCGGCCATTCGCAGACGTAATTGGGGATCGACGTGGGGTCGAGGTAATGTGTCACCTGGTTGAGCGGTACGGACGTGATTCCAAGGCCGTTGTGCTGGCTGCATCCGAGGTGTTCTCTTGTATCGCTAGCGCCTCACTGCCGTCGCGGAGGCTGCTGCTAACGTAGCGTGCAGTCTGTGCCATGCTTCACCTCTTCCGATCGGCAAAAATGGATGTGATAGCGAAAGCACTACATGCTCTTGCTGAACTCGCCAAGGTGCCTTGCACGCGGTGTGCCTCGAACTGTGAAGTCATGGACTGGATTATTGGCGACGACGATGCAACAAGGCGGGCACAAGGTTCAATGCCCTCTGTATTCTCGCACCCTGTACATGTTAGCTCTAGGACAAGCTCAAGCGACACTTCCAGTAGTAGTGGTCGTTCACGGGACTCTCCGGCTCAGTAGCGCAGTCGATCTGGATCTCTTGATCTCCGCGATGCGCTGAAGGTCGAGGTACAAACTGCTCTGGCGATGGTCGATACATCCAGCAGTCCTTCGGGAGCATAGCCAGAGTCAGAAATTGCTGAAAATCTCGAGGGGGCGCAAGAACATCCGCAAACTCAGTTCGTACCTCTGTACCACCAATACTTCGGTCTCGTATGCGCAGTGAAACTTGAGCACAAGTGGTCGACGATACCGTCACATCCACTCCGTTTCTGGGAGTCGCTAACAGAGAGTCCAGACGTTTGCATGTAGTAGCGGCGATTCTTCTTGCCTGAGGTATGCTTGCGGTGCGGGCAAGGCCTGCAAGCTTGCTCTGACCACCTTCTTGCAGCTGTAGCTTCAGTCCTCGGCGGGGTTGCTAAAATGAATGCAGGGGATGAATAGATCTCAACATGGGCGGATGAAACCTTGCTGCACTACGGGCATACAAAGGATCTCGCAGCCTCCCGGGGCTGCAGCTCCCGCAGCAGAAAATCTGAATCTTACCCCAGGCGTGGTCGCGATGGGGCTGGCATGAACGGCCTTGTCCGCGGAGTGAAAAGTCCAGAACTATGGGACACTCTCGCTGAGCTCCTGCGGCAAGATGGCGTGTTGGGTGCAAACCAAAAAATCCTAGTCGGAGTTGATCAGGCCCAGCCATTTAGTCCAACTGTGGTCATCCGTTCGTCGGAGTTTCGTGTTGATCCTGATCGCTTCGCTAGCGTAGGGTTGGCATCACTGGCAGCGGCTGCACTGTACTGGCCCTAGCTGGATTCGACTTGCCACGGGGCGGCCATGCAGATTTTATCGTCCAGTTGCACGATTCGGAGGATCAGGAACTACGTTGCTAGCGGCCCTGCCCTCTAGGTGCTAGCAATGGCGTCGCACTCGTCAGATGCAGTTCTCCGCTCGGGTGCTTCGAGTGTTTTGAGAAAAGTTGGATTGCCGGATGACATTTAGTATATCCTGGATGCTACAGGAGGACTTCCCAAGACCGTACATCTGTGGCTGCAGAGCCTGGCTTCGCTGGCACGGCAGAGACGATTCTACGTCAAGCTAGTTCGCCGTACCAGGCGTGCGTGGGAAGATCGCAGAACTGCCCGCAAGCTGCGATGGAGCCGGCTGGGTAGATCTAGAGGGTGCTTTCCTGTACTTTAGCGATTCAGAATCGCAGCACTTCTTCAGAGCTCGGCGTTTCCACACTCGAATCTTGCGCAGGCAGGCCTGTATGCAACTGTGAATAGCTCCATCGGGACCCAATCCTCTCGAATAGGTGGTACTGCCCATTCGGATGTCGGAATGATGGACAACCTTCTCAAACTGTACTAGGTCCATGAAATCTCGCGTGCAATGCGCAAACAACGGAGAATCGAACGATTAGATTCCGGCTGTGTTGCAGCCCCGGGCGACCAAGGCGGACTTGCTTCGCCCGAGGCCAAGCGCGAGACGGCCATATCAGACGCACGGGTCGATACGGATCCTGCTATATTACCTTAGGATAGGATGCCCTCTTTAGTCGGAAACGTCCTATTAATGGCATAGCATAGCACGAAAGGCCATGCTGTGATGCAAGTGTTGCCTGGCTCGATTCCTGCTGGATCACTGCCTGGGTTCTTCCCTGATACTGGCATTCCTGCTGTAGGTTCTCCAGGCGCTCATACAGGTGCTATTGCAGACATTCCGAAGCAGACTGCGACGTAGTATTAGTCGTTTCTTCAAAATCCTTCGTCTGAAGCTGGCACTCGCTCGCGTAAGCCTGATTCGACGCGTTCGATTGCAGACGCTTGGGGGCGATTTCAGAGCTACGACCAAGGTTCCGAAGCAGACCAACGGCGGAAGTTACAGCGAAATCGGGCCGGAGGGCTGCTTGGCGATGATGCGTTCAACGAGACGAGCAGCGAAGAGGAATGGTATGATGCATACTAGCTGTGGTGGGAGACCCACGGGAGCAATATCGCTGAGAGCACAGAGGATACACAAGCGGCATTACAAGACCATCTCATCGACGAAGAAACTAGCTCCTCCGAAAGCGATAAAAGCCTCAATCCTTCTGAGCCGGAGCATCCCATGGATGAGCACGATCGCATCTCCCCAAACAGCAGGGATTCGGATGATGAGCTGCTCGGCGACTATCACGTGGTGCCTCGCGCTAGCCATCCTAAGATACAGACATCGTGCTTTGACTAGGCAATGCGTCAGTATGATGACCAAGAGCTCAACGAAGACTTGATTGATGTGTTCCCTACGGTCAGTGCACTGCAGCGCGGTTATCGCAGTGACGACGATATTGAGCTCCATGGAGAGTGGGGTCCAGATGAGCGTTTCTGCCTTCACACTGGCTTTGGTTCCTATTTGATCGCCAGGCAATATTTTGGACCCTATTTGCCAGGTCCTGAGCAGCAATCGTTGCAAACAGCACCTGAAATTATTGCAAAGAATGCTGATCAGGCTATTCGATGCGCACAATCTCTGATGCGCACAGGGTCACCTGCCCAGTCCTCTCAGTCGGCAGCTGATCGGATTCGCGCAAGATCAATTCTGTACAGTGCCATTTTTGGAGTTGGAAGGGACGAAAAAATAATCCATAGGATCGTGGAAATGTCGGATCCGGCGCATTTGCCGCTGATGACCCGAAAAAGCCATGGAAGTGATGACCTGAGCGAGCATGAATGCGACTCTCCGCTCGGCCACGGCAGCGAATCTCGCACGCGATCCAAGACCAGCTTTGAAGCATCCCTCTCGGTGAAAACAGCTGGAGTTGATCGTGCTGCTGACGTACATCAAGACTAGCTGCGGTTGCGAGGTCTGTCTTCGCCCGAGCGACGCAAGAAAAGCCAGCAAGCACTCCTCGAAGCCGAGAACGCATCTCCGAGAGACACCGCTTCGAGCATCCAGGCCGTAAAGGTCGTATCCCATTCAGCACTTGAACGCATACTGGTGCTATCACCTCACGGATTTGAGCGTGGAATCGCTGCTGCGGGAGAAGACGGGGACACAAGTACGAGCCAAGCCAGTACTCTGGGGGACCTGATCATGGGCATGTACGACCAGTCATATCGACTGCAGGATCCGCAGGAGCTTTTGATGCTGATTCACTTGGCGAGGTGTATTGCTGGTCAACCGTTGGGCTAGAAGACTGAGTGGCATTTCACCTTGACAGAGGACCTGCTCGAACATCAGGACGGGAAGCCATTCACTACATGCTTGTGGCGATGCTCACCGCTTGTGACCTCGCTTCGCATCAATGCTGCCTCTCAGAGAAGAAGTTATGTAGGCCACCAGTTGGATCCACTGGTAGCTCCGCAGCTTCCGAAGTATCGTGCCTCTGCTCTTCAAAGCTTGCCTCCGTCGATAAGGTGGCTCGTGCTGGACGAGGCATCGCCCGGAATTGCGGAGGTAGCCGTGTCGGCCGTATAGATCTCTTGGGTACGGGGCCGACGCTATACCATAGCTGTGAATAGGGCTGATATTTAGCGCAAGTTGATGGCATTGGCGCAGTCAACACAGAGTGTACTGCCTGTAAATGCACTCATCCTTGGAGGTGTTACTGGTCTAGCCTGTCGCAATGCATCGAATCCGAAGGTTCTTGCGATTCTGATCCCACTTCTTTTGCGAAGCAACCAGGTGCCGGATTTTCGCATAGAGTTGCAAACTGGTGTGTCACCCACTCCTACTGAGCGCCACGCTCACTTCCATGACTCGTCGGCTGTCCCTTCGTTGAATGAATTCGAGGTTGAGTCCAGCAATGGCAAGATGGTTCAGACAGGGCCTAAAGAGCCCCTTCATCGCAAGTGGTCGTCGAATATGACCCAAATGCATGTCAGCGAATTTCTAGGTCATGGAGGCAGTCCAAGCATGCGTCGAGAGAGCGCAAAATCGGCTACAGCGACCAGCGATGCAATCCAGTCATAGGATGGCCGATCTCGGTCAGAACACAGACCATCCATCGTGAGTGATATTAGTGCGGACGCAGACACAGAAGTAGAAGCAGCTCAGTCTACTATGCATGCTCTTCGGTACGATGAAGGCGATGATGACTCCGCCATCGCTGCACTGGACGGAGTCACCCCGCCCCCTGTTCCGCCTGCTAGGCGGGGAAGACACCTCTTATCTGATCTCTCAGCAAGTGAAATGGGATGTAAAGACCCAAGCGAACTTATGTATGGGGCCTGGGTTCTGCCTGCACAGCCAGTACTGCCGGATCGGGCTTAGCTTTCAGTATCCACGAGGTATTCGTTCGGGTTGCGACATCTTGATCTCACGCGGTGCAATCTTGGCGACCGGAGATCAGCAGCAATCCTTTCAGCATGCTCCAGCTGTCCTCTTATCATCAGTATTGACATGTCACGAAACGAAATTGGACCTCATGGGGATCTCACTCTAAAAGCTCTCATTGGCAAGAGTGGAGTAATCAGACGATCAGAGTCGCTTCGCGCGCTCCACTTGGCTGACAACAAACTTTCAGATGGATTCTGCGCAAGGCTGTGCGCATCCCTTGGACGGCAGACACGGAACGTGGCGAACCCCTTGTTATAGGCTTGCTCGTCGATCGAGGTGGATGGTGATTCACTCTCCACAACGGTACGACACGCCGCTAACAAGATCCGGATGCTGTACCGTCAAGACGTACCGCGGCGAACATCTTCACCTGCTCGTCATGGGGTAGCGCGAGATCGATCCATATCAGGAGACACGCTACATGCTGCTGGCAGTGCTGATTCGGGAACACACCGAGGCGCGAATCTCTCCATCGCAAGCCAACTTGTTCGGTCTATGTCGGGGCACCTCGGCGCTGCAGGTCGTGCCCGGCCGAGGCGGACACGATCTCGCGGAGATACTATGACCCCGCTAGGACGATAGCGGTCATTTTAGCCACCGCGTGCAAGAACAGGATCCGGGACTGGCAATGGCGAGGATGATGGTGAAAATACCGTGTCACGGTGGAACCAGGATATCATCGTGCGGACAGAGTTGTCCTTCGTCCCCCACGTCTGCAAGGCGCTTGCAACCGCAGCACTCAACTACGAGCTTCTCGTGTCAAATCCACTATGGTCATAGTATGATCAGCATGCTCGTGGAAGCCGCATGCAGGCCCCCACTGTCCCCTTGACAGTACTGGACCTAAGAGGCAACTCGATCGGGAATGCAAGCAGTGCGGATATGATACGGATGCCATCAAGCACAGGGCGCAACCTCACACCGGGGGAGTAGGCTCTCATCAAGCTCGTTGGTAGAAATACCAGCTTGCGAGAAATAGCTGTCCAGAACAACTCAATCTCATCTGAGGCTGGTGCTCGAATCTGCAGTGAGCTCAGAGATCGAAACACCACACTGTGGTATTTCCGGCTACCTGCGAATAAGCACGTATCGATGCATGATAGGAAGATGATTGCATCTCACCTCAGGGGCAATCGTACGCGTTGGCTAGACGTCTGTCGACCTATGTGCTTGGTACCAGAGCAGGATACTCTTGCCCGTTCACGGCAATCGTCGCCGCGAGAATCTCCGCAACAACACATGTCCTCAGATGCTCATTCTATGCGAGGCTCTGTTCCCGATGATACAGGTGGCAGTCCCGCGCAAAGCGACAAACAAAATGCTGCAATCCGAGATACGCCAGAAATGGGCATGTGGGGTGACTTGACAGAATTCACCGCATCGACAGCCTTCCCGTGGCAGCCGTCAGACTCCCAATCCACTGCCGACGACGCTTCAAATGGCAGCTCGCGGGTGTCTCCAGTCAATGCTGACTCTGCGCTCACGCTCTCGTCCTCTACGGCGCTCCTTGTTTCTTCGTCTAAGCAGAGCGTGGACGCAAAGATCGCTGCGCTTGTCTTGCGATCGAAGTCTCGGACTGAGCCCACGGGACACAATGACCTGTCGTTCGCGTCCCCCAGGCTGGTGTCAGTCTTGTTCGCTTTGCCACTGCAGTGCAATGAAAGGACGTCTACGGGTATCGAAAAGATTCCTATACCCCGATTCGACGCAGAGGAGGAGCGGAAGTAGCTCTTCTACGCTTGCAAAGGGTCATCGTGGTCTGCACAGGTCGACACCTAGTTTGGTTTTGCCTCAATGCGCACTCTCGAGACCGTGCTCTGCCAAGGGTGCAGAGTACTCGTGCTCTCTGGTCACTGCAATGGTCCGCACATGTTCTTCGAGGGGGAGAAGACCGGACTTGACCGAATTGGTCTCAAGCAGCTTAGAGATTTGCTCGAGAAATGCAAGCGAAGCAATCAAGGCCGACTATCAGTAGATGTCGTCGTGCTTTCCATGTGCATGTCAGAGTCTTTTGGACAGGTGTTTGAAGAGATGGGCGTGCCTCATGTTATATGCATCGACCGGCAACATGCTGTTAGGTCATAGTCAGTTGTTCGGTTTGCGTCTCGATTCATCCGAGAACTCGTAGCTCAAAAAACGGTGCGCCAATCCTTCGAAGATGCAGTATTTTCAGTCAAGACTGATCCTGCGCTGCCGCGCTCACAGGGGGAACTTTAGTCGAGCATTTTCCTGCTGTTGCCATCAGAACCAAGCCTGGACGACTCCAGTGCCACTTTCTAGTCCAGGTCCCAATGGGGTATGCAGGTGAGGGCAAGGCAGGATTCGCTCGACGATCCGTCCACAGGCTTGCAGTTTGGTGGTGTAGCCGTCACTCGTGCTCCTGATGTAACAGCGGGGTCAAGTGGGGGTCTCCACGATCGGATTGTTTTCGGGGATATGCCAGCAGGCTCATGCAGAGTATTTGAGGAGCTCTCAACGCTACGTAGAGAGAAGCTGGAGCAAGGCTAGACGCCGTCCAGACTGCATGCATCACCTGGTTGGGTCACGGCGTGCAGTCCCACTACGCTGCCGGAAGAGCTCCAACCACGGGAGGGTAAAGCGATCACGAAGGATGTCATCCGTAAAGCAACAGGGGCAGAGATGCCAAGCGATTCCAACGGGAGGGGGTGCTATCCGCTACCGGCTGGTGTACTGGAAGGCGGAACCGAATCTTTTGGCCCGCTGCTCGAACAGTTTCACAAACTGCCCGATTATATTGTCGGGCGTGAGCTTGATGTGCGGGCCGTACTCTTCTAGGTGTTTCGGGTGCGATGTGGTCTTATCACGCTCACGGGTCCAAGCGGAATTGGTGCGAGCATAATCGCCAGGCTATCGGCTGAGTATATTGCACTACGAGGTGGGTGTTCTGTGTTTCAGGACGGAGTCTACTGCGTGAATATGCGACGCCATGGAAACCTCTCCGTAGTTGAGGCCGTTGTCGCAGCGACGCTGGGCCCAAGTGCAACTGGTACTAAGTTGCGCAAGAGTCGTGATGAGTCCTAGGCGGATCAAGCTAACGAAAGTTCCAGAGTGTCAAGACACCGATCGCATACCGATTGGCAGGGTAACTCGCTCAGTGCACATACACCAGGAACTGGTCCTGCCACTCTACTGGGCAGCGACAGCTCAGCTGATGGTGATAATGAAGGCGGGGACAGTGACGAATTGAGGGCAGTAGAACTTATCGCTGCTAAGTTTGGCGAGGCTGGCACAGCAGGTGAAAGTGGCTTCGATGGCGAACAAGACATGCTGAGTACGAGACAGTCATCGAGGGGAAAAGATGCGAGTCGCAAGCGTGGGCGTGCAAACAATCGCCAAGGACTGCTGGATCGCCTATGCAAATTTTTGAAAGAGCGCCGATGCATGATTTTGCTGGACAATTGCGACACCTGCAGTGTGGCCGAACTCGCTAACTTCGTTGAAACGCTTCGAGACGAAGCAAAGCACGTGCTAGTGCTTGCAACACGAAGGCGTCCAATCGGATCGACAGCGCGCGCATCTGAGCAGCCAGCGATTGCTGATAAGGTTGTTGCAGATAACACGGCTCAAGGGAACGAATTATAGGCATTCGAAACCCAGGCCGACAGTCTGCACTGGGCCAGTGCTGGGGCAGGGGGGTCTCCCTTACCCAAGCCCCAGCATGCGGCGGTGCTTCACGAGGTAGTGATCGAGATTCAGCCTATGAGACGGGATGAACTAGAGCGGTTGGCAATTGATGTGCTGAAGAACGCAGCTGCCATCGGTTCGTCCAAGCCGGGCGGAAACTTTACCTCCAGCTCAGACGAACGGCAAACACTCGAGTACCTTGTACAGATTAGCTACGGATTGCCTTGGAAGCTTATCGAGCAAGCCAGGCTTTACATGGCTGACATAGACCAGGCATAGGCTGGAACCGACCGGGTCAACTCGACGGAAAGGCACCACCAAATTGGTCATGCGCCTGACCTCACAAGCACTGTGGCGGCAGCTGCAGCAGCAGCCACCTCACGAATCAGGATAATGACACAGGGTGATGTTGGTCCACTGGCTCCAGTAGTGCAGCCGGGTTTGGACCACATCGGTCGATCCAGTAGTGCTGGGAACTCAATACCATGAACGGCTGTGATTCCATCTGCTCGGCCGGGCAGTGGCGGTGGTGAGTCGTGACTTGCATTCGGCTTGTCTGAAGTGGCACCAAACCTGCTCGCATCTAAAGGCGAGCCTGTTCGGTTACTTGTACAATGTCTAGTTTGTTTGATTGAACAACTCGATTGACCAAATCAATTCGCGAAAGCCGTCAGCAAATGCGCCCGAAGCTTAAGCCGCAGGGAAAAGTTGTAGTCTTTGGAGTATGACCCTACCTTTTCCAGTGCAGCGTCACGACCCGCTCCCTCTCTAGCACACGCGAGCTCGAAAGACGCGTACGGAATCGCAAACGTATCACGGGTCACAACTGAAGAGAGACCCTCCACTGTTACCAGAGTCACCTCAGCATCTGCCTAATTACCGAGGTACGCCAGCAACGTACCTCGCAGCAGAAGTGCAACGGCCACATCATCAAGCCAACCATCCGGAAGCCTATCTTTGCGAAGTTTCGCCTCTTCCACTAGCCCCACTCGTGCATCGTCCGCGGCTGATCCGCCGCCTGCACCTTCCACCGGCACTGCCAGGAGAGCGGTGCATCGACTCGCGGATACCGGACACGCGCATGCACCCATGAGCAGAGACAAAAGTTCTGCCGCCGGGATCGGGGCAGTGAGCTTCGTACGTGCATCGCCTGATACTTCCCCCATAGGATGCGATTCACCGCCAACATACTCGATGGTCATGCATGCACCGGGGTCACTTGAGGGACTCGTCGATAGATGCGCGATGAAGGAGTCTATAACCCCAAGGTACTAGAGCTGGATGGCACGAGATACCTGTCCAAACGTGTTCCAGAGGTATAGCAATTCTAGAGCAGCCATGCGGCATGCAGGGTGCACCCGCCCGGTCTGATCGATTCCAACACCGGTGTCATTCAACTTGCAGCTCCACACACTCCCTCCCCGTGTACGCGCCAGAGCCAACCCAGTACCAGCACGGGCTTTCTCGCCAGCTCCAGCGCCTGATCTCGCCACAGCCTATGCACATAGCTCTGTTGATCGCTTCTAGGCATATTGTTCGGCAGATATGAGTTTCCCACCAACTTTCCTCTCCAGCAGCCCAGCGACGGTAGGAGCCAGCTCATTAGCTGCGGCTGCCAAGCGCCCTTTACCCAGGGTGCACACGATTCGCATGTGCTAGTAGAAAGCCCTTGACCACGTGTTCTCTGCTGAGAGACGTTCGAACTGTGCTCCTGCTTCGTCAAACCGAAACAGCGACAGATTGCAGAGTCCAGACTCATACAGAACGACATGACCAAGCTACTTGGGCAGCGGCTCGGCGAGAGGGATTCTGGCCCCTGCCGCTGGAGGCTCTAGCATCCCTGGCGCGACTTTTGCTTCGGGGGGTGCGTCTGATGCGCTGCCTGCTGCTGAGCTCGCGCCTCGTTCCCTGCCGTTGATCATTTCAAAGACCTGCTGTGCCTCTTCCGGCCTGCCGAGCATGCGCAGTAGGCGGCCTGCAAGCCACAGGAAGATCACGCTGGAGGGGTACATGTGGAGCAGATATGCCATGATATGCTCAGCCTCTTTCAGCCTGGTTCGAGCGCTCGGTGGCAGAAAGCCAGGAATAAGCACTTCGGCGATGAGGATCACGAGGGCTGCCAAAGGGGCCCGAACTCCTCCTGCTCGCACGGTGCGCCTGAGCAGCCGAAGGCCGAGCTTTCTGTCGTGCGGGTATCCAAGTAGGTCGACAAGGCGCAGCAGGATCGGTGGCATCGCCGATGCGAATATATTGAAGACACCGAGCCCGAATGAGATCCCGCTCGCTACGGATCGTGAGAGCCCGAGGCTCTCACCAAGCTCAACGGCTTTCTCAAGGCGTTGAAAGTGACTAGCTGCCTCGGCACTGGCACTTTCTCCTCCTCTTCCTCGCGGACTTGCCCCTGCCTCACTGCTTTCGCTGGCCATGCTTGTACTCCCGCCACCTCCACCCGACGCAGCTGCAGGCACCACAGGAGCGCTCGCACCAGCAATTCCACCTCCATCTGCATCTATGTCTGAGTGCGTGGGGTCCATAGCTGGCTTGCATTTCCCGGTTAGAATCGATATAATATCGTCCTTGGCGTGAGGTAGATCGCTCAGATCATCTTCATCTTCCCTCGCGGCGTCAGCAGGGCTGGAGTCAGCCCACGCGTAGGAGAGGTCGCTGAGACCTTCTTGTTGTTCCTTGGATCGCTGTTTCGAGGTGACTCGCTTCAACTTTGTCTCGGCCTCTTGATAGAATAAGTACGCAGAACGAACAGAGAGTCCTGCCCGGAGAACTCCTACTGCTGATTCTTGCATCAGATACATGACAGCTAGAATAAGGCTGGACTCGGCTCGAACCAGGAGGCTTTCTATCTCACGACCTGCCCGAGCCAGAGGAAGCTCACCTTTTCCAGCTCCTGTTCCATCGTCAGTTGCTCCCACTAGCCACATGAGTCCACCAACAATGCCGGCCCCCGACCCAGCCGTCGGGCTCGCGTCTTTCGCAACTCTGTGTGCCGAGTGCAGCATGGTTATGGCTTGGTCTATATCTGATCTCTGCCACGTTAGAATCGCGCGCAAGTAGGAAAGAGTGCTCTGGCCAAGTGCAAAAAGGGGGACCCGATCACTCTGTCGAGCAAAGAAACCCTCGCTCGCTGCGAACCGATTCAGGAAGAAAAGACCGACCCCGAACTCGCCAGCTCGGTTCGCCGCGACCGTGTCTGCTGCATCAATCCGGTTGCTAGACCATTCCGCCCTTGGGACAATCACACCTGGGCTCAAAGTTGTCCCGGGAGGGCAGCTCGTTAGTACTTCCCGGAGCACTCGCTCGTTGCGTTCCAGCTCGGATTTTGCCACTTCGGAAGTTGCATGCCCGTCCTCAACTGCCAATGCTGCATCTGATGTTACCTTAATTGAGTAAGCCACCCTCGCTTCGTACAAATAGGCCTTGGAATTATCTAGTTCCACATACACTACGCCTTCGGAGGGCGTCGGCAAAAGGCAAATACCGGCCTCGTGCGCCGAGCCCGCCTTCGATTCAACACAAAGTAACTCAGACGACCGAGCCGCATCACCCGCTGTCCCATGTCTCAGCCTTACTATAACATCGTGTGAATTATTTGCGAATTTCTGCTCCTACAAATAATGGCCAATGTTGTGCATGGGTGTGGGCCAAAGTAACCCACTGCTTTCCGATTCAGGTATGGCAGGTATGTTCTCACCCACTCCAATATTTCGGCGCCTTTCGGGAGCTCATGGCTGACACGCGATATTTGACCAGCTCGAGCACTTGATACACCTGCAAAAGCTTCATCCATAGGGTGACCTGCTAGCAGGACGCAGATTTGCAAGAACTAGACCTACGCCTATTCCAGGATCCAGAAGATGCGTGACCATGCAATGACCACAGACTCACCAGTTTTCCCCGAATGTTTGCTCACTCAATTCATGGTTTAAGTGTGCTAAGTGCGCTGCCACCATGGGAAAAATAAGAGTTAGTTGATCAGTTTACACCCGGAGTTGGTATTATTGCAGCGATTGAACCGCCGTGCTTTACCTTTACCATGCTTCAAGTCTCCGCAGAAAACCAAGGACAGAATGTTCATATCTCAGAAAGAATGGAAAGAGCACCACGGCGGCGCACAAGGTGGTGTCTTAGATGAAGCTGCTGCGCGACAAAACCTTAAGCGCCGTCGAGTTCCCATTGATGCATGCGGCCTATCGCTGGCGCCCTGCAGGTAGCCCGTACTCGCTAGGGTTGGCCACCCAATCCTGTATGATTTGCCAAACATCGTAAATTTTGTAAAGGAGCAACGGCGAGATCCAATTAGCGGTCGCCCTATCACAGGGAAGGATTTGATTAGAGTGCGATTCGCTCGCGGAGAGGATGGGCGATATATTTGTCCTGCAAGCAGAAAGCCGATAGGCCCGTATGCCGCAGCAACCGTTGTGCTAACCACCGGGAACGTATTCCTCACCGACGCAATTAATGCGCTGTGTATCAAGACCCGTTGCTACCAGGATCCGCTCGACAGCTCTGAGTTTGACCCCGAGAAAGACCTCCTCGTGCTGAACGACCCGGCTGACCCTGCCTACCGCGACATCCAGCGATGGACTGCCGAGTTGCAGGGGAGAGCTGCCATTGCAGGCAAGCAGTCAAATTTGCAGGCTCCGCTGATATCCAGAGCAGGCACTGCATCTGGCTCAGCATCTGGATCCCTTTCGCTGCCTAGATCTACAAATTCGGGTGCCAGTGCATTGCACGAGAGTGTTCCCAGCTAGACCCCACGATCTGCATCGTCGGTTTCAGGGGATACTGCTGGCAGTACCAGGGGGCTTGATAGCAAGGGCCCAACACCTGCACCTGTGACACAGCTAGACGACGTCTCCTCGACCATCCTCCGCCAGCTGGACGAGAGAAGACAGAAACGCCAGAGGTTCCAGGACGAGCAGGCGGCAAGGGGGCTCTCTGACCAGAAGCCTGATGACGAAGAGGACAATCCATTTTCCTCAAAGGGCGGGCTCGGTTCCTTCGCACCGCCCGCCAAGAAACTCAGGATCTCGGCACCAGCATCCAGGCTCTCTGGTCCCGATGGTTACGGAGGCGGCGGGGAAGGCACAGGGGATCCGGAGTCGGAAAGGGCGCGGGCGGTGGAACTCGGGGACGCGTATCATAACCCTGGAGACTACGACCGCCCGCAAGCGGGTGCGTCCGGAATCGGAAATGGGGGGAAGGCCAAGCTCGAATCTAAGTCCGCGAGCTTCACCTCAACTGCGATGGCGTCGAGGGGAGGGGGTGGCGCGAGGTGTCCGAGCGTCACTGATGTCATCGCCACCCGCCTAGACCGCGTGAGGGGCCTGTAGAAGAGCGCTTTCCTGAGAGTCACAATCGGGGCCACGAAATGGCAGCATCCGGAGCCGGAAAATGAAGCACAGCTCGCCAGAGTCGCCGCGAGCGCAATGACTGACATACTCGGGACACTATCGATCGAGCTGTTTGCTTCGGTTGCCCCGCTGACGTGTCATAATTTCCTCCAGTTAGTACGGAGAGGCTACTACAACGGAGTGGCTTTTCACAGGCTCATCCGGAACTTCATGGTGCAGGGTGGTGACCCGACTGCAACAGGCAAAGGCGGGCTGGGCTGGGACGGGGGCAAGTTCAGGAATGAATGTTCCGATCGCGGGTCCAAGGCCGCGGGACTAAAGCACACAGAGAGGGGATTACTGTCTATGGCAAATGCAGGACCAAACACCAATGGCTCCCAATTCTTCATTCTTTTCCAGCCTGCGGCCCATCTAGACGGCAAGCATACAGTGTTCGGGAAAGTGGTTGGCGGGACTCCCACCCTTCGAGCGATCGAGCTTGAAGAGACCAGGGATGGCAACAAGCCCTAGAGACGTATATGCATGTGTAAATGGGAGGTATTTGCTGACCCTTTCATGGAAGACGCCGAGTCGCGGAAGCAAACTCAGCCAGCTCAGTCACCTGAAGGCCTAGGTGTGTCCGCACCGGCCGAGCGAAGCTAGGCTACCAAGGCAGCATCGCCTCAGTTATACAGCTCTGGCAAAACATCGGCTCCTCCGGCCGCTGGAGGGGCTGCCTACCCTGCCGAGGGTGTTAGTACGGCCAAAGCAGTCAAGCAGCCAGACCCGTCCAGTAAACGTGGCCTTCTGGACTCTGGTTTGGATGTGGACTGGTGAACGTAGACTAGATCTAAGCACGTTGTGACACCAATGATGCATGCTCAAAACTTATACATTGAATGCATCTCTATAACTCGTCCTCATCGCTTCTGGTGCAACCCGGCCTCCATCCATCTCTGCCTCGCCTTGCCCGCCACCCTCCGAAGCAAGCTGGCATCATCCAGAGCAGCGGCTGCACCCTGGGCAAGCTCAGCCAGGGAATCGCCCTTGCTCTCCTGAATGACTCCCCCACCAGCATCAACAGAAGCGGCTGCGGCCTGCTCCCGCTTCGAGGCCTTATCAGCCCTCCGCACCAGTGCCTTCGTCAGGTCGCGGGCCCACTCCACAAGTGAGACCTTCCTGCCACCTGCCTGCCTCCAAGCTACGTCGACCTCTCCGCTTCCAGACCCTGCCGATGGTCCCCCGGACGGAAGGAACAGTTCGCCCTTGGATTCCATCTGCACGAGCGCCTTACAATCGCTGACAATCCTGTCATGCAGGCCATGCACCGCCAGCGCAGCAGCCCGGGTAGACACCCCGGATGCACTCAAGACGCTGTCGAGCGCTTCAGCCGTCCGGACGGCGGCCCGGCGGCGGGCTAGGCTCCAGTCGTCTCCACCCCCTTCTTTCCCTCCCGTTGCGGCTGCCCGGGCTGCCTGCTCGCATCGCATGATCACCTCGACGCATCGCTCCGCCACAGCTGCCGCCTCCTCCTCCAGGGCAGGGTCACCCGCCCAAAGGTCATGAGTACCTGCCACACCCAGCACGGCTACACAGCGAGGTGCCCTGGGCTGGGCGAGTGCCGCACAGGCCCGCAGGCAGCTCGCGGCCGCTTTACCTCTCCAAGGACCCTCGTCTTCAAATGGGAAGGCCTCCGTGGCATCAAGGCAGGCCCGGACTAGGTGAAGCGGACCGTCTGCCGGGTGTCCTGGAAACGTCGCAGCCGTGGCAGCTAGTCCGGATAGCAGGCGACCGGCCCTCACCGTCAGCTGGCGAAGCTGCTCAGGCAAGCTGCTTGCCCCCCCACCCGCTCCCCCGGATCCTCCACCCGCCATGGCTACCCTGGCCCTCATCTGCAGCTCCACGGCAGCCTCCGCTGCCGGACCCTCGACCTCAGCCACGGCTCGTCTCAGCATCGCGTCTGCTTGCGGCCCACAGCCGCACACGAGGGAGGTTTCAGCGGCGTGCTGCAGCAGAAGACATCGGGCGAGTGGATCCGACTCAGCCGGAATAGTGACATGGAGGAAGGCAGCGCAGGCTCGGCTGAATGTGGCGCTGCGCTTTGTGTGAGCTGCTGCTCCCAAACCGGCGGCACCGCGTCTCCGCTGTGCCATGGCCATGGCGCGACGTAGGGTGGCTGAAGCTGCGTGTGCCACCGCTGCTCGAGCCTCCGGGAAGGCATGCAGGGCCCGTCGCGCGCCCCCTAGAAAAGTAAGGCGACGTTCGACGTCCCTCCCGAAATCAGCCGCCAGCACCACCGCCGCCGCCAGCTGACCGCAACCCCTCCTGTCGCTCTCAGGGCTCATAGCGGAAAGCCCGCCCGCGATTGAACGGCACTGCTATAGTGCCAGGTCGGCCAATACAGGGTCAGCGGCGGGCAGCGCCCCACTCCCACCAACGCTCCACGGCCGTACGCCTCGCCTTGCCAGCGCCTCCTCCGCCTCCCTACATTCTCGCCTTCTCGACGCAACGAAGGCCTTGCAGAGTGCCAGCGCCACAGCCTGCCGGCCTTCCCCGTCGCCACCTGCTGAGGCGGCATCGAGGAGGAGAGAAAAAGCAGGACTCGTGACCAAATTGGCCAAGTCAGCGCCACCAACGCTGCCGCTACCACCCGAGGTAGCTGCAGTCGTGGCCCCACCCCAACCATTAACACCATCGTTGTACCCTGCGGACCATTTCTTCTGAGTTGAGGTTTCATCCACGCTGATCAGAGAATCCCCGCCAGCCAGGGCGGCCGAGCTGTCGGCGGCAAACCCGAGTCCTTCGACGCCGGCGCACGCTGCCCCGGCCGCCCGATCGTCCGTGCCTCCAGTTGCCACCATCACCAGCAAGGCCTACACGCGCTGAGCGAGCTTATCCGAGAGCCGGCTGGCAGCTGCCTTGCCGCCCCCGGCTGAGAGGTCGCCTGCCCCAGAGGCAGCCCCTCCGGACGCCCCCTGGGCAGCGGGCGCTGACGCCGCTAGTCGCTTCAGCTCAGCCTGAATCCTACGAGCTGCCCCCTTCAGTACCACCTGTACCTCTGCAGAGCCTCCATGCCTCAGTGCCAGAAGCATCATACCAGCACATCGACTGACGTACACACTGGCTGGCGCTTCGCCGCCCGAATTCGCACTGCCAGACCCTACTCCTCGAGCGTGGATTGGCAGTGCCCCCCCCCCACCACTTCCTCCTCCGTCTGCGGACGCCTCATCTGATGATTCAGCTGCTGCCTGGGCAGCGGCAGCTTTGTCTTCCTGGGTCGCCGCCGTCCACGCCGTGGTGAGCAGCGGTCTGATCTTCCCAGCCGGCGGCTCTGCCATCGGCTAGGCTAGGCCTCGGCACAGCGAGGCATACAGAGCCGCGGTGGAGGCACCCTTGATGCCTTCCTTGGCCGATTTCGCCAGCTTGCCTAGCGGTGTCAAGTAGGCACCTTGCATGCGGCCAGGCCAGTGCCACATGAGAGCCTGCAGAGCAGCAGCCTGTCCGCACCCCGTGTTGTATGCCTTGAGTAGACGCTCGAAGACTGCCTTCTAGGCAACGCTGGTGCTAGAGTCGTCATCTCCGGCCCCCTCACCATTGGGTGTTTCCTGAGCTGCAACTGCAGACAGATAGTGCCACGCAGGAGCAGAGAGAGAGGCGGCTGTGCCGGGTTCAAGTCGGACCCCTTGGGCTGTCTCCTCTTCATCCTGGTCAGCAGGGGAACCTTCCTCCCGCACCCCATGCTTGAAAAGAGTCAGCGAATCCAGCAGACTGGCAGCCGCAATCCTTTTTTCATTCCCCAGAGACCGCGACAGAGCAGCAGCCCCACCAGCGCTCGCACCTGCCGCGCCTCCGCTAAGCAGCCTGCGTCCCACTCTAGCCACGTACAGCCTCGCGTGATCGGCGACCAGAGGTGACCCCAACCCGCGGCACGTGCGCGCAAGCCGCAGAAGCATGGGCGCGAAATCCGCGGCGTCGGAGAGAAACCGTTGGCATTCCGCCAACGCGGCCTCCATATACAGCCGGGGGAGCATCTCACGGATGCAGGCGGTCTTATACAGCCAGTTACGGCATATCTCACGGGCCTCGGCTGGCACGTCCGAGGCCAGGAAAGTGTCTGGGAGCTGCTGGGGCTCCGTTCCTGAAGCCAGGCTCATCTTTGCGTTCGCTCTATCGGCAGACTCCCGAATACGTGAGAAGACAAGCCGTCCGAACGTGTCTAGCACTGATGTGGCAAGCACAAACATCGTGGGGTATACGTCGGGACTGCCGCGAGGCCTGCACAGCAACTTGGCTGCTTGCACGGCCAGCTTAAGGCTGAGCACTCGCTGCCCCCCGCTCCATGCTCGCCTGAGCTGCGAGTGCATCTGCTAGAGACGGGCCACGATGTCATTCTGAGAGAGAGCGACTACACCACCGGCCTTGCGACGTTCCGCTCGGTCCATTTGCTCCAGCCGGCGCCGCGCATCGTCCAAGTTCCGCTCTTCTTCATGTGGCGCGTCCTGTTCGCCGGCGTCACGGAGAAGCTCGGCCGAGATGCGCACGGGCGCGCCGCCACCGCCGGTTGGGGGTCGTAGCATCGAGTTACGAATCATGGGCCACAGCGCGTCCAGCTTCGATGACGCAGTCAATGCCTACGACTTGTTTGCTTTGCTTGCAGCTGGGTCGGTGAACGCTTTGGATGAATTGTCGGCCTGCGCTTTCCGCTGGGCTGCCCTGACACCCAGAGGATCGTCACGTTCATCTACCTTGCTTTCTCCGGCGCCAGAGGCTGGCACCGCTGGTACAGGTGATGTCGGCGCAGAGGGGCCCTATGTAGAACTACTACCGGCTGTTGCAAGTCTCCGGCGCGCGTAAGCGAGCCCGGCGTCATCGAGCGGATGTGAAACAGCACCTGACCGCGCACAAGCAAGCGTGTCCTGGAGCTCATCGTAGTCTCGGAGTCGAGGGCGCCTGCGGGTTGTCGGCAGCGAAGACAAATTATGCCAGCGTCGTATCTGGATTCCTGCACCAATCACGAACACATGTGCGCGAGGCAATGCCAATGAATCTTACCACTGCACCTGAGCAGGATCCGCTGCTTGTCCAGCTTGCTGTTGCTTCGCCCCGGGACTTGGAGGAGTTGAAGCCACGGCCTAGTGAGCAGATGCCGATTCGGCTGACATTTTGCGAACAAATATACCACTTACGGGGCAGCCGGAAGGGAGGCGTTAGTTCGTAGGTTTTAGTTGCAAGCCCTTAGGAAAGTGGTTTTATTCAGTTGTAACGCTCAATTCATGTTGCGAACGTTCTCTATGTGGCTGACGAACCTCGAGCGGTTGCTCAATTCTAGTGTTATGAAAGAGCTGGCACAGGCAGCAATCATATAAACAATTGGGTCGGCATGTACTATCATGCGCCCTGTTTCAGCGACGCACGGATGAGCGCTAGCCTAGCTGAGCTCTGTTGGTTGCATCCAAGCCTTCTGGCGCTGATGCCCGCCAGTGGGCCACCACTACATCCGATGGGCCATGTCCCATCGCCGCATTGCGCAGCATACACAGCAGCAATGGGATCAATCGAGCCGCATGGGACGCTCCTCGACGCATGCAAAGCGATCCGTAGATTCTAGCCTTAAAGTAGTCGAGGCCCTGGACTCCCGACTCGGAATCGGAATCCTGAGTCGCTGGGCCGAGCGAGCGCGCACAGGATTGCATTGCAGCGCAAAGTTGTCCGAACCACTCTCCTGAGAGTCTCCTCATTTTTGGTGCCTCCTATGCACTGCAATGCAATGCTGGACCACCATCCATAGGCCTACGCTCAGGTGCTCCAGCACAGACTCTAGGCCCTAGGTCCAGGAGTAGTGACAGTGGAACTGCTGATCAGGAAATAAGACAGCACTGCTGCTGCTGCTGCTGCTACTGCTGCTTGGGCTGGTGCTTTGGCTGCTTGAATTCAGGTCCTGACTGCTTCGTCTCATGGTCACTATTGTGAGATCGCCCGAGGTCATTGAGTGCCTTCCCATTCCCATTCCCCTGCGCCATGGAATCATCGATGATGCTGCCTCCCCCAACGGGCTGCACCTGCACAATACGACCATTCTTAGGACGTTGGAGCACCGAGGGTAAATCAGCATCATCCTCTTCCGCCAATCCACCTCTAAGAGGATCCAGACTCGAAGCGTCAGCACCACTCGGCGCGCCGCTCCCTCCTTCTCCAGACCCTCCCGCCGCTGCCGCTGCATCTGCAGTGAACAGGTACTTCTTGTTCACCCCGAATACGACGCTGCTTCCTCTGTCTGCCCATGATGATGAATCCGTGGTTTGCCCTTTCGACGTCGACCCGGTAGATGATGCGGTCGTGGCCTTGCCGCTGTTGGCCTGTTTCTCGCATGGCTTGGACGTCGAGCTGGAGCTCGAGCTCTGGGTGCCAGGCTGCTCGCAATCAGCTGCCTGTGCCTGTGCATGCGCATGCGCCTTTGCCTTTGCATGCCCAGAGGTAAGAGTTGGGTGCTCTTTGTCCCAGAGGGGATGCTTTAAATCGCTACCTGCCAGGACATCGCGGTCTATTCCACCTGCGGTGTTGCCGAGGACGTTAGAGTGAGGTCGATGTGCATTCTGCCTCTGCGCTTGTGTGACAAGTTGACTCTACACATCCGCTTCAGATGCGTTTGAAGCCTCGTCCGATGCGTTCATTCGATCCAGACGGGTGGCTGCTGCAGATACCAGGCGTTTGGAACCGGCATGGATTGCTGTGCTGCTGCTGCTGCTGCCATCACTCTCACTACCCTTCGCATCTTGCTGAGAGCCATCAGCCACGGCATCCACTCTCTGCACAGTAAGATGGCGCGCTCTGGATTCAGGTACTGGGGTCAGAGAGGCGTCCGTACCGGTGAGGGACCTGCTGATAGCAACTGACTGGGATGTGCCACCGGGCTTGGAGCTAGACGAAGTTGACTGACTCGACTCCTTTTCATTGGATGATGTTGCTAGGCTTAGGCTGCGAGCCCCTTGCATCGAGTCATTGGGGGGCTTGGATCCGCTGCTAGACCCCCCCTCTTCCCTCTCGGGCACTGCTCGGAGGGAATATGGGACTCCGTCGAGGAACTTCGTGCTTCGCTCCCGGCCGTGCTATCGCTGGCGGTGCTACGACTAGGACTGCGACGAAGCGGAGAACATGATACCATCTCGTTCGATAGTAGTATCGGCCCCGATCGATCTTCGTCCATCAGGCGGAGACCCCAGCATGTCTGTACCGGCACTGGCATCTTCACCAACCGAAACACTTGCCTGGTGTCGAGACCCGCCAAGTCGCTGAGATCGGGTGCCGGAGTTAGTTTCCGTCCTGTCGATCGCGCCAGAGTCAGAGGTACTGGCATCAGAGTCACTGCCACGAACAACCGCTCCAGCACTTATGGCGGTAGAAGCGGCACTGAGTTCCTACCTCGGATGCGAATCTCCAACCACCGGGGCCTGTGACCGCGCCGGTCGAACCTGGAGACTAGTCCCCGCGGAAGAGACTTCGTGCAATAGCATTCCAGGGTGTTTTGCTACTACCGACAATGACGATGCGGGGTTTGTGGGTAGATTTGGCCAATTGCCATCCTCGACCTAACCACCCGACGCATTCGACGACTTGAATAATGCAGGGAGAGCCGGTGACTCTGCGCTGTCCATTGCCATCATATGGGGCGTTACCCCGCCCTCGGAATTGGTGAGTTCTGCTTCGATCAGCAGGGATTCGTCAGTGATCAAGGGCGACCCCTTCATGGCTGATACCACGTTCCGCAGTTCCTATCCAATGACAGGGCTGTCAGAGCATTCCCCGTCTGCCTTGTCCCAGTAGGAGGATTCTCCAGCCGAAGTGTCAATGTTAGAAGTCGCGCTGCCCCCACCCCAATCAGAACGTAGCATCTTAGTGATGGAATCCACCGTGTCTCCATCTAGGCCGGGCAGGGGAGTGCGAGCAGCAATGGGACCCAACCGGTCGACATCTTCGGGGCTTGTGGATCTCTAGCTCTGCAGAGACCCGCTTGGTGCGTGGGCTCGTCTCATCACCGGGGTACCGTGCAACGACCCAATACTATGTGTACGTTTCCTACTGGCTCTATTAGGAGGGCTCTTGTCTTTTTCACTCTCCGACTTACGTGGCCGGCGCTAGGACACGCGACTGGACGAGCTGTGCGTGGAGCCCTGTGTGCTGCGATTGCCATTGAAGTCGGCACGTCCAGTCAGATCGATCGGGGAGCTAGCGCTGGTCTATTCAAGTTGGGGACGCGACGGAGTATGCTGATTGCCATACGGCAGGCTTGCCTTATGTTGGTCTGGGGGCGACACGGCGCTATCACCCGTATGAGATGATGACTAGGAGGAGGCTTGAGCAGCAACTTTGACTCTGTCGGACGCAGGCAGCGGCTACATTCGGTTACTTCGCCGATCGACCTAGCCGAACGCTAGGCTGGCGCCGCTCTCTCTTGTGTCAATGCGATCGATGCTGTTATCCGCTGAGTTCTCGTCATCCACATCCAGATTCTCCGCAGAATGAGCAAACGACACATCTACCGGATGGCGCTTGCCCTATTGCTTCTCCTGAACGATCTGGGCAAGCAGGTCGACCCCATCACTGCGTCTGCGATCGCCGGGCTGGCTGTACGTGCTCGGGGTTAGCCCCGAACCATTCGATCGGGTGGAATCTGAATTATCGGCAATGAGTAGCGATCCACCCCCTTTTTGTGCCATTGGAGACGAAGGGGCAGGCTCAGCGGACTGTTCTTCTCGATGCAGTCGGGTGGAGCGACCAGAGGAATCATGTACGTACTTTGACCGACGCTGCTCGGAAAAGTCGCTATATATGCTGCCTCCGTCCGCGATCACAGGTGGCCCTGCAGAATCTGATGCCAGCATCTTACTAGTATGTCGTGTCTGTAGGCCTGATCTTGGAGTGACTTCCCGGCTGGAGTTTGGATCAAGATCGGGATCTGCTCCTGCTCCTGTTTTGTCATGCCCGCGGTCGCTTGGAGGGCCAGGAGCAGGAGCATCACTCATGCTCGAATTCTCAGGCCATGAAGCTCCATTGGTACCAGAGACGGCTGCATAATTATCTTCAGCAAATTCCGAATCCCCGTATTTTGGAGCACGTCTTTTCGTGCCGCTATGAGAAAGAGAAGAGTCAGAGCCGGAGCCCGAGCCTGGATTCTCATCTTCGCCGGACGACGCTCCTACTCCGCTGCTGAAAGGACTGCTGCCACTGGAACTACCACCGTGTGGTGATGTAGAGGCGCTTTCCGTGACCCCTTGCACCGCACTGTCGGTTGGGGGCGAGCCCGATCCCCAGTGTGCTTGCTCAGGGGATGGGGATGTGCTGCTCTATGCTCGCTCACCTTCCCCACGCTCGCCTTCCCTAGTGCTCGCACGAGTCCTGAGCTCGCCAGAGAAATCGATGGCAGGATTTGCACTTGGATGCTTGAGTTGCCGTGGGGGACTTGCTAAGGATTGCGGCCCTGTTTGGCCAGTGGCGGAGGGTCTCTTGGAGCGGCTCAAGAAGGGGGGTGCTGGGGCGCTCCTCTGCGCAACCGGGCCGGTTCGCTGAACAGGCGGTTCCTGTGGCGGCATGCCCCAGTTCTGGACGCTGCGGCCTGGCTACCTCGGTCTTTCGTCAACTAAAGAATCATAATCCATCGATTGCTAAGATTGTTGAGCCATCGTGTTTTCACCTACTGGGTATGCAGTACTGAACAGGCTGGAACCCATTGATCCAGCGGCGTGCGAGCCCATTTCATCCCCTGCCTCCTCATCCATCTCGTCGCTATCCAAAACTCGCATGCGTCTCCCTCCTGCTTGGGTCCCGTAAGTGCCTCCCTGCGATGTCGTATGTCAGCTTCAGCGTGCAAATGCTGGCGAGCCACCTGGGAGCGGGATCATTGGTCGCTCCAGGCAAGTGAACGAACACCTGGCAGCTGAATTGTAACACAGATAGGAGCACTAGTTGGCAACAGAGAAAACATGCAGTTGTACCTCACAGCGCTTTCTTGCTAAGCGCCTCTCCATGGACGGGTAGATTTTTGCTTCAGAACTGGCGCTGCGTTGAGAAAGTTGCAGACACTTTAGCATGGCGATCAAGCTGTCAAGCTTTTCCAGTCCGTGCCACGAACAAAAAGATTGGAGGAAAGTGTTAGGCGCGCGCGGGATTTATTCAACGCAATGCGTACTAGCTGAGTGCACAAAGAGGAGTGAAGCCAAAGGGAGCGAACGCCATACCTATGCGATCCCCCTCACCTTCAGCTAATGCACGCAGCTAGCGCATAACTTCTAATTTTTCGTGATTTACTTCGGCTTCAAACGTCTGTGGGAATGCCATCTGAACCCCTTGATCAACCTCCGGATTTTGCTCGCTCATCCTCCACTATCTCTGCTCAAGCTCGTTCTTGGGTGCCAGTCAGCCAAGCCGATGTTCTGTGGACGATTCCGGTTGTTGCTAAGTTCAACGGGGAGCCACGATAAGTGAAATGGCGTAAATGATACGTGTTTTGCGTTATTAGCCAGGGGGATGCGTTTATGATTCTTGATCGCTTCAGCGCCTGGCTCGAGTTGGTCGCAAAGGGTAACGCACGAACCACGTAGGGGGTGGATCTGCCGTCATGTCAGGAACAATCAGAAGCCACCATGTCGATGGTAGCAAATTGCGTATAAGGCGGAGCATAGTGCGCATCAATTCAATACGCAAGCAAGTCATTCAAGACATCGCCCGGCCGACAGCGCGAGCGAGCTGCTCGTCGTATCTCTGCAGTGCGAGCATGCGCTGCCTCGCCAGGACGGCTACCCCTCTAGGTGGACGGCGTGCACCCCCCGTGGACCCACCCGCTCGTTCGCTAGATCTTTGCGATCCACGTTCCAGCGAATTTTGGTGTTCGTACCATTGGTTACTTCCAGTGCTTCGCTTGCTATCTTCATCTGTTTCACTGCTCGCCACCGTCGGGACCTACCCTCCCCTTTGAGCAAGTGCCTGAGCACGACCAATGCGTCCGAGCATGCCAAGCCTTGAGCTAGCGGCTCTGGTCGGATCGATATCGAATCTATCTGCCTATGCATGGCCATCTCCAGTCTTGGGACTCGTTGCCATGCTCGCTTGAAGCACTTTCTCACCGGAAAGCACCAGTACCGAGGCATCTGATCTGGATTTAGATCCTGACCTAACTGTACTCAGTATCTCAGAGGGATCAGCCGGGCCAGTGGCCGGCCCAGGCTCTTGTGCTTGTGGTGAGCATTCGCCGGCAGCATCGTTGTGGCAACTTGTGGTAATGGCAATGCTAGCTGGTGCACCTGGCGAGGGTGCTCCAACACGAGGAACCATTGCAGTGCGATGCACGAGTAGTTTCCTCCCCACGGCTACCACCGGGCACGGCGCGCAGTCCAGCAGGAAGGGATGGCACAGGGCTTCCACCGCCGTGATCCTGCTCCTCCAGTCCACGTCGAGGCATCGGGCGAGCAGGTCAGTAAGAACTGGTGGAGCCCAGACGCCTTCATCTGCAACGGCGCCGACCCGCTGTCGGGAACGTGACACAATAGCACGTAACTTACGCATCAATCCGGCATGCGTCGGCTTGTTGCCTGGGTCCTTGGTCCCTGGATCCACGACGGCACCACACCCAGGCGTCCTGCCTGTGACTGCCAGGCATCGCCGTACGTCAGTGAGGAATTTCGACCCCGACTCCTTCGCTCCTGCGGGCTTGACTTTCCCAATCTGTCCCATGCCCATGCTGACGCCCATGCCCATCCCAGCGTCCACACCCATGTCCACGTCCATGTCCGTGCGAGCACCTGTTCCCTGTGCTGACCTGGCGTCCTCCTGATCAGCAGCTCTGTACTCCCAGATCGAGGCACCGATGCGTCCAAGCGTTCTCTACATTCGGACCAGAAGTGCGATCCGCTCTAGTGACGCGGGAGACGCGGTAGCGCCGGGCCGCTTGGAGCTATCGGGACCAGAGTCCTACTCTGCATCAGTCGTTAGCATTGTCTTTGCGACCCGAAGGTCGTCGCTGTTTGGTAGTAGCATTCCTGCTTGCCCTGCGCACAGTTCCAGCAGCACTACCCCCACGGAGAACACATCTGCAGGGCACCCGATCCGATCGCCCACGATGATCTCGGGTGCCCTGTATCCGGCCGGCTGCAGCTGGTAGTCTACTTCGTACACGGAGGCAGCATCTCGCACGGAGAAACTGTTCCCCAAGTCTGCTAACACCACCGAGGGATTCTCACGACATGCTCGGACCAATTCTTCCGCCCTTACCGCTCCTGCTGTGGCAGCTGCACTAGCGAGGGCGGAATCCTTCAGTGCGGCCAGAGCACGGTCACATTGTTTGACACCCACGGAGGCAGGCACACCCTGCAGGAGGGCGCTCCGCATCCTGATAGAGGCATTCTCTGCCTTTCTCGAGAGGACAGCAGCCTCAGCCGCCCGGCGTTCCGCTGTTCCCTGGGCCAAGAGCGCCTTGGCCGATGCTAGCCCTAGCAAGATATTGTCTGGTTTAATGTCGGCATGCATGATGCCTCTCCGTTCGAGGTGGGCTAGGGCGGTGAATAGACGACGAGCCACGCGTGCGACGGCCTCCCATCGGCAGGCAGGAATGGGGGCGGGAGTGGAAGTGGGGGCGAGAGTCAGAGTCCGGGCACTTGCTTGATCCCGAGGTTGTCGAGTGGGGTCTGGATCTCGCCCCAGCGAAGCAGGTGATACCGAACAAGGATCAGGCATGGGGCGCGAACTTGTCACATCGTGTTCACTGCCCCTTCCCTTCGACGCAACCTGCACTCCTGAGACCGTGCTTGCCGATTCTATGCTGTTCCCGAGCAAGTGCTCGGCTGGTTGCAGGTCATACACGGTGAGAAGGGAGGGTCCTCGCAACTCCATCACGATGCACATGTGGCCATGGAACCCGAAGGAACCAAGGTATCCCACCAGGCCCTGATCCACCCGATCTCGCATGGGTCGCAGTCCAACCGGGGGTGCATTGCATGCAGGTGCATGCTCAGGCGCGACATGCTACGGATCTGTGTCTGCTCGCATTACCTCGGATTTGCACGTCTCTACCTCGGCCCCTGCTCCTGCTCCTGCTCCTGAAGGCAGGTCCTGTCCTAACTGGAACAATGCCCCGTCCAACCGCCTATCCGAGGCCCGCTGCTCACCACCATGCAATGCTCCGACTGACGGATATTCCGAAGCCGAAGCCGAAGCCGAAGCCGAAGCCGTATTCGAAGCCGAAGCCGAGGGTCCCTGCGATCGTGACGGGCTAGCCGAGTTTGGGGGCGGCGGCTCGAACAGTCCAGCAAGAGCTGGCCGATTCTGACTTCGCTCGCTGGGTCCTTCTACGATCGGCGCGATCTCGGCACCCCCAGCTCTAGCCACAGCCCCATTCGAAGCATGAGACCTTGGTCGCTTCGCAGCATTGCCTCTGCCCTGCATCGTCTGTGCTCTTGCTGCCATCGATTCTGATTCCGGATCGTTGCCATCTTCCTCGTCTGACGATTCGACTGCTCGTCTGCCGGTGGAGGATCTCCCATCCCCACCCCTACCCCCGGTGTTTGGAGAAGTGCCCGTGACCGTGACCACAACTGGGCCTGCAAGGTCACGCCTACGCTTTGTACCCGCCAGGGAAGGAAGGTCGTAATGAGTGCCCGCGCCGGTCCCGATGCGAAGGTGACCTATTAGAGATGATGCTTGCAGCACCTGTGAGCCTGCAACTCCCTGGGCCATCGTGCGGCCCTCATCATGACCCTGGTTGGGAGTGCGACTGGCTTGGGCGAGTGGCAGAGCTTCGATCTGAACGTTGTTCCCTCCGTACCGCGACCGCGACCTCGACCTCCACCCCGCCGCCTAGAGGCGGGCCAGGCTGAGCAGCCCGTTGGACCCAGCGGGACTCCGACTCGGACTCGGACTCGAGGACGTACTGTCTGGGCATGTCGCGAGTTCGATACCCGCCTGCACCTCGTCGGTTTTCACCCCGCTTTTCTTCTAACCCGCTATGGAGACGGAGTTTGGAGCAACGGATCGCTAAGACGCTCGCACAGGAGATAGTCGCCCAAGAGCCCCTATTCTGGTGCGATCCTGTGCGATTCCAATTCCGATTCCCTTGAGTGCAGCGAGTCCGGCAGTCGTCGGCGGCAACTGCGTCCGCTTTGCGTTCAAGGGCGATGATGACACGGAAGGGGACTGGGACCGCTTGTTCACGCCACTAACGACAGATATAGATGCCAGTGATGATGCCAGGTACTTGGGAGTGCTCGGCGGAGCAAGTGCCTTGTTGGCCTCCGGTCCGTGCATGAGTAGTGCTCGGTTTGGATCACGTTCGGTCCCAGCCTGAGGAGGGCTCCTACCCATCCGTGAGTCTTTGTCAGATTCAATCTAGGGGGGGTAACTTGGCTGCTATGACATTCTGCCAGAATGTCTTTTTGAGACACAGGATCCAGCTTCAGCGATCCGCGTTTGAGCTTCCCAGCAGTTGCTCTTTGGGTCAAGTGGGATTGGATTTCTTGGCGCAAGCCACGCCGCCAACTGCTCCCAGCTGCTAGCATCCCACTCACCACACCCAGCATCTTGCATTCGATCCACTTCTTGTATGCCTATCTGGCTGTATTGCGCATGCATAACCTTAATAGCTACCAAGTGCTGGTGAACGGATTCGCGTGCTCGAAGCAATCGTCCAGCCATAGCGATGCTGGATTCGTCGCCTGCGCAACCCGTTTCCCATTCATCAACAGCCTGTACAGTAATGCTGAATGCCCCTTGGCCTAGTACCCCAAGAATTCTGTATCGACCTGCCAGCAGCGGGAACGACGAGAAGTGCTCTACTTGAAGCCTTCCTGATTTTGCCGTAAATTGAAGTCTTTTGACGCCCGTCTTCCCACGATCACGCCTGGTATCCATGTTCTGAAGCAGTTTACCGATGCCAACCGTGAGTCCATGGCTTGGACTGATTCTATTGCCCTTCGTAGAGGATCTCGCAGTTCGACGACATCTGCTAGTATCCCAAGCCGAGAACGCCATGATTTGTTCCGACAGTTACCAAACCAACAACCACCTTCAACCTATCATGTGTCAGTCATAGAAAGAGTTACGAATAGTTTTGGAATGAATCCCCGTTGTGGTTGTCGAAACGCTTGATCCAAACCGGGATCGATCGCGGCGCGGTTGCAACCGCTATGAACTCCGAGGAAACAGGGAGTTTGGCCTTGGCAAACGCTGATAGTTCAGTCCCATTCCAAAACTAATGTAATCTTAAAACTTGCGTGTAGCTATCACTATCGACCATCTCTATGCCCTACTTCTCTGGCCCAAGCAGTTGCCTCCAGCTCCAGCTGAAGCAAGTGCTCCTTTATCCGATCCGCTGCTCTCGCATAATGCCTGTTTCTTACGGCAAGCTCTGCGTCTGAAATTGGAAGGCTGTATGACAACGGACTAGCCAACTTCGGAGGGTCTGAGCTAGGATGTGCCAAAACGAGTGGCTCGGTGCTGCTACCGCTCTATGGAGGGCTACCCTCGGCAGCTGCATCTCCGCTCTCGAGCAAGTGCTCCAGCGCAGGAGGAGCAGCCGAAGGCGAGGTCGTTCGTACGAGCGCAGCCTGTCCTTGGCCTATTAGTGGTGCATCCACGATTGCGCTCAGGCGTCCATCCCCTCCCCCGCTACGTCTGCTCCCGTCCTCTGCTCGCCTAGGCAGGCGAGCGTTCCTCATCATGTCCAGCTCCTCCGCGGCTTCGCGGAACTGAAAACCGGCGCCACGCATTTCGCTCCTGTACTCGCTCCAAATATCATCCAAAAGAATCGGTGCTCCTACGAAAATGCCCATTTTGCGACCAGCAGTGAGTGGTATTGGTACCTTGGTGCCGTGAGGGAGCACCTGCTCCATCCCATAGTGATAGAACGGAATCACGACTGGGGCGAGCTTCGCGTCGCAAATAAGGCGCCCCACACCGGGGCGCACTTGACCCATTGATCCAGGGTGGCGAGATCGTGTTCCCTCCGGAAAGAAATGAACCCATTCGCCCTCATCAAGCCTGCTAACCATATCTGTCATCCACCCTTGCATGATTCCGGCACCACGCTACACTGGGACTACCTTGCCTTTTCTAAGTATTCCAGCGCTCCACTTATTCTTAAAACATCTGTCTGTTGCGCATGGCGTCCAGCGCATCAGCTCAGGATTGAGGCAATCCTTCCAACTGATCAAAGTAGCAAGGGCTCCCGGGTCGTCTATGGCTGTTGTGTGATTCGACACCGTAATCAACCCTTGCCCTTTCTACTTCCGCGTAGCATCATGTAGCGATCCATGAAACACTTCTGCTCTACGCATTTCTGTGTAATTCAGTAGATGCATGACAAACTTCGAGTACAATCCAAGGAACGAGACCATCGCTCTGGACGCAAGATCCCGACCATCCCCCACAGATTCACTATTCGACGCAAAATAATCAGGGGGGTTATCGTGTTTTGATATGGATCGCTTGGACATATTGTATATCGTGGCTTGTGTCCTGAGCTACGACCAATCTTTGGATTGGCAAGCGGTTGCTGTTTCAGATCCCAACGAACGTTCGCTCGAGTTCACGACGCAGGCAGGATGCGCGAGTTTTCATTTGAGGCTACTACGAGCGTACACAGAAGGAAATGGCGGCGACTGATGAAAGTTTTAAAGTGATTCCACCGAAAATTCCGCCCCGTGACTCTGACGATAGACAGGGGACTGGGGTAGTAGGTGCTAGATCTACAGAGGCTACAACAACAGTAGATCTATCAGTTTCCTTACGCACTCCCACAAGACCAGCAGTCGCCAGAAGTATGTACGAGTTGTTACTTCACGAGTACATAACATATTTGGTTAGTTTGATCCGGCATGAGATCGCCCACCACATAAAAGAGAATGCGCATATAGTTCGTTTCAGCACATGTAGCTTCATCGAAATCGATCTGCACGCACAGGCAAAGCGCGAGCCAGTTTCCAGAGGTACCCGCCTGGCATACTTTCAGGAGATCGAAGAATTCGGTCGTTCCATTGGAAGGCGGTGGATGGAGCGGTGAGTTAGCTAACCGTCACATACAGATCTCGCGCATCGGGCGTTGTCATGTGCAGCTTATCGTGCATGACTTCCTGTGATCATCGCGCAGATTAATGCAAGCAAGGATGCGCACAGGAACACCATTGGATGTTTTTAAGTTTATATGCCGGGAGGCATGGACATCAGTGTATGGCAAGCCGATCGATCGATTACGAACAGATCACGGGGTGAGAAGGTTCTGGCGAGTATCGGCATCATCCGGCGGTCGTTGCTGTGCTCGCCTGGAAACGTATCCTAGAGATTCCCCAATTCATGCAAAGTTCCTGATACTCGTTACTTCGCAGACAGTTTTTCAGCTCCTAGACAACGCTTTCCCCCTCCTGGCAAACCTTTCAGTAGCTCCAGGTGCAACTGATGGAGGGCGCCGGCAGAGCCTTGCCATGCTGGCTGCGGGACACCTAAATGGCATGCTGGCGGCATTTGGATACGAAGGACACACAGTCCACTCGCATGTGGAAGGAAACACGCTAAAGCTTGAGGTGACGATGAACCTGTGAAGACGCGAAGTGTGCGACCGTTCTATCTTTCGAGGTCAAGGGGGCGACTGTCAGCCAGGTGCTTGCTTGCAGTTCACACATGAAATTAATTGGCGACTTGAATTCTCTTAACCAGCGATCAATCACTCGAGCGAGGAGCAGCTGCTCCTCGCACGACATCACAATCCTTGCATGGTGGCCGCCAGTGATCAAAACTAGTATCTGCTCAGATGTCGATCTTGTCAAGCGTCGGGGGGAAAGAGCTGCGCACGATACCGGCCTTCTTCTTATCGGCGAGGCGCAAGGTGTACAAGTACTGCGAGGGTGATGCGAAAGAGTGCGACGAGCTTGTGGTTGTGCTGCAATAGACATATCGAATCAACTTTATTTAAGCGCACCAATTGCTCAGGCATCGGGCAGCTACGAATGTCAGGAAACCCACCTTCTTCGTCCTAAGCTTGAACTTGGTCACTCCGGTAGCCTTGTTCTCGACGATCTTGACGTCTGCGGTACAAGGTTGAAAATAGTTGCGATTGCTACGTGTGGCTCAGCACTGCCCCTCGGTCCGGTTCGGTGAACCCCGCCCCGTGATCGTCAACTTCTCAATCAACTCACACTTGGCATCGGCGGTGCGTGCCTTCTCGAAGAACTTCATGATGTCATGGATCTGCTTAGGCTGCGAAAATATGAGACCATATTGCTGAAAACACAATCTGTGGCTTTTTTCGTTGTGTTCGCACACAAATGATACCAGTTACCCTCTCGATCCATTAACATAGTATTGAATGTCATATTGACTGGATCACTACATGTCAAGGCTCACCATCTTGATCAAAACCTATGGTTAGGGGTTAATGGTACCTGGATCGGATCGTCGAACGTTCGAAAAGGAATATCGAGGCTTGGTGAACTCTTGTGGCCACTGGCGAGTCGTGGGACTGCCCGGTGCTGCTCAGCAGCTGCTGTACCGCGATTAAAGAAATCTTCGAAGCTCAAACAAAATTGAGTGGAAATTTTCTGAGGTGATGGGAGGAAAACTTAAAAAGCAGGTTTAGCCACCAAACCAGCCGGTGCGGTCGTAGTTGCGGTCTGCAGCGGCTCCAACCCGAGGTCCTCTGTGGCGATCCCAAGCTCGTCAAGCTTAGCCGAGTACACTCTCGTCGCGTCGTTGTACGCCTTGCTTGCCCGCGCAATGGCAAACTGGAGGTCGCGTATCATCGCATTGCGGCCCTCCAGCAATTCGTGCACCCTGTGATTGATGCCTGCGACCGCCCGCGGGTCCAGTCTCGCCTGCGACACCACCTCGTCGATCTGCGCGTGCTTCTCGTCGAATCGGACTTGCAGCTCATCCAGGCGCCGCTCGAGCATCTCATTGCGGAACTCAGCCCGCCGATGCACAGCTCTCACAGCCTCCTCAAAACTGTCATACAGCCTGTCACGCTCGCCTTCGAGGGAGGAGAAGCGAGCTTCCAAGTGGGCGTGATTTGCGACCAGCTGCTTCTGCTCGCTCTGCAGCGTGCGGAGCCTTGAGCGAGCATTGCGCAGCGCCAGCCGGTCTTTCTCGGCATCCCTGAGATCCGCACGCAGGGCCAGTACCTCGTCCGTGGCCGCGGCAAGCGGGTTGGCGAGGTTTTTGTTTTCCTCTGCGATGTCTACCATGAGGGCCTGCGAGGCGATCTGGCGTTCCTGGAGCTCCCTGATCTGAGCCTTGAGAGCTTGGATCGTGAGCACATTCTTCTTTGTTATCATGTTGTAGAACTCTCGCATCTTGGCAAAGTCTCTCCTGTGATTCTCCGTTAAGTCGTAAATGTGCTGGTTCTTGCGCTCCTCTACCTCGTGCACCTCGACCTTGAGACGGAGCTCAAGACCGCTGCGGACCTCTGCCATTCGCCCTTCATACTCACGGCGGAGACCATCTGTTCTCGATCTGAATTCTTTGCCGGCAAGCTCTTCGGCTTTCGTGTGGCGGTCGCGTAGCTTCTTCATGTCGGCAGCCTGCTCATCAGCTTGCGCTCGCAAGCGTGCGCGCATTTCTGCTACGGCCGAACGCAGGCCATCCTCAGCTCTACCGTGAGACTTCTCAGCATCACTTATTGCTTCTGCTCTCCCGGCCTCGGTGCGCTTCAGGGCGTGCCTATGCTCGTAGTCCAAATGCTTGACTTTCTGCTCGTATACCTTAACTTCTACTCTGTGATTTTCGTGCATAGTTTCCATTTCTCTATCTTTCTGACCAACCATGAGGTCAAACTTTCGAATTTCTCCCTTTGTTATCTCATAGAACCTTGAGACAGTGTCCTGCGCAGAGGAAATGCAGACAACCACAGCTAAACTCCACGTTCTGACGCTAATTCTGGTTGGTCTGGACAACAGGCGCACATAAGCTCACTCTATCAACCTGCATCTAATTTCTGTCCATTTGCGACTTGTCAAGAGCCTCTCGGAGCTCTCGGAGCTTCTCTCGGAGCTCATCAACGGGCTTATCATCGAATACTGTGGGGGCTCGGGGGGGTGGGACATCCTTCTTCTTGCCTTTCTTGGCTTTGGGCATACCAAACAAATATAATGCGAGCCTGGAGCCACAGGCGTTCCGTTATACTCCTACTGGAGTCACTGGCTGGCTGAAAACGTTGAATGTTTCACAACGGATGATTTTGTCTGCGGCGCCTTTAGGTTCCGCACCCGGATCCTGGTGGATTGTGGCCTAATCGGGATCAGTTGACCCAGGTGAGAACGTTATGGATGAGGGAAGTACATCTTACAGGTCAAACAGAATGCACATGAAATGCACAATGCTGCGCATTTAACACAGGTGTGGCTTCATGTCCAAATCACGCCAAAAAGCCTCAGAGCTCATCGTGTCCCGCGGAAACGCCGCCGTCCTCGAGTTGCAGCCGCAGGTCATCCGCGTACTTTTCGTCGCATGCTGCCGGTGTCCTCAGGATAGCGCTGTACGCGCACTTGCTCGGCTCGCTCACGCCAAGCAGTTCCTCGTCCACCCCGCACTCCAGGGTCACGGTCATGCTCCTGTTCGGGCCCTGATAGCAATGCTGTCCATTCGTGAAGAGCATGACCCGGTGCTCGCCTCCCTCCCAGCCGGAGAACGTC
>Ga0136560_1000073_pt1 | contig 36956 bp, 18 predicted proteins | sample AntRauMeHopE1497_FD_104925 | JGI IMG/M metagenome (GOLD analysis project Ga0136560, IMG submission 104925) | Saline lake microbial communities from Rauer Islands, Antarctica - Metagenome Hop E1 #497 | ecosystem: Environmental > Aquatic > Non-marine Saline and Alkaline > Saline | place... | reverse complement strand
ATGTCGCCGGCGGGGGCGAAAAAGGCGGAAATCGGGCAGATCTCCACCGCGGCCCCGCCAAATCGCGACGTCCGAACACCAGGAGGTGCGCAGTCATGCAACACAAGGGTTTGTGCGAAGAGGAGCTTGGTGCGTGCGGTGGGAGGGTCCGAAACAAGCCGGATGAGGTAAGGGCTCTGCTCCCTTAACCTTAACACAACTTAATCCGTTCTATTCTTGTTTCCTTCAATCTTAATATAACATTGTGAATGGCTCTTTGGCGCCACATGCTGACTTTCACCGCTCGTCGCACGCCAAGCCGTCGGCTCGTGTCCGGAGGTACATTCGCATTCCTCAGCCGCAGGGAATTTCACCCTGAGACACGGCTTCCGATGCTTTCAACGGCCCGTCATCCAGTCAGAAGTCGACCGCCCGCTTGAGCTTCTCGGTGGAGGCGAACTTGACCGCCTCCGACAGGTTATCCGTTCTCAAACCCATGCACACCCAATCCTGCATGAGTGCGGCAGTGACTCTCGAATCCATGGAGATGTAAACAGTGAGGGCGCCAACAGGCCCAGTAAACCCGCCTGATGCGAGCGTGGCCACGCCAGATATCACAGTAGCGATCTCGTGCACCTGCGAAGGCTCAGCCAGGGAAAACCTTCATTGATCACACAAACATCAAAGAGAGAGGTTCCGCTCGTAGCCAGCCAACGTGCCTTACCGAGGCGCCGTTGCGGATGCAGGAGCGGCCGTCTGTCGCTGCGCCCAGATGTTCGGCGAACAGGAAGCCGCGGCTGCCGTCCTCAAGGATGATGACAGCCCAGACAGACTTGCCATCGTCAAGACTCCAAGTAGTGTCGGTCACGAGCACGGTGGCTCCGCAGGGGAGCGCCGTGATCTTGTCAGCAGAAGCTGATGGTCCATCACGCACGTTGAGCCCAGAAGAGGCAGTCACCGTGGCGAAAACATTGAGCCTGGGAGCCTCTGCTGATGCCGCCGCAACAAGGGACGCTAGCGCGCTGAACGCACCTGCAGCCATTGGCACTGGCGCGAGTGGACGAATAGGATACGCTAGGTTACTGCCACACAGTCCGCGTGAAGAACTTAGCGTTCCGCGTGACGAAGATCGCTTTCCGCGTGAAGAAGATCGCATTCCACATGACGTTATTGGTGAATGTGAACACGGATGCGAATGGCTCCGTACAGCATTCTCAGCCCCACTCTTCCGCATTGATACACAAACCCTGGCTGTTGCGCACATTCAGCGCGCCTGAAGTCGCAGAACCACCAGCGTTGGCTGCATGGCGCGGACGGACCGAAATTCTGAGCTCTGCCGGTACTGCGAGGCTTACAAGTGCCGCAAGAGCGACTGCAATGCCACGTTTGGGCACAGATGACTTAAGCGGGCCAACCAACCTGGTGCTGGTCCCTGGCGAGGCGAGGATTGCGGGCGAGAGCATACCTTGCAGGAGGCTCCACATTGTGCTCCGCAACACTTGGCAGCCAACGTTAGCCTACTGCCACCATTCATGGCAATCCGACTTTGAGTGATGAGTGCATGGTTCCCAGGAAGCCGATTTGCAGACTTGTCCGTCGCCATGCTGCAAGCCGGTGGCGAGGCGCAGTCCGCGTAGATGTAGCGCCGCCCAGGGAGCATTTCCGCACCGACGGGTTGCGAAACAGTAAATGCCACCTGCTGATATGGTCGAGCCGTGAGCAGAGGCTGGGTGTACGGCGTACGGGCTTGGAGGTCGCGCGCTGTCCGAAGAACCTTGTTGCACCCATAGAGGACCTTGGCGGTCCACCAAAGGAAGCGTGCACTCCTTATGCACCAGACATTACCACGCAGCTCGATCTGCTCGTGCAAAAACTTCTGCACGGACACGAAGGCTGATGCTGCGCCTGGCTGGCCTGCCCGATAGGCTGGAATTCGAGGCTACGGCGCAGCGCTCCAATCCCATCGATGCAGGCAAACGTGCAGCTGATGCCTGGAGCGAGTAACCAGCTGCTGATGGCCGAGGTATGCTCGGGGGACGGGCGACATCGCGTGCTGGGCGCAAAGCGCCTCTGGCAGAACGGTCGTGTCAGCCGACCCGTCACCAGTGCATGCATTGTCATCGCTCGTGGCAGACATGCTGCCCAGCGAGTTCTCAGCGACGAATAGCGGATGCAGGCGCCGCCCAAATCTGAGGTCGCTGGCCGCCAGCCCGTGACGCAATAGTGGAGGACGAAATCGGAATTCGGCTCCCTGGCGTTTGTTCACACGCACGTCAAATTACCTGTGGTCGACTAGGCGCGCCCAAAGTCTCGCCTCAGCTTGAGTGTTGTGGCTCCAAAGGTCGGGCTTGGCCCTGCGAAAGTTTTGCCGGGTGATGATGCTAGCGCCACCACAACTCGATGCAGCGCACTGCTTCGTTATGGTCGGACTCTGATCACTGGAGGTGCTCGGGGGCGGCCGGTGAGCGGCCGCAAACATCGCCGGTCGCCTGTTTTTCTCTTGCACGAGCGCTGTGCCATGGCTAACACACGAAGAACCTAGCCTGTTTGCCCCACCACCGAAGTATCGCTTGCCAACAATCCCTGGGGCGTGAGCATTGGCCGGTAGAGCGAGATTGCCTTTCGCATCTGTGCTCACATTCACCAATAATCATGAATCATTGCCTCACAGTCAAAATTGCAGAGTCCACGCGGCTTTGGCAGGTTGAGAGAGTCCGCGGAGGAATCGAGAGTCTGAATGAGCCGAGTCAGCATGAAACACGGCTCCGTGCGTGCGTTCGCGGCCCGCCTCGGACGATCTGCGGCCGCGATGCTGCTTGTTGGTGACATGCCCATGCCTCGGCGCCGAAGTTGTGCCGGCGCGCGGGTCCTGGGTGGCGCCTGCAGAAGGAAGGCCTCTTTGCGTGTGACGTCAAGGCTGCAGCTGGCCCTTCTCAGGCCCGCATGCACACCGCGACTGTCGGCCGCTAGTCCCGCGGAAACAGCCGAGTATGAGTGCTGAAGGCTTGACCCTTCGAACGCTGCCCGTCGGGGCGCTCATGGACGTGCTGACATTCCTCGACGCCGCGGACTTGGCCAGGATGTCCCGAACGTGCTCGGCGCTCCGGTACGCGCCGTCTCACTTTGACCTTTGGCGTGCCTTGGCGCTTAAGCGGTTCCCGACCCTGGAGGCGCCCACCGACGGCCACTGGAAGCGCGAGTTCCACTGGCGGCTGGTCGTTTCCGCCCGCGCCGCCGCGTACCAGCGGGACATGATGCTGGGGCTCCTGGGCCGCCGAAGCCAGGCACCGGAAGTGCTTGACGAGCCGCGGGTCGATGTCTTCACCCTCGACGCGAGCGGCTCGTCACGGCCCGTCGCCATGATGGCCACGCGCCGGCTGCGCGCCAAGCTGCGCCTCGAGGCCGCTGCGGTCGGGGTTGGGCCGGCCGCATCTCCTGGGGCGGTTGCGTCGCGGGACGTGCCAATGACCGAGGTCCGGCGCGGCCTGGGCGATCAGAACGAGACGTCGGACGCCCACAGGGGCCAGCTCCGCATCAGGCAGGGGAGCGCGCCGTGGTCCGCGCTAGGGTAGCGCTACGCCGCCACGGACGGACGGGTGTTGCGCAGGAGGAGCCAGGAGGACGGGGGGTGGCGGGGGTTGCTGGGCTGCCCGCGACCTCGAAGCGCCTTCGTGGCCGCCCGGCTGCGAGGCTGACCCCGACCCGGCCACGGCGACCGCACTGCGGCACGGCCCTAGCGCCCGCACACTCTGCGGCCATCGCCGCCGGGTTTGGCCGCGCACTGGCGGTGCGTGGAACATGCGGCCACCGGCGCGGCCCGCGGCACATCTGGCCGTGGCCTCTGCGCGCGCCTCGCCGCCCCAGGGCGGCGTGCTTCGGTCGCGGCACGCGTGAGTCGGCGTGCGCGACTGGCGGTCGGTCCTGAGAGTGTCTGTCCGCCTGGTGCCCACACAGCCCACACAAACTCCTGCTGCCGTGCACGAGCGTCAACCGCTCGTTGAGGCGCAGTTGCGGCCGCGCACCTCGGCCGGGAGGCTCCGAGAACGTGCGTCGCTGCGGCTCTGCATGGCTTCGGCGTGCGGCTTCCGCCACTCGCAGCCTGCTGTGGGTGCGACCGCGGGCAAGGCGGGACCAAGTCGCTCGGCAGCGGACGATGGGCAAAGTCAACGCCAAGACCCGGCGCCGGGACAAGTACTTTCAGCTCGCCAAAGAGCAGGTGCGTGCGGCTCTGCGCGGGCCCGGCCCCCTTTCCGCGCCCGTCGGCGCGGCAGCCCCGGGGCTGTGCCGCCAGCAACGCCGGGCCGTTCGTGCAACATGGTTGGCGCTGCCGCCCCGGGGAGACGAGATGAACGGACCTCGTCCGAGGCCCGCAGCAGGACGGTCGCCGCGAGCTTCTGTGCTTGCCCCCCTTCTCACGCGCAGGGCTACCGGGCTCGCTCGGCGTTCAAGCTCATCCAGCTGAACAAGAAGTTTGACTTTCTGTCCAAGTCCAACACGCTCGTGGATCTCTGCGCCGCTCCGGGGGGCTGGTGCCAGGTCGCCGCCAAGCACATGCCGCCCGGGTCCACCATCATCGGCGTCGACATCGCCCCCATCAAGCCGATCCGCGGCGTCATCGCCCACCAGGCCGACATCACAACGCCGCGCTGCCGGCAGCTGCTCCGCCGCGACCTCGGCCCCCGCAAGTGCGACGTGGTGCTCCACGACGGCGCCCCCAACGTGGGCGCGGACTGGGTGAAGGACGCATACACGCAGTCCGAGCTGGTGCTGCTGTCGCTCAAGCTGGGGGCGGAGTTCCTCCGCGAGGGCGGCTGGTTCATCACCAAGGTGTTCCGCTCGCAAGACTACCACGCCCTGCTCTGGGTCTTCAACCAGCTCTTCGAGCGGGTCACAGCCACCAAGCCGCACTCCTCTCGCGCCGTGTCGGCCGAGATCTTCGTGGCCTGCAAGGGCTTCAAGGCCCCGCGCCGCCTCGACCCGCGCTTCCTCGACCCGAAGCACGTCTTCCGCGAGGTCGGGTCGGCCGACCCCGACGCCGCCGACGACGGCAAGGGCACGGCGGGGGACGCCGCCAAGTCCATCGGCGGCGCCTCCGCGGTCAGCCTGTCGGCCCTGCAGCGCGCCAAGCTCGCGGGCGCTGGCATGTCCGTCACCGGCTCGGCGGCGCGGGGCGAGGACCCCATGTCCGCGCCGGCGCTCACCTCGGCGCAGGCCGACGTGCAGCTCCGCGCCATGGGCCGCACGCGGTTCGAGGCCCTCGACGCCAAGAACGACAGGCGCCGCAACCGCGGCGGCTACGACGCCTCCTTCGGCCAGATCCTCGCGCGCTTCGTCCCGGCGACGGCGTTCATCCGGAGCCGCGACCCCGTCGGCGTCCTGGCCGAGGCCACGGAGCTCGTCCTGGGCAAGGACGGGGACGCCCCGGGGGAGGACGGCCGCCTCGCCGCCGACCCCGCGACCACGGCGGAGATCCGCGCGCTCTGCTCGGACCTGCAGATCCTCGGCCGCAAGGTCATGCGCGCGCTCCTCCGCTGGCGCGGCTCCGTGCTCCACCGCTGGCGCTCGGAGGACAAGGCCGAGGCCGAGGCGAGCGCCGAGGCGGAGGCGTCGTCCTCTTCCTCGTCGTCCTCGGCCGCGGTCGCCGCCTCGGCGGCCGGCCCCACCGTCGACGACGAGGGCTTCGGTGCCGTGGGAAGCGACGAGGAGGACGACCCCTTCGCGGACAGGCCGGACAGCGACGCGGAGGGCAGCGACGGCGACGACCCCAAGGACGGCCGCCTTGCCGCGCTCACCGAGTCGGAGCGGCTCGCCCGCTCCAGGGCGAAGCGCGAGAAGAAGAAGGTCGCCCGGGCGAGGCAGCGCGCCCTGCAGCGCAAGGCCTGGCACCTGGACGGGCAGGCGGTGGACCTGAGCATGACGGACCAGGAGGGCCGCCTCTTCTCCCTCGCGACCATCAAGAGCAAGGCCGACCTCGCGGCCTTCCGCGCGGGGACCACGGCCGCCGCGGCCGCGGACGGCGACGACGACGACGACGACGAGGGGCTGCCCATGGTGCCCGGCCGCAAGATGCGCGCCCGCGGGCTCGTGGAGGACGTCGACGAGGACGAGGACAAGCTGGCCGACGTGGAGGCGGCGCTCGACGCCGACTGGGCCCGGCTCCAGGCCCGCCGCGCCAAGCGGGACGCCGACCTCGCGGCGCTGGCGGAGGCCGGCGAGGGCCCCAGCTCGGGCATCCGGCTGTCCCGGAAGCAGCGGCTCGGGCTGCAGGCCGAGGTGGCGGAGAAGCAGATGCTCGGGCGGCTCGACTCTGAGCACCAGCGGTACATCGAGCAGCTCTCCCGGGCCCGGGCGGCGGTCGAGGGCCGGCGCTCCGGGAGGGACGAGGGCGAGGACACGCGGGGGGGCAAGCGCGGCCGCCGCGGCCGCCGCGCCGCCGAGGGCGAGGACTCGGACGACGACGAGGACTCGGACGACGAGGACTCGGACGACGACGTGGACTCGGACGACGAGGACGCGTCCGTGGGCGGCGGGCTCCTCGTCGGGCACGGCGACACGGGGCCCCGGAGCGGGTCGACTGAGGCGCAGATGTCCCGTTGGTTCTCGTCGGGGGCCTTCGGGGAGGGCGGCCTGGACGTGATGGAGGGCCTGGGACCCGCCCCGGACTCGGCGGCCGCCGCCTTTGACGTGGACGACCCCACCGGGAAGCGGCAGCGGAAGCGCGCCCGCGCAGAGGAGGAGGCGGACAGCGACGACAGCGGCGACGGCATCGCCGACTTCATGCGCGACCTGCCCAAGAGCGACATGCAGCGGCGCCGGGACAGGCTCCGCAAGGTCCGGGAGCGCGACGCGGCGCGCAACGCCAGGCAGGAGAAGCGCGAGATGCAGACGGTCCCCGCCGCGCTCGCGGCCGCGGGCGTCAGGCTCGAGGGCATCACCGGGGAGGACGAGGCCGCTGCGGCGGCCAGCCGCGCCCAGGCGGAGCTCACCCCCGCCGAGCGGAAGCGCCGCGAGATGATCCGCCGCGGCATGGGGGCCGCCGTCGAGCAGACGGCAGAGGGGCCCGCCAAGCGGACGAGGCGCGAGGGCGCCGCGGACGCGGGGGACTCGGCCAAGGCGGCGCGCAACGCCAAGGCGGCCGCCCGGGCCGCCGAGGCGGAGGCCGCGCCGGACACCGAGGAGGCCGAGGAGGCGTCGAGCAGCGACTCGGAGGGGTCAGACGCCGAGGAGGAGGAGGCCGAGGAGGAGGAGGAGGCCGATGACCGGGAGGGGATCGAGGAGGACGACCCGAGGCTGGAGGAGTACGACAGCGACACGCACGCGGAGATGCTCGCGCTGGGCAAGCTCATGCGGCGGCACACCAAGGCCAAGGAGCTGGTGGACGCCTCGTACAACCGCTACGCGTTCGACGACCCGGCCCTTCCGGCTTGGTTCGTCACGGACGAGTCGCGGCACTTCCGCCCGCAGCTGCCCATCACCCGGGAGGACGTGGACAAGATCAAGGAGCACTTCCGCGACATCTCCCAGCGGCCCATCCACAAGGTCGCAGAGGCCCGCGCCCGCAAGAAGTTCCGCGCCTCCAAGGCCGCCGACAAGGTGCGCAAGCGCGCCGCGGCCATCGCCGAGTCGGAGGACATGGACGAGAAGGCCAAGTCCCGCGCCGTGGAGCGCGTCCTGGCAAAGTCCACCGTCCGCAAGCCGTCGTCCGTCTTTGTCATGGCCAGCAAGTCCGGGACCAACGCCCAGGGGCCCCGCGGCGCCAAGGTGAAGATCGTCGACAAGCGCCTCAAGTCCGACAAGAAGGGCCTGCAGCGCGCGGCCAAGGGAGGCAAGGGCAAGAAGCGCAAGGGCAGGGCCACGCGCGACCACCGCCGCAAGTAGCCGCGGCGGCCGAGCCGAGTGTTGCGTGTGCGGCCGCCCCCGTGTGCCCGCCGCGCGCATCAATTCGCACCGCCGGGCGTCGCACCCGCACTCAGGCGCGCCGCTTCACACGCAGAGGGCTGCCGCACGGCCTCAGGCCCCGCCCGGTCCCATCCGTGGGGCTTCGGGCACGTCGTCCAGGGCGGGCACCGGTCGACGCCGCCGCGTGCCGACGCACCAGCCGCCCGATGGCGGCCGCACCGGCACGCTGGGAACAGCATCCGGGAGCTGCCATGCTGCTCGAGAGGGCACCCCGGGGCTCCCCGGCGCCTCAGCACGGCACTCCGGCGGCGTGCGGCACCTCCCCGCCCACGACGCGCTCACAGAACGCTACAAGGGCGGGGCCCGCGCTCCAGCTCTCGCCCACGGACCCTTCCGCAAGGGTCCTCGCGGCGCCGCCCAGGGCCCGGCCCCGGTACTGCAGCGACACCGCGAACGGGGCCCCGGCCGGCACCCCGCCGCGAGAGGCCTCGGCCGCGACGAGCGACCCCGCCGGGTCCAAGCCCCCGAGCACGCACCATGCGAGCCGGAGGTCCGGGTGCACCGCCCGGGCCGCCCGCTGCAGCCAAGGCCACGCCGCCCCGGCCTTGGCGTCCGCGTCGGTCAGCCCGACCACGACGCACCGGCGCAGGCCCGTCCCCCCCGGGATGCAGCCCTCGGTCAGGCGGAGCGCCGAGGGGGCGCCCGCCCGCGCGGCATCGGCCACGGCGTCCTCGGCGCTGGGCTCGGCGGGCGCCGGCGCCGGCGGGTCCGGCCGCGGCGTGCGCCTGGGCTGGGCGGGCGGGCTGCCGCTTCCCTGCCCCATCACGAGCGGAAGCGCCAGCAGCAGCACGCCGGCTGCGATGGCAAGCTGGCCCCACGTCCACGAGCCGCCGTACGATGCCGACGGCGGGGGCGGGCGGGACCTCGGGGTTCGCTCGGCGTCCCTGAAGTCTCGGCGCAGCTCCGGGTCGGAGACCGTCTCGAACGCGGCCTTGACCAGCAGGAATGCCTCCTCGCTCCCGTCCTTGTCGGGGTGCGAGGCGAGGGCGGCCTTGCGGTAGGCCTTCTTCACCGCCCGTTCGCTTGCCGACCGATGCACGCCCAGGACCTCAAACGGGTCCCGCTCCCCGAACGCAAACGCCGGATGAAGCTGGGCGCGAGGCCCTCGCTGCGAGTGCCGCTGCCATCGTCCCGCGGCCTCGGTGCCGGAGGCAAGCAGCCCAGCAAGCGCCAGGACGAGCCCCGCTCGCAGCCACTGGCCGGTCGGACTCATGCTCGCGCGCGGAGAGCGTCCCACGCTCTTGGGTCACGGGGCGTGACGCGGGCGGTGCCTGACCCGCGTGAGGGTGGCGGTGCCTGACGGGCGGTTGCCGCGCCGAGCGGCCGGCTCTGCGTGTTCGCTCGGGCGCCCGGCACGCGCGGGGCGATAAGCACTTTGGGGGCAATACGGGGCTCGGGCGGTCGCACACGGTTCGGAGGCGGGGGCAGTTCAGGGCTCGTCGTCGCCGTCAGTCTGTGGCGCTTCCCGAGCAGAGCGCCTCGACGGTGGCCGAGGCGGCGGTGATGCGCCACTGGCCTCGGGCGTCGGCGGCGGGGTCGTCGACGCCGGAGACGCGGCCGGGCCACCACAGCGGCGCCGGCGCACCCCCGGGGGCCTTGGCGGCCTCGAGGATGGCCCGGGGGGGCGCTCCGAGGGAGGGCTTGGAGTCCCCGATGCAGGAGGCGGCCATGCGCGCGAGGGCGCCGACGGACGGCACGGCCGGGGCCATGCTCACCGCGACGTCGGGGCTGAGCCGGAGCGCGGCGCGCAGAGCGTCGAGCGACGCGGGCTTGCACGGGTCGGGCTGGAGCTCCTCCGCCCAGAATCGGACCGACGGGACGGTGAGCCGGGCGTGCGCCGAGCAGGCAGCCCACTCCACCCCGGCCTCGAGCCCGCCCCAGCCCAGGGCGGACCCCGACGGCTCGGGCTGCCGCTCCTCCTTGCGGGCGTGGCGGCGCCGGGAAGCCCCCGGGCCGGCCATGGAGGCGCGACGCGCGTCGACGACGGCTGCCCGCGGGTCCGACAGGAACCGCCTGCGGGCCTCCGGCCGGGCGGCGCGCCTGATTGCCGCCTCGATCGACGGCTGCACGGCGACCGTGTCCCATCCCATCGTCCCCGCGGGCTGCGTCACGTCCGTCCCCGTGTGATCGCCGACGTACAGCACCCCCGCGTGGCCCCCCTGCAGCGGCGCCGCCACCGCCAGCGTCGCCTGCAGGTCCCACGCGTTGCCCCCGCTCCACACGCGAAGCCCCTCGGCGCTGTGCCGCGCCACACGATAGGCCGGCCCCGCGCCGGCCAGCGCGGGGCCGACGCAGCCGGGCGCGATGGGTAGCGGTGCGAAGAGCGGAGCGAGCGACGCCGACGCCGCTCCGGGGTCCGCGGCGCGGGCCCCGGAAGCGGCGGATGGAGGGGCGTCGCCGGGCCGCACGACCTCCGCGCCGTCGTCGTCGTCGTCGTCGTCGTCGTCGTCGTCCTCCCCGGTGCCGGCAGCGTCACCCGCGCCGCCGGCCCTCGACGGGGAGCGAAACCCGACGCCCATGCCGCCGGCGCCGGCCCTCGACGCGCCGCTTCCCCCGTCGTCGTCGTCATCATCGTCCGCGGCGGCGGCGGCGGCGGTGCTGAGCGCGTCGACCTCCGAGGCCGACGACGTCGGGCTCTCGGGATGGCCCGGGATCGCAGCCGTGGCGTGAGAGGCCGGCTCCGCGGCGCCCCCGGCCCGAAGCCTCGCGACGCGGCCCGCCCTCGACACCGGCGCGTCCACGGTCGCCGCGCTGCCCCCCTGCCACCTGGCTTGCGGGACGACGCTCGGGGTGGTGTCGACGAAGCGGCAGCGGCCGGTGGCGACGTCGACCCGGTCGAACGGCCTCCTGCCGGCCGGGGGGCGCACGGGGCCGGCGTCGGCGGGCGAGACGCGAGCGGCGCGGAGCGGCTCGGCGAAGCATCGGCGCTTGTTGGCGTCGACGACGACGAGGTCGAACAGGGCAGGCCAGTCGGGGCCGAGAGCCCAGGTCAGGAGCGGGGAGACCCCCTGCCAGGAGCCGTTGCTGAGCAGGAAGAGCCTTGGCCCTGCCTTGGGGAGGCACTGCGGGGCGCGGGAGGCGGCGCGGACCTGGTCGGCGGCCGCGGCAAAGGACGCCGGAACCCGCGGGGGGCGCTTCGGGGCGGCTTCGGCGTGCCCCGCCCCCTTGCGCAGGGCGAGGAGCCAGGCCCGGAGGCGTGGCACCGCGGCCAGGGACCCGGACTCCCCCGGGTGCGCCCTGACGCGGGAGAATCCCCCCTCGGCGCCGAAGAAGGCCTGCACGGCGGCGGACGCCAGGGACGCCGCGCGCGCGTACGACCGGGGCAGCGCCGGCGGCGCGCCCGTGGCGGCGGGGGCGGCCCCCGCGGCCGCGGTGTCGCCGTCCTCCTCGTCGCCATCGTCGGCCGCCTCATCTTCCGTGCCGTCGGCCCGGCCCGCGTCGCGGCGGAAGCCTCCCCATCCCGCCCGCCGCCGCCGCTGCACCACGCGGCAGCGCAGCGACGACGCCCACTCCGCCCCCAGGCCCTCGTCCGCGGCGTCGACGATGGCGGCAAAGACCGAAGCCACGGGGGCCTCGAACCCGGTGTGGAGGGGGAGGAGTGGGGCCGCCTCGCCCCTGGGGAGGTCCCCCGTCGCGGGGGCAGCGTCGGCCGGGGCAGGGGTGGCGGCCGCGGCGTCGGGCGCGAGGGGATGCGCCGGGGGCCACCACCCGGGGATGAAGCGGAGGCCGGGCCGGGCGGGGCGCGGGCGCGGCCCGCTGCCCTCGGCCGGCTCGGCGAGCGACGCGGCGCCGTAGGTTTCGGCGACGTCCTCGGCGCTCAGCGGCGCCGAGCCGTGCCACGCCGCGCCCACCTCCCCCGCCGCCGTGAGCCGGAGGACGTTGCCCAGCTCCCGGTCGAGCACGGCGCCGCAGCGGGCGAGGTGGGCGGGGGGGGACACGGCCCCCAGGAGGCGGGTGGCGACCCAGCCGGGGGAGAGCGGCTCGTCGCTCGCGGCGCCGGCCCCCAGCGGCGCCCGCAGCGCCTCCACGGCCGAGGCGAGGACCTGGGCGTCGAGGCGGTCCCTGACGTACTCCAGCACCGTGAAGTCGGCGTCGAAGCCCACCCAGGCATAGCCCGTCAGCGAGGGCACGCGCCACTCCCCGTCGGGGCCGAACCACGCGGGGCCCGAGCCGGCAGACACCTGCGCGGCGCCCGGGAACGCGGCGGGGAGGAGCGGCCTGCCCCGCCTGCCGGGCCCGACGAAGGGGAGGGGAGCGGCCGTGACCCGCATCCACAGCGCGGCCTTGCAGAGGCACCGCGAGAGGACGCGCCACACCCACGGCCGCGTGGTGCCCGACACCATGCGGATGGCGCGTCGCTCTGCCTGCACCAGCGCGGCGGGGGGGAAGGCCGCGGCCGCGATGCCCGCCGCGGCCGCCGAGGCCTCCCCCGGCCCCGCGTACGCGATGGCGGAGCACATCGCCTCCCACGCGGCCTCGGGGTCGGGGACGTCCCCGCACTCGCTGTCGAGCCTGACCTGTGCGGCCTGCGCGGCGGCCACAAAGGTGTCGGCGACCGCCGCCGCCCCCTCGTCGAGGAGCCGGTCGACGAGGGACAGGCACGCCGGCAGGGGCAGGACCCCGACGAAGAGCCGCTCCAGGCACAGCAGCGCCGCCGACGGCACGCCGAGGCCGGAGCGGTCGATGGCGACGGCGGCCTGGGGCGAGCGGAGCAGCAGCAGGTCCGACCCCGCCACGGCAAAGGCCACAGACGCCGAGCACGTCCACGCCAGGGGGGTCTCCCCGCCCTGGGACCGGCGCCACATGGTGACCACGGCCCCTGCCGCCTGCCGGGGAGTGAGCTGCGTCAGGAGGATGCCGACAAGCTGCGGCAGCCACAGGCTCTCGCTCACGCAGGAGCGCGGAACCAGCCCGCTCCTCCACACCGCCGCGAGCACCCGACACGTCGAGAGGAACACGGGGCCGGAGCGCAGAGGTGCATCGGATCGCGCCGCCGCGTTGGCTGCCCGCGTCTCGCGGCTCGCTTTCGCAAGCCGCCGCGCCGACGCCCGTGCCCGGCGGACCAGCGCCGGCGGCAGGCCGAACGCCGCCACCGCAAACATCGTCCCGGAGCGCCTGCGGACGACTGCAACCGGCGCCGCGGCAGCGGGCGCGGAGGCGTCCGCTCTCGCGCCGGCATCACCCGCCGTGACGGACTCGCTCACGACGCCCGCGCTGCTCCCGGCTGAAGCGTCGGCAATCAAAGACGAATGTGGGACGGCAGGATCCGGGATTGCTGCTCCTGCGGTCCCGAGGTCCTCAAGGTCCACGAGAAGCGGAGGCGCCCCCACGGCTTCCAGCGCCCGGTTGAGCTGCGCCGTCACCGCGCGGCTGGTGGACGCAAACTCGGACCAAAAAATGCTTCGCTCCGTTCGGGACGCCATGGCGGGGTCCCGTGCGGCGTCCTGCGCGCGACAGGCGCGAAGCCCTGGGCGCCTGCAGCACAGTGTGCCTCGTCGCGCGCCAGGGGTTGCCAATCGCACACCCGGTCCGGCGCGGGCGAGCGATGCACGGCGCACACCGGTCGGTGTCGAGCTGCGGCGCGGGTGCTGTGCCGCCGAGGGCGCGTGTGGGGGCTGCCGGTCGCCGCGGGCAAGGCTCGGGCCAGCCCTCGGCCACAATTGCCGGCCTCTGCGCGCCGTGCTCGGCATGTCACCCAGGACCGGCCTCGCGGCTTGCCCGCGCTCTCGCTCGCTGCCCCGCCTGCTCCGGGGGCCGGGCGGCGGCGGCCAGGCGCTCACGCGCCGCCTCCTCTCGGCATCCCGGGGTAGTCGGGCATGGCAGGCTCGTCGTCCGCCGGCGGGCTGTCCGCGGGCCTTCCGGGGCCGGTGGGGGCGCCCGCCCCGTCCTCCTCGGCCCGCTCGCCCCCGGCCTGCGTGGGCAGGTCAGGCGTCGCCCCGGAGCCGTGGGTCGCGAAGCCGTGAGGGACGGAGCCGCGCTTCAGGGGCCGCTGCTGCGTCGCCGACGGCGCGAAACCGTTCAGCCACACCGTCTGGAAGGTCAGGGGCACGCCCGATGCCATGCGCCGTGCGGTGTCCGCGTCAAGCTCCTCCTCCTCCTCCTCCTCCTCCTCCGCGCCCGCCGCCCCTCGCTCGGCCAGACGCCGCCTCTCGGCCTCCGGCTCCCGTGTCCTCGGGTCTGCCGCGCCCTGGTCGGCCTCCTCCTCCGTCATGGCCGCGCCGCCGTGCCGCCACTGCATCACCGCAGCCGCGGCCAGCAAGGTGTCCCGCGCGCCGCCGCTCCCCAGCGACGGGCCCTCGCTGCCCGCCGGCGCCGCCGACTCGCCCATGGCCCCCAGCGCGGTCATGGCCTCCGCGGCGTTGCCGTACTCCACCTGCACGAACCCCGTGTCGACGGCGGGGAGGGCGAAACCGGCAGCCTGCAGCAGAGCCCCTGCGTCCGGCACGTGCATCATGGGGGAGCTGCGGGTGCTCACGCCCCCGCGCCTCTCCGTCTCGGCGGCCACCAGCGACGTGGTGAGCTCGTGCCCCGTCTCCCCGCCCAGGAGCACAGCGAGGAACAGGCCGTCAGGCCGGAGCGCGCGCCGCGCCTGCTGCAGCGCAGCCTCCACGTCGTTCGTCCAGTGCAGGTCCAGAACCGACACCACCGCGTCCACGCTGCCCTCGGCCAGGGGCAGCCGCTCGGCGTCGCCGCACACCCGGACCACGCGAAGACCCCGCGCGGCCGCCGAAGCCGCCTCCTCCTCCTCCGACCGCATCAGCGCCAGCATCTCCTCGTCGTCCTCCTCGTCCTCGGGGACAGCAGGGCCCGAGGCGGCCGCGGCGGGGGACCCCGCGCCGGCCCCGTCCCGCTCGGCGGCACGCCTGAGCGCTCGCTCCGACAGGTCGACCTGCAGCCACAGCCGCGCGCCGGCCTCCCCGCGCCACCGCGACACCAGCGAGCCGGACCCGGACCCAAGCTCCGCCACGACGGGGCACGGCGTGCGGATCTCGCCGAGGCGGTCGAGCAGCTGCTGCGCCATCGCCTCGCGAAGGTACTCCGACTCGGACCACGAGGGCGACGCCGCAGCCGCGTCACGCTGCGCGCGCTTCAGCCCTGCGATGCGAATTCGCCCAGGGGCGGGGGCGCGGGACGGCCACGGTTGCGGAGGCTGCCAGGGACGGCCGTGCTGGCCTCCCGCACGATCGTCAGCCACCGCCCGGGCACACGCCTCCGAATCGCGCCGCGCGCGACGTGCTCGCGCGGGGCGAGGGATGCTCAACTGCGATTGAAAACGGCCCGTGGGGCACCCGCGGCCATGCCCCGGCGTCCAAGGGCGGGCGCCGCCTGGCCCAGCTTTCTCGCGGCCTGCAGCATCGTCGCGCAAGCACTGGGTCTGCACCCACCTCGCGGGGTGCTCCTCTGGACGGGCTGGCGGTTCGAGGTGTCCCGACCCACGGGCGGCGGACGCCGTCGTCGGTGCGCCGGGCAGAGACCCTCGCTCGGCCGACGACGCCGGGCGCCGACCACTCCCGGCGCGCGCCGGACCGCGGGTCCGCCGCCGAGCCGTCCTGCAGGGGCCCATGGCCAAGTGTGCCGATCCGGCCTGCATCAGCAGGACCGGCGACAAGCTCGACGCGGACGCCCGGCTGCTCGTCATCCCGTGCGAGCACTGGCTGTGCGCGCGCTGCGCGAGGCGGCGCGTCCAGGACGGGAAGGGGAGCGGCACGTGTGCCGTCGCGTCTTGCAGGGCGGCGTTCCGCCACGACGAGGCCCAGGATGCGTCCAAGGCGGACGCGGTGGCGATGAAGCGCGAGGCCCAGGCCAGGCGGCGCGTCACGCGCGCCTTCCCCAAGGACCTCGCGGACTTTGTCACAGAGCACGGCGGGGACGAGCTCGCCGCCGGGGCGGCGCTGTCAGAGTACCGGGAGCGGGCCGAGTGGCTCGTCGCGCGGCTGCTCGACCGGACGCCGCTGCCCGACGGCAAGAGCACCGTCGCCGAGGTTGCCGCCGCCGAGCTCCGGGCACTGGAGAGCGACTCGGGCCGCCACGACCGGGTGGCATCGGCGAGGAGGGAGCGTGACTCCGGCCGGGCCGCGGCGGACCTTGCCGCGGCGGAGCGGGAGGCGGAGGAGGCCGAGGCCGCCGAGGCCGAGGCGGACCGCTCCAGGCGGGACCGTCTGCGGCGGAAGCGCGTGCGGGAGACGACGGCCGCGGTCGACGGCGGCAGGCCGGACGACGGAGACGAGGACGGCGATGGGGCCGGGCGCGCGGCACCGAGGAGGCCGCCGCCCCTGCGCTCACGGGCCACCGCCGGCGCGCTCGCGGGTGTCAACGCGGCAACAGCGTCCGGTGCTCGGATGCGGCGCCCCGCGCTGCCGCACGTGCCGCCTCCCAGGGCTCTCGACCGCGGCTCGGCGCCGGGCATGTTTCACGACGGCAGGAGCGCGGGCGACGAGGCGACCGTGGCGGTGCGGTGCGTGGAGGAGCGGGCGGGGCTGCGTGCGGCCGCCGCCGGGACGTCGAGCCTGCTGCTCGGCCCGCAGCAGTGGCCGGGGGGGCCCTGCTCCGCGCTGGGTGCCGCGGCGGTCAGGAGATCGAAACGCTTCGCGGCGCTGCGCCGCGTGTGACTGCTTGTTGGGTCGAACGCGTGGCGGTGTGTCGTGCGGGTGCCTCGCGCATGGGTCCAGCCGTCGCAGCGAAACGGCCGCACGAGAGCATACGCTCACGCGCAGGGAGGGGCGACGCAGCACGCCTCGCCCCGATGCTGCGACGGGGTCGTCGGGGGCACCGGCCGGCGGGCGGACCGGCTTGACGCTGCCTTCAGGTCACGAGGTCGGTGCCCATGAGCGGGGGGAGGGTCTCTGCCTTCAGGTCACGAGGTCGGTGCCCATGAGCAGGGGGAGGATCTCTGCCTCGCGGTAGGGCGGCTTGGCCGTGGCGCCCGGCGCCGACGCGACGCGGCGCATGTACGCCGAGTAGATATCGCCGTCGGCGCGGCCAAAGGGCGCCTTGACCAGGCTGTCGCAGTAGCCGAAGGCGTCGGTCATGCCCACCGCGTCGGGCCGCACGGCCTCGCACAGCCGGTCCTCCTCCGACTCCAGCCACGGCCCCGCCTCCGCCTGCACGTGCCCGCTGCGCAGGAGCGTCGCGAGGCAGGCCTTGGCCTTGGACACGCCGAAGAGGCGAAGGAGGCGGCCGAGCGCGAGGCCCACGCCCGAGGCGGCGCCGCCGCACTCGCCCCGGCGCTCCGCAGCGGCCCTCGCATCCACCGCCGCTCGCATCCAGCAGAAGACCGTCCGCCACACGTGCGCGCGGCTCGCCTCCACCAGCAGCGGGCTGGCCTCGTCCCAGGCGCGGGACTGCACCGCGGCGGCCACGTCATCGCCCATGGCGCTGCCGCCGGCGGAGGGGCCGCCGATGCGGGCGCGCGCCTCGCGAAGTCGCCGCCACGCGTCGTGGCACGCCTGCCGCGCCGCCGCGTCGAGCATGGACTGCAGCTCCGCGGGGGAGGACAGGTCCGCCGCGGACGCCGCCGCGCTGGAGCGGGGAGTCGCGAGCAGGTACGGCGCCCCCGCCCGGTCGCTGGCGGCCTTGGCCCCGTCCGTCCCCGCGCCCTGGGCGGCGTCCACGGCTGCCATGAGCGCCCGCGCCGTCTGCAGCGCCAGCACCGTGTTGTCCCCCTCCCACGTGCACTGCACCGCGAAGTCGGAACGCATGGCCCCGAGCGCGTTGTACGCCGAGTAGCCGTGCCCGCCCAGCTGCTGCCGGCACGTCTCCAGCGCGTCGTTGGTCAGCCACGTGCAGAAGGCCTTGAGCCCGGCGCTGGCGGCGTGCACCGCGGGCAGCTCGCTGACGTCGCCGGCGTCCTCGATGGCGTGCTGGAGGCGCTCGTACATGGCCATCATGCGGTGACCCGTCACCTGCAGCGCCACGGCGGCCGCGCACAGCGGCAGGAGGCGGCGCCTGACGGTGCTGTACTCAAGCAGCTGCGGCTCCAGGCGCGGGTCGGACGGGGAGAGGCCGGCGCGCTCCGCGGCGGCGGCGCCGGCCAGGACGCCGCGGCCCTTTGCCGGGACCTGCACGGGCGGGCCGCCGACCTCGCCCCGGGCCTGACCCTGCCGCCGCACCGCCGCGTACCGCAGCGCGATGGTGAGGCCGAGCTTCAGCCAGTCAGCCGAGTCCTTGACCATCGTCGCCCGCCCCATCACCAGCGCGCCGTACGCCAGCTTGTCGCTCTTGCCCGCCCCGCCGGGGCGCGAGTACCGCCCGGCCTCGTCGACCTGCGCCACCCGCATGAGCAGCTGCCGCCGCGGCACCCTCGCGCCCGCGAACTGCAGCCAGCCGTTGTCGATGCCGTGCCGCCCGACCTTCTCGCCGCAGTCCCCCGCCCGCACCCCGGGGAGGAGGTCCCCCGTCTCCTCCTCCCGCAGCTGAACCACCAGCACGTGCAGCCCGAAGTCCAGCAGCTCCCCCGCCCGGCCCCCGTTGGCCTCCGCGGGCAGCAGCAGACGCGCGTACACCGCCGCGTGCGTGGCCGTGTGCGCGGCGCCGCCGATCCACCACTTGGTCGCCGTCACGCTCGGCGTGACGATGTCGAACTCGCCGCCCCCGTCCTCCCCCGCGCCGCGCACGAACGTCGCCGTTGTCTCCACGCCCCGGGTGAAGGACCCGTGCCCCATCTCCGTCATCGCGAAGCAGCCGAAGCCCTGCAGCGTGAGCGCCATGGAGGCCCACTCGGCCTGCTGCTCGTCGTCCCCCTGCGACGTCACCGCGCCCATGAACAGCCCGAAGTGAACCCCGTTCCGCGTCGCCCACGACGGGTCCGCGAGCCCCATCACCTCCAGGATCGCCTGCCGCTTCGTGAGGTCCGCCCCTGCCTCGATGAAGAGCCGGAACGTGCGGCGAACCTTCTCCATGACCCGCCGCCGGGCGTCCTCCCGCGTCCAGTCCGGGGCATCGTCGCACCGGAGCACCGCCAGCGACGGGTCGCCCCCGGGTCGGTGCGCCTCGTCCAGCAGCGCCATAACCTCCTGCTTGGCCACGGTCATGGCCGGGTCGCCGTCCAGCCAGTACATCATCTCGCGGACGTCAAAGGAGCCTGCGGGAACCGGCCGAGGATGGCGCGCTCGCGCACACACTGGGCAGACGGCAGGATTCGTAGCGAACGGAGCGGCGGCCCTCGCGCCGCTCCAGGCGCTTGCCGCTCGGATGCCGCCGGGCTTCAACCTCATGACGTGCGCGCGATCGAGACCTGGCCCGGCGCGCGACCATCCGCCCGCACGACAGGCCCGAACCGCACGGACGCAGCATCCCGGACCCACTCACTGCGCTCGCGCTCGGCGGCCATGGTCCGCACCGCGAGCCCGTCGTCGTGCAGCAGGATTCCCCGCACGTCGCCGACATCCATGGTCGCGGGAGACGCGCCCAGGTGGCGGGCCACGGCACCTGCTCGCGAGCTTGCCGACGCCGCCATGGCCACTGGCTGGAGTGCACGCGGTACGAGCCTCGCGCCGGCGGGATCGCATCAACTCCACCAACAAGGTCGGCTGAAGGCTGCAGAGCTTCGGAGACTCTGGAACCAGCAGAAAGGGCGCGCGCCGCGGCTGTGCGCCCCGCCACCCCCCCCCCAGTTCGCCGCAATGGCCGCCGCATCTACCGCCGCCAAGACGACCGCGACGCTGAACTCGGGCTACGAGATGCCGCTGCTCGGCCTCGGGTGAGCGAGCCTCCGCGGGACGAGATCCGTCTTGCTCCGGCGCTGGCGTGGCACCAGCCCTGGCCAAGGAGGCGTGCGCCCGCAGAGAGGATACGGCTGGGCCATCCTGCACCTCGAGCGGCGTGACCCCCTGCTGCCCTGCGCAGGACCTGGAACTCGCCTGCGGAGGAGGTGAAGCGCGCAGTCACCGTCGCTATTGAGAGCGGCTACCGTCACATCGACACCGCCCGCGTGAGAGCTCGTTGTCCGCGCAGCGTGCTGCGGGGGGTCGTGCGCCGGCCTCGCGAGCCGGGGACCAGCGGCAGCCGGCGAGGCCTTTCGGTCGCCGCCGCCAACTGTTCCGCAGGGGTACGGAAACGAGGCCGCCATCGGCGAGGCGATCAAGGCGTGCATCGCTGCCGGGACCGTCAAGCGCGAGGAGCTCTTCGTGACCACCAAGCTGTGGGTGGGCGACTTTGCCAAGGAGCACGCCCTGCCGGCCGTCCGCGAGAGCGTCGCGAGCCTTGACATCGGCTACGTGGACCTCATCCTCATGCACTGGCCGTTCCGGCTCACGCACGGCACGGCGTTCCCCCCCCCCGACGAGAACAAGCTGGGCTACAAGCCCGAGGAGTGCCTCGAGACGTGGCGCGCCCTCGAGGCGGCCAAGGGCGAGGGCATCGTGCGCTCCATCGGCGTGAGCAACTTCACCGCCAAGAAGATCAACGCGCTGGTGGCCGCCGGAGCCAGCGTGCCGTCGGTGAACCAGGTGGAGATGCACCCCTGCCTCGCCCAGGCCGCCCTCGTCGACTACTGCGCCGGCGCCGGCATCGTCCTCACCGCCTACTCCCCCCTCGGCTCCCCCGGCCGCCCCGAGCGCCTCCGCGCCGCGGACGACCCCGTCCCCATGGAGGAGAAGGCCGTGGTGGACGCTGCCGCCGCGCACGGCAAGTCCGCCGCCCAGGTCCTCATCCGCTGGTGCACCCAGCGCGGTGTCGTCTGCATCCCCAAGTCCGTCACCCCGTCCCGCATCGAGGCCAACGGGGCCATCTTTGACTTTACGCTGTCCGCCGACGAGATGGCCGCCATCCTGGCCCTCGACCGCGGCAGCGCCGGCCGCCTCCTCCGGGGCGGCATCTTCGTCAAGGAGGGCGAGGACCCCGCGTCGCTCTGGGACGGCGAGCCCGAGGCCGTGGAGGCCTTCAAGGCCAAGGCCTGAGCCGGGGACCGCTTCAGCTGCCGCCGCGCAGCAGCAGCACGGGCCCGACGGCTCTCTGGGCGTCAGCGGCGACTCAGCACCGTGCTGTGGGTGCCTGTGTGTGCCTGCCGAGCCTGGTCTAGCCAAACGAGGCCGTAGTGGGGGGCACGCGCTCGCATGCCCGCGCCGCTCGCAACCGGCACACGCAGTCCGGCACGGCCACCATCTGGCCCCCACAGCCGCGCCCGTGCTCGCCCGCCCAGCCACGGCCCGTCACCACCTCCGGAGGACGCGGACAAGGCTCTTGACGACGACGGCAGCGGCCTCCGGGAAGGGCGAGGCGTCGCCCGGGGCGGTCATGAACAAGCGGCCGAGATCAACGGCCCGGTGGACCATGACGCCGGGATCATCACCGCTGGACCCGGCAGCGAGGCCGCCGCGGCCGAGGTGCACGCTGACAAACTTGACCAGCTCGCCCATGACTCGGGCGCGAAGGCTGTCGTCGCGGTAGCCCTCCGCCGCCTGCGTCACCCGGCGCAGCGTGAGGCCCACCCCCGTGTCACTCGCCACGGCGACCGCGCGAAGCATCATGGCAGCCACGCGGCCTGCCAGCCTGCCCGGCAGCGCCCCCGCGTCCAGCCGCGCGTCGAACACGCAGGGCTGCCGTGCCGCGGCCAGCTCGGCCATGAGATCCCGCACGGCGGCGGCGCCCGGCCTGCCGTACTCCCTGCGCGCCCGCGCCAGCCCCCGTTCGCCGGCTGCCAGCTCGGCCACGCGCGCGGTGATCATCTGCCGGAGATCCGCAGCCGCAGGGTGGCCGGGGCCGAGCATGCCCTCCACGAGCCGGCCGGTCAGGTCCGGGGTGTCACCCTCTGCGATCGCCAGCAGAAGGGCACGACCGAAGAGTTCGGCGGTCTGGCGCTCCCTCACGGGCAGCGACCCGAGAGCCCGCGCGCTCTCGTCGGGCGCCCACGTGCCCAGCACGACGGCCGCGACGAGGGCGCCGTGGAGGAAGCGCCAGCCGACGAACGGCGCGTCTCCCGCGCGAAGCTGCAAGCAGGCCCAGAAGCACCTCGGGAAGAAGGTCAGCTGCATCGACGTCGTCACGGCGACGGCGTCCGCCGCTTCCGACGGGCGTGTGGCCAGCATGTGGAGCTCCCCGCCGCTTGGGTCGACTTGCATGGTCCCGGGCCCGAGCGCCCCGGGCGGCACCACGAGCTCGTCGCCGTCGAGGGACCTGTCGAAGAAGCGGAAACAGGTGAGCAGCTGCGCCGCCACGTCCTGCGGCAGCCGTGCCGAGACCGGCAGCTTGTACTTCATGGCGAAGGAGGACGCCACCACAGCGAGCACGGCGGGGAGGTCGTCGCCGCGGAGCGGGGCGGTCAGCGGCTGACGCGGCGTCATGAGCGCGTCCGGGCGCTCCAGGACGGGCACCCCGTCCGGCCCCACAAGCGGCAGCCTGGCCCGCTCGATCAGGTCAAGCCGGCAATGTTTCGTAGCAACAAGGTGGCGGAACTGCTCGGCCATGGGCGCCCAGTCGCCGTGCCGCCCGGCCCGGTGCAGCCCCCCGTGGCACGTCATGGAAGCTCCAGCTGCACGCCCAAGGGCCGCGTGCGAGCGCCTGCTCGGGGATTCCGCCCTCCTGCGCTTGCGGCGCTGCCTTCTTGCGATGTGCGTTCCCATCGCCAGCGAGAGGCGCCGTCCCAAAGGGCCCGTGGGCGGCGGCCTCGGCCCGCCGAGAGCCGTCACCTGCACGGGGTTGTCGGCGTCGTCCAGCCCGCTCGAGTGGATCGTGCACCAGCCCCGGACGACGCAGGTCATCCAGATGCCGGTGTCGTCTGCAGGGTCCGACCACGTCCTGACCTCGGCCAACGGCATCGAAATCGAACCCGGCGGCAAAGGGGTCACGGGAAGGAACACCAGGAAGAGGGGCGCACGAGGCTCCGGGCTCTCCAGACTGCTGCGAACGGTGCGCTCAAAGGCGGTGCCGGGATTCGCCTTGATTGGCAGGCGCATGCCCGGCGCCACGTGACGGGTGGACAGCACCACGATCGCATCAACGATCTGCCCGGGCTGAAGCAGCGGGGCTGGAACGAGGCGGTTGTCCTCGGCCACGGCGTTTGCGGCTTGCGGAGTCGAGCTCAGCTGCTGGCGGGCCACGAGGTCCCAGTCATCGCGGCCTGGCCACGGCTCAGACCTAATCGTTTGAACGAGGGGGAGCGGCATGGGCCGGCGGCTGGTTGAGGTGTGCTGGGCCAGGGGGTTGGTCGGAAGCAGAGTTTGTACGAAATCCCGCTGCCCGTCCCGGCGGCCCTTCAAACGCGGCACCTGCGCTCGTCGGCATGCGTCGCACACAGCGACACGCGGCAGGCGTCACTGCGGGCATGGGCAGCTCCAGGCCGACACCCAGCCGTCGTCTCCTCCGGCGAGAAGCACCGGCCCGTGCTGGCCCCGAGGCTGCAGCCATGCGACAGCACAGACCGCCCCAGAGTGGCACCAGCCGTGTCTTGCGTCGTGGGCCCGCACTACGGCACCGCCGCTCCCGTCGTCGGGCCTCCAGGCCGAGGCCTCTCCCGCCTCCGAGCCCGTCGCCCACAGCGGCCCGCCATGCCAGGTCACGGCGCCCGCGACGACGCAGCGCGCCTGGACACGGACCGGCACGCCGGGAGGAAGCGCCGGCATGCGGCCGGAGGGCCCCGCACCGGCCCCCGGGCGCCGAACGAGGCACAGGTCATCGCCCACCGGGGAGGCCACAAGCCTGCCGCCGTCGCCCGGCAGCGCGGCCAGGAAGGCTACCGGGGATCGCGTCGTCAGCCCACTCAGGCGTTCTGTGGTGTTGCCGGCGCAGACTGACGGCGGCCACGGCGGGTGGACTTGCCCCCGCTCGAAGGCCGCCGCTGCGAGCGCCGACCACCTGGACAACCGGCCGAGGCGGACCACGTCAGCCGCGGGCGCGCCGCTCCCGCGGAGCGCGGCCGCAACCACGGCGTCGTCGGCCTTGCACGCCTCCGCGACGCGCGCCATCGAGGCTGCGCGCCCGGCCCCCGGCAACGAGGCCTCCGCGCCGGCGATGGCGTTGCCAGCCTCCGCGGTGGTGGGCCAGGGCCGCACGTCCTCGGCCGCCGAGAGCCGCCACGTCCGGATCCGGCGGAGTGATACCGTGACGGGCACTGCGGGCGCTCCAGCATCGACGCTGCTGGCCGCGTGCGTGCCGGCAGGTTGTTCGGCCGCCGCCGCGGCCTCCCCCTCGGACCCCGCCGCCTCGCGCTGTGCCATCAGCACGCCGGCGCATGCCTTTCCCGTGGCGTCCGCCCAGAACGCGGCCCGTGCCCCGGGGAGCCAGCTGGCCGACACAACTGGGGAGGCCGCCGGCGACACGACGATGGTCTGAAGCAGCTGCAGGCGCGCGGTTCCCGGCGCGTGGGGGCTCGACAGCGCTCCTTCCCCGGCTTCTGCGGCTGCTGACGAGGAGGACGACGACGAGGGTGAGGTGGTGGCGGCAGATCTGGGCTTGCTGTCGTCGGGCGGCGGGAGCGCCGGCGAGCCGTGCGCCGCCCACATGCACAGCCTGCCGTCCCGGCCGCCCGATAGCAGCAGAAGCGGCGGGCAGGACGCCGCGTCCGCTGCAGGCAGCGCGGCAACCGGTGCCACGGCCACACAGCACACGCCGCCTGCGTGAGCGACTGCCTGGGCGAGGGGCGGGCCCATGAGCCGCGGGCCGCACCACACGGCAAGTCGGCCCGATGACAGTCCGGCAACGACGATGACGCTCTCTGCGGCATCGCCGCCGCCGTCGAGCGAGCCGGCACTCGCGGCGGGCAGTCGGGCCCCGGTGACGGCCCATACCTCGTGGGGCGATGAGCCGGCGGCGGGCGCGCACCCCTCCAGGACTGGGCTCGCGCCCGCGTGCCAGCTTGCGGGTGTGGGCGGGCCGGGCGCCGGCCTCGCCATGGCCTGGACGCCGGTCCTCACGGCCTCCGAGGCGGCGCCCACCACGACGCGGCCGTCGGCGTCGGCTCCGTCGGGCAGCGTCGCCCCCGCAGCAAAGAGAAGGCGCAGCATGAGGCGGCGCTGCCGCTCGCCGGGGCCAGGCCACCGCGGGGCCAGCGCCGCCAGGCACGCAAGGTCGGGGGACAGGCAGGCGGCGGCGGTGCGCCGCTGCTCGTCGGCGCACTTCGCATCCAGGCCGCAGCCCTCCCCTCCCCAGCCGAGGCCGTCAAGGACGAGACCCATGCCCGAGTCGTCACAAGCCACGGGCGGGCCGGAGTGCCGCCGGAACCCCTCGACGCCGGCATCCGCGAGCACCGACGCCACCCCCGCAGGCACAGGAGGGGATGGTGTTCGCCCCGAGGGGCTTGCGTCCGCGGCTCCGGCGTGACCAGCGCTGCCCCGGGCGTCGCCCGCGACGGTAGGCCAGCGCGAATGGACCAGCCGCAGCGCCTCGGCGCACGCCGCTGCTGCACCATCCCCATGCTCTACCGCCTCGGAGACGGCAGAGAGGGCCGCCTCCCGGACCAGAGCGGCGGTGACGACCGCCCAAGCGCGGCCGCGAGGAACCCGCAGCACGCCGTTGTCCAGCTCGATGAGAAGCTCCTCCCAGCGGCCCGCGGCCAGAGCCAGGCGCGCACGGGAAGCCGCGATCCCGGCATCGGCATCTCGGACAGGCCGCTTCCTGAGACCGCCGAGGCGCGCGGCGCGTTCCCGACACTCGCGTCGCAGCGACGTGGCCGACTCGGAGAACCCGAGCTCTTCCAGGGCTGCAGCAAGGGATTCGGCATCCCGGGCCACGGGGCCCAACACATCGCGCGCGGCCGAAGGGTGCAAAGGCGGGGAAGGGGTTTCTGCGGCCATTCTGCCGCGCTTCGCGGGCGGCTCCGTGGAACCCCCGGGAGGCGTTTCGGCCACTGTCGCTCGTCTGTTAAACGCCGCGGCGCCCCCGGGCTGGGCCTGCGACGATGCTGCTCGGCCCGGCCGCTGCCGACCAGAGTGACCACGCGCCGCAATGTTCCACATAGATGTTTGACTGAGCCTCAAATATGCAGCGGGTGCAAGTTCAACCAGGCGCCCACACCTCAGCCCCGTTCGTCGAGGCCTCATCACCATGCGCGCCTTCGCCGGCGTTCTTGCGCTCGCCGCGCTCGCCGTGGCGGCTCCCGCCGCGGACGAGATCACCTCGCTCCCCGGGTGGGACGGCCCGCTCCCGTCCAAGGTGAGGACGTCACCGAACGCTGCCGCCTCGCCGCCACGGGACTTTCCGGCCCGCCCCCGCAGCGGGTATGGAGCGCGCATGGGTCCCACGCCAACTGCCGGGCCGGGATCCTTGCAGGCCCGGGCGCCGCCACCCTCCTCAATGTGCGGAGCCAACTTTGGGGCCGTGACCGCGTGTCCCCGGCGCCCCGCCCGACCCAACCCTCGCAGATGTACAGCGGCTACGTCACCATCGGCAACGGCAAGAAGCACGTCCACTACTGGTACACCGAGGCCCACACCGCGCCCACCGAGAAGCCCATCGTGCTGTGGTCCAACGGCGGTGAGCGCTCGCCCGGCCCGCCTGGCCTCCCTGCCCGCTACTCCGCGGCCCTTTGCCCCGAGGCGAACTCGCGTGTGCGTGCCCCTTGCCTGAGTCGCAGGCCCCGGGTCGTCCTCTCTCATCGGCATGCTCACCGAGCTCGGCACGTTCCAGCTCGACTCCCGGAGCCTGGCCGCCGCCAATGGCTCCGTCCCCAAGCTGATCGCGAACCCCACCGCCTGGGCCAAGCTCGGCAATATGGTGAGCCCGTCTGCGGCCCCCTGCCACGCCCGCGAGCGCCGGCCGCGCCTGCAACCCCGTCGCGCTCCGCCCCTCCCCGAGCCGCCCCGCAGCTCTTCTTCGAGCACCCGACCCCCGTCGGCTTCAGCTACTGCGACGACGCAGAGGCGTGCTCGCACTCGGACCAGGGCGCGGCCGACGACCTGTACGCGTGCATCGACGCCTTTTTCACGGTCAAGTTCCCCGAGCTCAAGGGCCGCCCCTTCTTCCTCACCGGCGAGTCGTACGCCGGCATCTATCTCCCCATGACGGCGCTCGTCATCCAGCAGAAGGCGGACCCCAAGGTGATCAACCTGCAGGGCGTGGCGCACGGCGACGGCTGCATCGGCAACGAGGTGGGCACCTGCTCGAATGAGGGCCCCCGCATCCTCGCCGACTTCCTCCACGGCCAGAACTTCATCAGCACCGAGCTGCACGGCAACATCGTGCGGCAGTGCGTGAACATGGACGCCCCCTCGGCCGCCTGCGAGGCCTACCTCAACGACATGACCAACGAGGCCGGCGACTACTTCGTCTACATGATCGACTCCACATGCCCCTCGGACCACGCCACCGGCGGCCGCCGCGCCTCCCAGGGCGTGATCAAGTCCGCCCGCGACGCCCTCGTGCGCGACCCCGTCTCGGGCGGCATCCGCCTCCGCGACTTCGTCTCCACCGTCTCGGCCTCCCACTCCACCGACGCCTCGGGCCGCCGCGTCTGGTCCAGCGACCTCCGCACGTCCGCCGACACCCACGCCGTGGTGCGCTCCGCCCGCGCCGAGATGGCCGCCGCCAGCGGCCTCTCCGCCGGAACCCAGGCCCGCCCCGGCACCCAGCAGTGGTACTGCGGCGCCGACGCCGCCATGGCCGCCTGGCTCAACGACCCGGCCGTGCAGAAGGCCATCCACGTCACCACCGACGTCCCCAACTTCAACTTCAACTACTCCCGCACCGAGCCCAACCTGCTCCCCCGCTACCCCGACCTCGCCAGCAACTACCGCATGCTCATCTACAGCGGCAACGCGGACGCCTGCGTGCCGACCCCGGGCTCCGAGCAGTGGACCTCCGGCCTCGGCTTCAAGAAGATCGACTCCTGGAGGCCCTGGCTCGCCCCCATCAACGGCGCCGTCCAGGCCGGCGGCTTCGTCACCGTCTACGAGCCAAAGAACTTCTCCTTCGCCACCCTCACGCTCTCCGGCCACATGGCCCCTCAGTTCGTCGGCGAGTCGGCCTTCGCACTCATCAACCGCTTCCTCAACGGCCTGGCCTACTAGGCACGCCCCCGGCACGCCCGGGCGCTCGCCCAGGCTGTTCCAAGGCTTGGGATGCGCGAAGCGCGCGCTGATGTATGGAACGCCCGACCGAGCGGCCCGGCGCGCTTGCAGCCCGCAGTGGTCATTCATTCCGAAACGGTCCGTTACCACTCGTGTGACAAACTGGTGCGACCCCCTAACCGAGGCACAGAGCCTACGCGCCCCCCTGAGGCCCCCCTGGCACCGCCCGCCGGCGCCCGGCAGGGGACCTCCCTCTGCCCCCGCGACCGGCCCCCTCAGATGGCCTGGCTCCCCGCGCCCGCGGGCCGCGCGGAGGAAGACCCCCTGGGGTCGGAGCCCGACCCCCTGTGCCCGCCGGGTGGCGCGGCGCGAGGGGGGCGGGCCTTGAACTGGAACTCGCCCTCCACGATGCCGTCGTGGTCCACCGCGGCGCCGTGCGTGGCGGGGGAGACCTGCGAGGACCGGGGCTGCATGGCACTGGACAGGCTCGCCTTGTCGCCCTCCCGCTCCTGCCGCCGCTGGAACATGCGCTCCTGCCTCGAGTCCAGGGGCATCTGCAGGGCGTCCTCGTAGTACTCGCCCCAGAGCGTGTTGGGCAGGCGCTTGTACGCGAAGACGGAGCCGCCCCATCCGAGGGTGCACATCACGAGGGCGATGAGGTAGTAGGAGGAGACCACCCAGTACAGCGGGCCCAGCATGCCGCAGCACACCCCGTCCGTGGCGGAGATGATCATGCCGTTGACGTTGTCGCACGACAGGGCGGAGGAGCCCAGGTTGCTCAGCAGGTTCCGCGCGGCGCTGCCGAGGGACCGTGCCGACGTCAGCAGCGCGAGCCGCATGGGCGTGCGCAGCGGGAAGCCGGCGGAGGAGGCGGCGTCCACCACGGTGGTGTTGATCGAGGTCTCGAGGATGCTGTCGCTGAGGGCACCGAGCGCGGTGAAGGTCGTCACCACCTCGGTGCGCCCGGCCGCGGTGCAGCCGCCCTCGCCGAGGAGCGACTCGTACAGCCTGGGGATGTCCAGGTTGACGTCGGTGCTGCCGCTGCCGGCGGTGATCTGCACGCGGCAGATCCCCGGCTCGATGAACTTGCCCGTCACGATGCCGCACAGGCTGGCCTCGGACCCCTGCACGTAGCTGGCACCGACGTTGAAGCCGGAGCGGCACCCGTCGGCGGCGACCATGATGATGGGGAAGAGGAGGACGCCGAAGAAGAGGAAGAGGACGGCGGCGCAGCCGCAGCTCAGGCACTGGTGGCAGCACGTCATGCAGCGCGTGCAGCACGACTGGCAGCCGCAGCGGCACATGCACAGCACCGGGACGCACCCGCAGAGGGCCACGAGGATGGGGAGGAGGAGCGGGAGGGACAGCGCCACCTCGCGCGAGAGCTCAAAGGGGAGGAGGAACTGCGACTCGCTCTCGCCGCTGCCGCCGTCGGCCGACGATGTCTCCAGGCCCGTGGTGACCGAGGTGACGGCGACGTCGACGGACTCCTGGTTGAGCGACTGCACCAGGCGAGCGACGCACTGCTGCGTCGCGCAGATGGTGCCGCGGGGCCACGCCACGCCCTGCGCGTCCACGAAGACGCTGGCCCCCTCGGCGCCCGCCGCGGGGGTCGAGGCCGGGTCGAGCACGGAGGGCAGGCCGATGGCCGTGCCCGTGGTGTTCCCGACCTGCTGCGCCACGGCCAGGCCGTAGTGGATGCCGCCGAGCTGCTGGATTCGGGCGCTCCCCACCACACGGATGGCGGGAGCGAACTCCTCCACCACCGCGGTGATGTTGACGGGGAGGAGGGAGGCGGAGCCGGTGCCGAGGAACGCCCCGGCGGCGCCCTCGGCCTCCACCGCGATACGCCCGAGCACGCTCGCCACCGCCACCGCCACCCCCGCGAGGCCGTCGGCGTCGCCGCGGGCCTGCAGGCTCGCGCGGGAGAGGTCGTTGACGAGCAGGCCGGGGAGCGACCCGTACCAGAAGTCGACGAAGGACTCGAGGCCGGTGCGGGAGCTGCGGACCGGCTCCAGGGCGGCGCTGGCGCTGTCCACCGAGGACTTGGCGCTGAGAATGAGGGTGAGGGTCTCGCTGAGCTGCGTGCGGACGTCGAGGCGGCCGCGCACGCCCGTGATGGCCGAGGACACGGCGTTGAGGGACCCCTGCGCGCCGGAGCTGGATGACACGGCGGTGTCGATCTGGTCGAGGATGCTGGAGGCGTTGAACGTGACGGCGGAGAGGGAGGAGTTGAGGGTTGCGATGCTGGACCGGGCGCCGGCGAGGCCCGTGACGCTGTCGACGCTTGCCCGGAGGGAGGCGACCGAGGAGGCCGCGGTCGTGAGGTCGGGGCTGGACGAGTTGGCGAAGGCGCGGAGCGCGACGGCCGTGGCGGCGAGGACGGGCCGGTTGCGCGTGCAAACGTCGGTGCCGGGGCAGGTCGCCGGGCCGGCGCAGCTCGTGGCGCCGGCCTGTCCGGCGTCGGGGTTGGCCGCCGGCACGCAGAGGGAGAGCCCGCCGACGCACGGGGAGCCGGTGCAGTCGCCGGCCACGCTGCAGACCGCGCCGGTGTTGGCGCAGCGCGTGCTGTCGTACGAGCGGGCGGAGGCGAGGGCCAGCGCGGTGGCGTTGCTGATGTTGGCGAAGAGCGGCGCGACGGCGGTCAGCTCCGCGAGCGTGGTGGCGTTGATGGTCAGGCCGGGGCGGTTGACGGTGGCGTTCACGCTGCGCACGCTGTCGTAGACCGAGTCCAGGTTGACCCCGTCGATGGCCGACGTCACGCCGGAGGCCTGCCCCCGGATGTCCCCGAGCCCCGAGCTGTTGGCGGCGAGCAAGCCGTCGATGCTGGCGAGGTAGCTGGAGAAGCTGAACTTGGCCAGCTCGGCGTCGAGGCTGTCCGACTGCGTCTTGGCGACGTCGATGAAGCCGCGGGCCTCGGAGAGGGAGGTGTTGATGGAGCTCACCTGGCTTGTCAGATCCGACACGGCCTGGGGCAGGGCCACCACGGTGCGACCGATGCCGTCGAGGTCGCCCTGCATGGCGTTGACGCAGGAGATGATCCTGTCCGCCGAGTCCAGCTGCCTGGACGCGTCGCCCACGAAGCTGAGGCTGAGGCCCGAGACGTTGCGCTCGAGGGCGACGATGGAGCTGCGGATGGGCACGAGCGCGGCCCTGGCCGACTCGATGGCCCCGCTGGTGCGGTCAGCACGCTCCAGGACGCGGGTCACGTTGGGGAGGCCGGCGATGAGATCCCGCGTGGCGTTGATGGCGCGCATGAGGGCGCCGGCGCGGTCCTGGGCGCGGAAGTCCCCCACGAGGACGTTGAGACCGTTGAGGAGGGCAACGAGCTCGGGGACGCGGGTCAGGTTGGCCGTCTTGGAGGAGAGCGTGTCCAGGCGCCCGATGGCGGACGTCCGGGCGGCCTGCTGGGCGAGCCCCTCCATGCTGCCGACGGCCATGAGCTGCATGTCGTTGGCGCTGGTGCGTGCATCGGCGGGGGTGGGGCGGTTGTTGTACCACGCCAGCCGCTGCGACACGGCGGGGAGGCCCGAGGTCGGGGACTGGAACGCGGCGAGGGAGGCCTCCACGCCATCGAGGGCGGAGGCCACCAGGTTGGCCACGCCGGGGGTGCTGTCGCGGGTGGCAGCGAGGCCGACGATGTCCTGCCGGAGGCCGGAGGTGCCCAGCTCGGCCACCACGTTGACGCTGTTGTTGACGGCGGGGACCCTATCGGAAACGTCGTTGAGGTTGAGGACGATGTTGTCGAGGGTGACGAGGACGGCGGAGACGTTGCCGTTGATCTTGCTGATCCCGTCGAGGGTCGAGGCGACGTTGTCGAGGACGCAGAAGACGTTGCCGATGATGCGGCGCGGCGATGCCTCCAGGTGGACCGTGTTGTTGATGCGGCGCACGGCGGGCACCACGGCGCCGGCGGTGACGTCGATGGCGAACGCCTCCATCGAGTCGTGCAGCCCGGCCGCCACGGGGACCACGCTGTCCAGGGCGCGCGACACGAGGACCATGCCCTCCGTCAGGCGCACCGAGCCGTTGAAGTGGCCGATGGCCGCAAAGGTGACGACGAGGGCGAGGTAGACGACGAGGCAGACGCGCGTCGCCCAGCGGTCGGCGGAGCGGTAGTGGAACTCCTGCTGCCCCAGCTTGACGGCGGTCATCTCCCCCGGCTTGGCCTCCTCCGTCACCAGCGGGTCGCTGATCTCCTCGAAGCCGCAGGACAGGCACGAGTCCGGGGCCTTCTGGGTCGGGATGCCCCGCCCGCAGCACCAGGCTCCCCCGCGCATGCCGCAGAGGCAGCACGTGATGTTGCACCTGCAGCAGCAGAAGCAGATCGCCAGGAACGGCGCGATTACCGCGCACACAAAGGCGGCGGCGGCGTACATCGCCACGCCGTCGGCGTAGGTGACCACGGAGTTCTCGGGCGGGTCGGCGATCGTCTCCGCGGACAACGACGTCAGGTCATTCGCAACGGTGCACGGCGTGTCGGGGTTCGTAGCGTCCGGGCAGTCGAAAATGCGAAACTGAGCGATGTTCGACGGCACCGTCGCGAAGGTCCGGGAAAACCGGGTCAGCCGGGGAACGACGTTCACGTCCGTGAAGGGTTCCTTGCCGCCTGCGCGGAGCGGGTATGGGAACGGCAAGGAGGCGCGTTGCGGCCGTGGTATCAGCCAGGGGCGCGGCCGATCGAAGTACTTGAGGCAAGGCCTTCCCTCCCGCGGCGGGGGGCACCCTCCGCCCGCAACTGGCTTGGCCCAGAGCTTCCCGTGCCGCGCCTTGCCGCCGTCGACGGCCGTCCGAGGCCGCCCCCGCCAGGCAGCCTGGGAGAGGCGCTCCCGGCAACGGCAGGTGCTCCAGCAACGCCGCCGTAAAAACTTCGCCGAGCCCCGGCGCTCGAGCGCCGTCGCTCGCCGAGCGCTCGGCTGCCTCAGGCTCGCGCCCATCGGATGCAAACGCTGCACGACCGGCAGCTCGCGCTCCCAGGGGATCGGAGATGCCATCGAGACGAACGCAAGCTTGGGCTGTCTCACAGGTGTTGCAGCGAACCGGCCCCTCGGCCTGGGTACACGTGGTCTGGGCACGCACGGCTGCGAGGGCTGCGGCGACAGCCAGCAGGAGGCTTGCGCTCCGCATTTCTGGTCAGCCAGCCGGCTCGCCAGGGTGTGAGAGCAGCACCGCGCGCCGACTGAGCAACAGGCGGTTGCTGGGATAGGGGTGCTCTGCCAGCCGTTTCTTGTTCGCGTTTCTGCGAGCTCCCCGCCATCGCAACCTTGTGCGTCTGGGGTGAGCGTGGATGGCACTCGCAGCTTGTTCGGCGGTGTGGGCGTGCGTCCTGCTTCGAATTCTCGATTCTGCGCCACGCCCGGCGACGAACTGGTCGGCACAGCAATCGCCTGAAGGAAGCGTCAGCGATGTGCCGGTGCGCGAATCACTATGGTCGCGGCGGGTGAGGTGCGGACTCGCGGCTCCGCGAGGTACGGGCACGCACCGCCGGGGGACGGGCGGGGCGGGCCCGACGCTCCGCTGGCGTCCGCACCGCCTGCTGCCGCCGGGCGGTGCACTGGCATGAGTCCAAGGCAGAGCATAACTGTCCTATACGAAAGGTGTCCTCTTGTGGGCGTGGAAGGTGGGCTTGACGGGTCGGCCGGCGTCGCCTGAGGTGCCGGCTAATCGCTGCGCTGCCTCTGTGGGTCCCCTAGGCCCGGGCCAGGAGCTCGCGCTCGACGACGGAGAAGACCACGGCGCCCACTGACATCGTCGTCATGCCCAGGACTGCGCGGGGAATGGCCCCGACCCACAGTCTACGAATCGGTGTCCGGGCAAGGAGGCCGCCCAGGCGCTGCGACTCGCCCCCCGGGGCCTGCATCACCGTCTTGCAGTAGTCGAGCCCTTGCGTCGCGAAGGACGCCACGAAGCCTGCCGCGGCGCCCCGCACAAAGGTCGACCCTAAGCCGCCGTCCGGCGACGAGCCCCAGTACAGGCCGAACGAAAAGACCACCGCGAAGGACACGTTACGCGTCGCCGTGGCCGTGAATCCCGGGAACCGGTTGCCGTACAAGCTCGTGGCCGTGTGCGCGGCACCAGCGGAGCGCACGCCCGCCGCGCCGCGCGGACCGTTGCCGCCTGCGGACTCGACCATTGCCCGAGTCTTGATCACCTCAATGGGGTTGTCGATCACGGTCTGGGCCATGCCCGCCGCGATGCCCACGGCGAGCAGCTTCAGGGGCTCCGGGATCGGCTTGTCCTCCAGCAGCTGGTGGCACAGGGACTGCGTTCCCCAGAATACCGTGCGCATGGGAGCCACACCGAGGACGCGAGGGATTATGCCGCGATACAGGCCGGTGAGGCCCTCGCGCGCATGGATGTCGCGGACAATCGAGACCGGCGTCGCCTTGCGTCCGAGGTCACCCTCGTGCTGCATCACGGTCTTGACTGCGAGGGCAGACCGGGAGCACGCGCGGCAGTGAGCCTGCAGTGGGCGCAGCGGGCGGGTGTGCGAGCCGACAACCGACCGTCGAGAGGGCGGCAACTCTCATTCGGCGCAGGATGGCACCCGGTCCAGCCACCGGTGTGGCTGAGCACAGGCAACACCGCTGGCTGGTAAAGACGAGCGAAATGACCGCCGCGCAGCCGTGCCGGGGTGAAGGGAGCTCCCGGGGCGCCCGGGGCGCGACCGTCAAACGCTAGCGGCCGCGTGGCAGCAGCAACGACACCCCCCCTCGCCCCTGCGCTGTGCCCCGCACCGAATCACCGTGATGGCAAGGCCTTTGGCCGCATGCACAATTCCTGTATGCGAGCCTGGACCCTGTGCGCGGGACCGTGCGCACGGACGGGAAGGGCACTGACCCGCCGGCCGCGTTGCACCATCCCACCCATGTGCCTCACCTAGGTCTAGCGGGTGGCTGGTCAACACCTCTGCGATGCCGCTGACGCCTCCGGCGACGAAACGCTGCCAGTTCTTGGCAACGCGGTGCTGGGGGACCTCGGCACCCTCGGAAGCCGACACCGGCGGAACACCCTCGCCTTGCAGGACAAAGCCCGCGGTGTCCGTGTGCGAGTCCATGACCGGGACTTCGGCTGTGCGTGCTTCAAAACGGGCTTGGCACCCGCTGGACGGTGGGGGGCTGGTGCTTTTCCAGTGTGCTGGGGACGCAAGCGACCGCGGGACGGGGAAAATCGTGGGGGGACTCGGGCAGAGGGCGGCCGCGACCGCGCCGGTGCGGCCCGCCCCGGGCACACGATGCCCGCAGCAGGGACGGGAGCGATCAGGATGGCTTGCCCTCGCCAGGGTGTGGTGGCGGCTGTGTCGCTTCTGCTGTGCTTGGGCAGTCTGGGAGCACACGGCCTGATGGGAGCCACCGTGGTCGGCGAGAGCAGCCACGCGGTGAGGCTCCGGCGCATGATCTGGCTCCTGGTCAGCCTGGCACCGCGTAGCAGCGAGCGCGCACAGCCCATCAACGAAACCTGGCTTGTCGCGGGGCTCCGTTGTCCTCGAATGTTTGGTTTCGCCCCGCAGAGTTTCCCTGCCGTCGTGGAGATCCGGGGTGCCGCGCTTGAGCGGTGCACGGCTACGTTCGTGGCGCCAAAGGTGCTGGTGACAGCCGGTCGGTGCGTCGTCGCCGTGAACGCCCGTGGCGACCCCATTCCGACATCTGTGGAAGGCGCCTGGGCCGGCCCCACGACGATGTTTGCGAACCTGACTGTGTGGTCCGGAGCGGGAACCAGCGAGGCCGCCATGCGGTACGTTGGCAGGGCGACCAACGCGTCCTGGGTCTACAGATCGGGTGTCTTTGGGGATAACATCGCCGTTCTGGAGGTTGACCCAGCTCCCGGCGCCACGATTAACTACATCGGGCTGCGTAAGACGGGGTTCGTGTTTCCAGAGTCCGGCGCGATTGTCGGATTCGGCTCCCACCTCAACGTGCGGCCCGTCGGGGGCGTGTTCCAGGGCGCTGGAACGCACCGCAGCGGTCCCGCGGAGGTGCTGGAAGCTACGGAGGTGTTCGATTACTCTGGCAACTGCCTGAAGCGCAAGGACGGAGGGGCTCTCATCCTGCAGGACTACAACACCATGCAGTTCCCAAAGGCTTGCCTGGCGTCAGGGGACTTCGGAGCCGCCCTGGTGATCAAGGAGCTCACAGGCGCCAAGCAGTTTCAGCTGGCCGGGGTTGCGGCCCAGGGCGACGCCTTCCCTTGCACGGCCGTGCGCACTTACCTGAGCTCGGTGCTATTCAGGCAGAACTGGATCCAAGAGCGGGTGAACGCCTTCCAGGGCAACCGTTTCGAGGTGATCGTGTGCGCCAGCCCGAGCGCCACTCCTACCGCCGCCCCGAGCGTTTCCGCGAGTCCCTCAGTGTCCCCCACGCCTAGCCCGAGCCCGAGCATCATCGTCGAGATTGTGCCCCCTCGAGAGATCGACTGGGGCATCATCGTCGCCCTCGGGGTCATTGTCGTATGCCTGTGCTGCTCTGCGTGCGGGGTCGGGGTGTACTACTGGATCCGCCTTCGGCGCGGCCTGGTCACGGCAGTGTCACCCGCCGACGTGAAGGACGCGAGCCTCAAGGCCAGGGTGCAGGCAAAGCGAGACGCTGAGGCCCCACTTGCCGGAGAGGATCCACCGGCCAGGCAGCCGCCCAACGTGGCGACGACGGACGCCGAGCGTGCCGAGCGACGCCAGCGGGCCAAGGACGCGAAGAAGGGGCGCAACCGCAAGGCTGTGGAGGCGCAGCGCGCCAAGCGGGAGTGGAAGCGCCGCGCGGCGAAAGCAACGCACGAGGACGACCGCCACGTTCGTGTGGGGGCGACTGCGGCGTCACGGTTCGGAGGCACCGGCCACGGCGCGTTCCTCGAGGGCGCCGTCGTGGAACGGGAGCCCAGCGCAGGCACGGCCCCGGCTCGTGACAGCAAGGCTGCACCCCGAGCCCATGGCCGCCATCAGAAGTTTCAGGGCACGGGCATAGCGGTCGACGGCGCTGCGCCAATGGCGCCGGGCCCGGCACTCGGCCGCCTGCTGGTCTAGCCTGTCTGCCTGGTCACCGTTGCCGGCGGCAGGCCACACCAGGGCCAGTCCAGCTCTGCCCACCTCCT
>Ga0136560_1000072_pt1 | contig 37124 bp, 25 predicted proteins | sample AntRauMeHopE1497_FD_104925 | JGI IMG/M metagenome (GOLD analysis project Ga0136560, IMG submission 104925) | Saline lake microbial communities from Rauer Islands, Antarctica - Metagenome Hop E1 #497 | ecosystem: Environmental > Aquatic > Non-marine Saline and Alkaline > Saline | place... | reverse complement strand
TTCATCGTTATCCAAGGCCCCACCGGTCATCCCTTGTATGTTCTGTTCGGAAATTACCGTCTTCCCGTTGGCGGTTATGCTTACCTTTCTTCCTATTAAAGTAATATCATAGGTTTGCCACTCGCCCGCTGCTTTTGCCGCCATTTCATTTGGGGTAAGTAATCCGTAAACCCCTCCAAACAAAAGTGAGGTGGGATCAGCTCCCTTATTATCGGCTATCTGCACCTCATATCTTCCCCTAAGATAAAGACCGCTATTACTTCCTTCCGGATATCTGAATTCTGCGTGCAGTTTAAAATCCGTAAATTTTTCCGCTGTAATCAAATTCGCACCAGCTTTATCGCTCGTTAAAATTCCGTCCTTCACCGTCCACTGGTTCTCACCTTCGGCTTTCCATCCGTCCAAATCCTTGCCATTAAAAAGTTTTTTGGTCTTTCCCCATTTGGGATTGTCCGTTACAGCTAGCTTGGGCGCCCTGGCTGCGGTCCATTCGTAGGTTTTACCATCAGTATACACCATGGTACCTTTTAGACCCTCTCCTTCTTTTTTACCTGTAAACTCCATATTGGATGAACCTTCCTCCCACTGCGGCGGAATGGAAAAATAAAAAACATCGTCAAACTTTTTTACCTCGGCAATGGGCCGTGCACTTCCAACGGCATAGGTAAACCTGCCGATCAAGGCATTTGTACCGGAATGCGTAATTTCCAACCACGAAGGAAGTTCCTTGCCTTCCTGTGAGACGGTAAGGTTCCACGTTCCTTCCAAGGGATCTAGATCTTGGGTATAACCGGCTGCTATGTTCATTACCAACACAAAAACAACAGGCATCAAATAAGTAAGGGAAGTATTTTTCATCATCGTATTCATTTTGTTCAAATATACTATTTAGTTTTAAAATGTTAAATAATAAAGTAGTCTAGACTTTCCTTATTTCATTTACAGCACTTTTCCCTGATAATAGCTATTTTTAGCTGCTTATATCACCAATACTTCTTTATGAGAAAGATTTCGCTTTTTATCTTGGCCACACTTACCTTACTTATTGCACTCGTATCCTGTGAAAGCAAAAAACCACAGGAAAGTCCCCTAACCATTTATGAAGACTCCACAACGGTTATGGAACGCGCAAGTGCCATTAGGGAAAGTGTATCTGCCGTGGTGGCAGACGGACTTGAGCTTACTCTTTGGGCTACAGATTCCCTTGCGCCAGACCCCATTGCCATGGACATAGATAAGTATGGAAATGTCTATGTGACACGAACCAACCGTCAAAAGAATTCGGAATTTGACATAAGGGGCTATCGCGATTGGATGACACCGTCCATCGCCCTGCAATCTGTAGAAGACAGACGGGCATTTTTACGAGAGACCTTTGCCACAAAAAAAAGTGAAGAAAACAACTGGTTAAAGGACCTCAATAACGATTCCATTCACGATTGGCGCGACCTCACCGTTGAAAAAGACGAAGTCTGGATGCTACAGGACACCGACAAGGATGGCCTTGCGGATGTTTCCACACGCATACTCAACGACTTTAATGACGAGATTGATGATGTTGCCGGTGCCCTTTTGGTACGTGATAACGATGTGTTTGTAGGTATTGGTCCGGATATGTACCGTTTAAGGGATTCCAATAACGACCTTGTATTGGACGACAAAACAAGTATTGCCCACGGATTCGCTATCCACATTGGCTTTAGCGGGCACGGCATGTCCGGAGCCACAGAAGGACCCGATGGGAAAATATATTGGGGCATAGGAGATATTGGCATGAACCTCACCGATAAGGAAGGCGTAAACCACAAATATCCCAACCAGGGCGTAATCGTCAGAAGTAATCCCGATGGCAGTAATTTTGAGGTTTTTGCACACGGACTCCGAAATACACATGAGTTTGTCTTTGACACCTATGGAAATATTATTTCATCCGACAATGATGGCGACCACGCCGGGGAAAGTGAACGCCTAGTGCATATTGTAGAAGGCTCCGATGCCGGATGGCGTGCCAACTGGCAGTATGGAAAATATACCGATGAAAAGAACAATGGATATAATGTTTGGATGGATGAACAACTGTTCAAACCAAGATGGGAAGGCCAAGCGGCGTACATCATGCCGCCAATACAGAATTTCCACAATGGCCCCACCGGCATGGTCTACAACCCTGGAACGGCCTTAGGCTCCAAATGGACCGATAAATTCTTTCTGGTGGAGTTTGTCGGAAATCCAAGTCGTTCCAACATATGGGCCTTTGACCTGAAACCCAAAGGAGCTTCTTTTGAGTTGGATACTGATATCAGTATTTTAAACGGAGTTCTACCCACGGGAATCGAATTCGGGCCTGATGGTGCCTTATATTTAGCCGATTGGATAAACGGATGGGGCACTAAAAATTATGGACGTATTTGGAAGCTTGATGTTTCGGATGCCGAAAACGACCTAGCCGCAAAAAGAAAGGAAACCGAAAAATGGATGACGCATAACTACGAGGACGAGACTACCGATAATTTGGTGGCTCTTTTGGGATACCAGGATATGCGTATTCGTAAAAAAGCGCAGTTTCAATTGGCCAAGAGAACCTTTTGGGGCTATAGGGCACTAAAAAAGGCCATTCGGGAGCAAACCGATCAGTTGGCAAGAATACACGCCATTTGGGGTATTGGCCAAATAGCCGATACTAACGGCGAAAAAGCGCAACCCCTGACCGCACTTTTAAACGACCAAGACCCCGAAATCATTGCCCAAGCGCTAAAAGTACTGGGTGATGTCCGCTATTCAGGTGCGGAAGATACCATGATAGCGCTATTGCAGTATGATAATGACAGGGTCAAGTTTTATGCGGCGAAGGCCCTGGGAAGATTAAAGGAAAAGAGCGCAACTCAACCCTTGCTGGACATGATCGCCAACAACAATGACAAAGACCTTTATATAAGACATGCCGCAGTGTTGGCCTTGGCACGTATTGGCGATGCAAAACCTATGCTGGCCCTTTCCAACAGCGAAAACCGAAGTCTACGTCTGGCAGCCGTACTCGTCTTGCGAAAACTGCAACATCCGGAAATAGCAAGATTCCTTTTTGATGGCGACGAATACATCGTTACCGAAACGGCAAGAGCCATAAACGACGATTGGTCCATTGAAGCCGCTCTGCCTGCTTTGGCCGCTACCTTGAACGACGAACGCTTTACATCGCAGCCGCTGCTCAGAAGAGCGATCAACGCAGCTTTAAGAGTAGGAACAGAAAAAGAACTGGAATACCTGATTAATTTTGCAAAACGTGACAATGTATCCAGTACTTTACGCGGTGAAGCACTGGCCACTCTAGGGACTTGGAGCCAACCGTCCGTGCTTGATCGTGTTGATGGCAGGTACCGTGGAGAAATAAATAGGGACCCTGCACTCCTAAAACAAAAAATTGAAAAGGATATTCCAAGCTTTCTGGAATCCCAAGACCCAGAAATTATCATAGGAATTTCTAAAACCTTAAGTGCCTTAAACTTGGATTCCTATAATACGGAACTGTTCTCTATTTTCAAATCGAACAAGGATGCGAAAGTCAGGTCGGCCTTACTTAATACTCTAGGAAGCCTCGGGTTTACGGATATGGAAAATGCCATGGCCGCCGGCATGAAAGATTCTAGTGCGGAGGTACGCAGTGCCGCCGTTGGGCTTTTGACCAAACTAGACCTTCCAAAGGAAAAATTACCCGCCATCGTAGACCCCATTTTCAAAAACGGCTCTATTGGGGAACAACAGCGAATGCTGGGCGTTTTGGGAGATCTGTCAGAAGAAAAAAGCAGTGCCATATTAAGCAGTCTTATCCAAAAAGCAAGTAAAAACGGGATTTCGCAGGGCGTTATACTAGATTTAATGGAAGCTGTAGAAGCCACGGAAAACCAAGGGTTAATCGCAGACCTGGGTCAGTTGAAGCAAGGTGGCTACACGGCTGAATCCTACCAAGAAACCCTGTATGGCGGAAATTGGTGGAGCGGTCGTAACGTTTTCAACAACAATGCCGCGGCACAGTGCGTCAGGTGCCATGCCGTTAATGGCGCCGGTGGGGAAGTTGGGCCACCCATGGATAATATTGCCAACATCCTATCCAGGCAACAAATTTTGGAATCCCTTATTGAACCCAGCGCCAGACTGGCACCCGGTTATGGCGCCGTATCCCTTACACTTACCGATGGGCAAGTGGTAAACGGTGTACTTATTGAAGAGAACGAGAGTCGATTATTGCTGCGTACCTCGGAGGCGGAACCCATGAAAATACCTTTAATGCGTATAGCAAAAAGGGAAAACTCCGTTTCTTCCATGCCGGCCATGGGACGTATGATTTCCAAAAGGGAACTCAGGGATTTAGTGGAGTATTTGGGGAGTTTGAAAAAAGAAGGGGTTTAGGGGAAAAGTTGAACGTAATAAGTTGGCAGATGTAATGAGTAAGAAGTGGGTAGAGCAGGATGCTCGATGTTGTTGATGCTCGGTATTAAATGTCGTCTTTGCGAGAAGCCAAGCAACAAGTCCCATGTTAAGCAAAATAGTAATGGCGACGTGGCAATCTTTTAAATGACGGCTATAATAGTCATTTACTTTTCTGAGCAGGAAGCAACACACTATATAGAAATTTGAGAGACTATTTGGGCAGCCTTAGTAAAGATGTGTTTTGATTATGTCATTAATCGGATTACCATTTTCATTTAATTTGATAGTATAAGACGGCGGCTAGTATCACGATACCAGTTACCAAACAAACATATTTTATCGATGCTAAAACAAAAAAGAAACCAAACCCTGTGCCGACTCGATAAGCAAACGCACTTCCCAAAAAAGTTTTCAAATCCTGAGAATTTTCCAAAAAAAATAACAAACAATCAGAACTACACCTAAAAAAACTAGAGCAATGAGTTTGCTCCCAAAACTCAAGTCAAAGAGGAAAAGAGTTAAAAACCTAAAAATTTCAGCCGAGGCTATCTTTTAAAAAACTGTAAATCATTAGTTTTAAAAAAATCAAAAATTGTCTTTTCACCAATACCGAACCAATACTCTTTTTCGGAGTGTACTCAACAATCTTTTGATATTCCTTTTCAAAACCGGCCTAAATCTGCTACACCGTCAACGGCCTTTTTGAAGTCGGTCATCAGTTCTGCGACGATTTCCGATGCGGGTTTGATGGTATGAATCAAGGCAGAAACCTGACCAATTTCCAGTTCGCCTTCCTCCATATCGCCCTCAAACATGCCTTTTTTGGCGCGGGCGCGGCCTAGTAATTGTTTTAGCTGTTCGGGAGCATAACCGTTGGCATAGGCACTTTGTACATCTTGGTAAAACTTGTTCTTCAACATACGCACAGGCGCCAGTTCTTTTAACGTCAATTGCGTATCCCCTTCCTTGGCCTCCACCACTTTTTCCTTAAAAAGGGTGTGCGAGGAAGCTTCTATACTTGCCACAAACCGACTACCGACCTGCACGGCATCCGCACCTAAAACCATAGCGGCTAACATAGCTTCGCCAGTTCCAATACCACCTGCGGCAATCAATGGAATTTTTAGTTGCTCCTTTACCGAAGGAATTAGCACCAAAGTGGTGGTCTCATCCCTTCCGTTATGGCCACCTGCCTCAAAACCTTCGGCCACTACAGCGTCTACGCCAGCAGCTTCGGCCTTTAGGGCAAAGGCTACACTACTTACCACATGCGCCACGGTAATTCCGTTTTCCTTAAGATAGGACGTCCATGTTTTAGGATTCCCTGCGGAGGTAAATACGATTTTAACTCCTTGGTTGATAATAATTTCCATCAATTTGTCAATATCCGGATACAGCATGGGAACGTTGACCGCAAAGGGCTTGTCCGTAGCTTGTTTACATTTTTGTATGTGTTCCCGTAATACATCAGGATACATGCTTCCGGCACCTATGATTCCCAAACCACCGGCATTGGAGACCGCGGATGCCAATCGCCAACCACTGGCCCAAACCATTCCCGCTTGTATGATCGGATAGTCAATACCAAAAAGTTCGGTTATTCTATTTCGCATTGGTTAAGGGTTTTAAGTTTTTACAATCAATCCATATCAGGAAATAACTCCAGAACCTATCAATTCATCGGCCAAATACCAAGCGACGAACTGCCCTTCCTGGATAGCGGATTGCGGAACTTCAAAATCGACATACATTCCTCCTGCTACTTTATAGAGTGTGGCTTTTTGTAGTTCCTGTCGGTAGCGTATCCGTGCCAACACCTTGAGTTCCCCATCCGTTTCCAAACTCAAGTCTGGCCGTACCCAGTGAAGTTCCTTACCTTTTACGAACAAGGTGCGCCTATACAGCCCGGGATGCGCTTTGCCTTCGCCGGTATAAATGACATTTTCGTTGACATCGGTTTCAATAACGAACAGAGGTTCTTTAGTCCCCCCCACATTTAGTCCCTTGCGCTGCCCTTTGGTAAAATAATGTGCGCCTTGGTGCTCCCCTACTACCTTACCATCTTGCAAATGATAATCCACCTTTTGCGCGTAAAAAGCCAACTCTTCCGCTCTATTGGAAAAAGTGGGCACCGCACGCCGGTAGGCCTTAACCGTCGCCGGCACCTGAACAATTTGACCTGTTTTGGGTTGCAGCTGTTGTTGCAGAAATTCCGGCAAGCGCACCTTCCCAATAAAACAAAGGCCTTGGGAGTCTTTTTTGTCCGCAGTTACCAAATCCATCTTTTTGGCAATTTCCCGGACTTCGGGTTTTGTCAATTCGCCAATAGGAAACAAGGTTTTTGATAATTGTTCTTGGGACAACTGGCATAGAAAATAGGACTGGTCTTTATTGGGGTCTTTTCCGGCGAGAAGTTGATAGGTCTCACTTCCCTCCGCGTCCGTTAAGACCCCTTTTCGACAGTAATGTCCGGTAGCCACAAAATCGGCACCTAGTTCCATGGCAATCTTTAGGAACACATCAAACTTAATTTCGCGGTTGCACAGCACATCCGGGTTTGGGGTGCGCCCCATTTTATATTCCCTGAACATATAGTCCACAATACGTTTCTTATAGTCAACACTTAAATCTACCGTCTGGAACGGAATCCCTAATTTCTCCGCCACGATAAGGGCATCGTTACTATCCTCCAACCAAGGACACTCCTCGGAAATGGTCACGGAATCGTCGTGCCAATTCTTCATAAAAAGCCCTATGACCTCGTAGCCCTGTTCCTTTAATAGATATGCAGCCACGCTGGAATCTACCCCTCCCGACAATCCTATCACTACTTTTTTCATATACCCTGTTTGTCGCTACAAAAATACAAAATTACACCTATGGGGTAGGGGTATACCTCATGCCTACTCCTAATAGTTCAAAGCAATCCCATGTGTGTTATGACATAAAGAGACCAGAAACGGTGATAATGCAGCATTAAAATTAACAAATATTAACATATCTTTCCCAATATTGTTAAACTTTTGCAAAAATAAAGTAAACAAAAGCAACCCTTTCGCCATTTAGCCATCTACTACTTAGTTATCGTTTGTAACACTATGATACTAGATTAAATATCTAATAAAGAAACGAACTCTAGTATGCATTTTATAACAAAATTTAACAAAACCTTTGAACACATTAACTTATAGTGTTTATACTTTTGCGAATATTATTAAACAATTTAACTTTAAATCTTTTAACATGAAGAACTTATTTAGAATTTTAAAGCCTACTCTAGTAGCTTTTTTACTTGTTTTCGCGGTATCCTGTGACAACGATGATGACAATAACAAACCAGTTATAAATCCAGTTATGGATATAGTTGCGCTAGCAAGTGCAAATGAAGACCTGACTAGTTTGGTTGCAGCAATTCAAAAGGCAGAATTAGCTACTACCTTACAAGGAGACGGACCTTTTACCGTTTTCGCTCCAACAAATACCGCTTTTGCCAGCTTCCTAAGCGACAACGGTTTTGCCAACTTAGAAGCAGTACCTACTGATGTACTAACACAAGTTTTACTCAACCACGTGGTAAGTGGTAACGTGAGATCAGGTGATTTGACCACAGGTCTTAATGTATCCTCCTTAGCGACTGGAGCTGGAGGCCTAAATTTGAGCCTATCCATAAATATTACGGATGGGGTTAAAATAAATGGTGCTACAGTAAGTACGGCTAATGTAGACGCTTCAAACGGTACTGTTCATATCGTAGATGCGGTTATACCGATGCCTACACCTGTAACTTTCGTAACTACAAATCCTTCCCTTAGTATTCTTGCGGAGGCTTTGACAACTGCTACACCAGATAACGATTTTGCCACGATACTATCTGGAGACGGTCCTTTTACGGTCTTTGCGCCCACCAATGATGCTTTTGTAGAATTATTGGGTAGATTGGATGGTTTTGATTCTTTGGATGATTTCAGCACCACAGATTTACAAGCTGTATTAGCCACCATTCTTCAATACCACGTTGTTAGCGGTGCGGCAGTAGCTGCTGGCGCATTAACCGATGCACAGGTTATAACAACACTACAAGGAGAAGACATCATAGCAAATATAGATGGGGATGCGGTTTCTTTTAGTGATGGTGATATTGTTCCTCCGGCCAACGTAATTATACCAAATGTCGTGGCAACGAACGCAATAGTGCATGCTATCGATAAAATAATGTTACCTGCCTCTGTGGTAGCGGCATTAGAAGGTACATTGTTAAGCCCGATCACGGATATTGCGATTGCGACACCCGCTCTTAGCAACTTGGTTGCTGCACTTATTGCTGCAGAGGGAGAATTGCCTAATGTTTTGAGAGGTGATGGTCCATTTACGGTTTTTGCTCCGACAGATACTGCTTTTGCAGCGTTTTTAGAGGCAAATGATTTTGCGACCCTGGCTGATGTTCCTGTTCCAGTATTGACTCAAGTATTATTGAATCACGTAGTGAGTGGCGCAAATTTCTCGACGGACTTGACTACAGGATACGTGTCTACCTTATCAACATCCGGTCCGGCCGATACAGCACTGAATATGTTTATAAATACGTCTGACGGTGTTGTACTAAATGGTGGTGTAGCGAATTCAGGAGCTTCAGTTGTTTTGGAATTGGCGGATATAAAAGCTACGAACGGTGTCGTACACGTGGTAAACGGAGTTATTGGGCTTCCTAATATTGTTAACCATGCCATTGCAAATCCTGCGCTAACCTCTTTAGTGGGTGCTTTGACCACGGGTAGTGATACTGACTTTGTTTCCGTACTGTCCGATCCAGAGGCAACGTTTACCGTATTCGCTCCAGTTAATAGTGCTTTTGAAGCTTTTGAAAATGCAAATGACAACCTAATTGATGACATTCTATTGAATCACGTTATCTCTGGCGCTGCAGCTACTGCTGCTTCATTGGTAACTGGTTATGATAACGTTACCATGGCCACATTTGATGAAGGTGAATTTCTTAATTTATATGTGAACATAGACGATGGTGTACGATTAAATGGCGTTAGTACAGTAGCGGCCGCAGATATCGTTGCAACTAACGGAATTATTCATGCGGTAGATGCCGTAATTGATATCCCGACAGTAGTAACGTTTGCAGTTGCAGACCCAACGTTTTTGCCATTAGTGGCAGCTTTGACTGCAGGTACGCCCGCAACCGACTTCGTAGATACACTTACCGGTGCAGGCCCGTTTACGGTATTTGCCCCAACGGATACTGCCTTCCAAGCCTTATTGGATAGCGATGAGGCCTGGACCATGGTAACGGACATAGATGAGAGCTTATTGACCTCAGTTTTGTTACATCACGTAGTAAGCGGAAACGTTAGGTCTGGCGATTTAACTCCGGATGGGGATACTGTAGATTCCACATTGGAAGGTGATGACATAACAATCACCCTCCCTGGCACAGAAGATAACATTGCAGATGTTACTGATGGTTCAGGTGCTATGGACATTGGTATTATTGCTGTAGATGTTCAAGCAGGTAACGGAGTAATCCATGTATTGAACAAAGTAATGATTCCAAATCTCGACTAATCGGATTGTCTACATACACTTATTTTAAAAGCCGCTGTAACAGCGGCTTTTTTTTATGACTTCAATTTAAGAGTTTTCAACACCTTACCGCGTGAGCAAAATGGCACAAGAATTTAGCCCAAAAGCTAAAATAATACAAAGAATTATAATGGTGCTTTCCGGTTAAACCTTTTGGGAATCCTTGAAATCCTTATTTATGGGTGGGGATTACAGCTTTTTGGACTATGGAGGGCTTGCTTTTTGGACTGTCGAAAAAATTGAACAAAACTTAAGACCTACGTCAGGTCGAAATTCATACCTATTGATATTTCTAATAATATCCCCTTCCCCAATCTGCATGTGGTAGCTATCGTAGTGTGGTTTGGACATTTAATCCAGGCTGACTCCTATGGCGGGCAGACTTGCTCTTGCACTTCCGAGGACTCGGGACGGTCTCCTTCTTTACCGGACCATACTAACATAGTAACTCAAAATCCTTGCAGCAGTAATGCTCATAGCAATTGACAAGCTAAAAAATAACTGCCAAAAAGAGGGGTCACTACTACTGCGGCTAACCACATAATAATCCATCCGTACTATTTTTCTTTCAATTTTGTTAAACTTTTATAAAAATTAGCTAAACAAAAGCAACCTTTCTAAAATAACTGCATCTAGTTAGGGAAGTCGTTTATTTAAGCATTTCATTAGATTTCTAGGGCAATTTTAAATAATTATTGGTTTAAAGCATTCAAAGTTGTCGGTAACAGGAAATAGTGGATTCTCTTTTGTTCGATTTTACAAACAATTAATTAAACATTTACCAAAAACACACATTATGAAAAAATTTACATCACTGAAAAGTTTACTGGCGCTCTTGGCGATTGTTTTCGTGGCATGGTCCTGTGACAATGACGAAGACGAAGACACTGCAAGATCGCAAAACGACAAGAACATTGTCCAAACAGCCCAAGGAGAAGACTTCTTAGCCTCTCTCGTAGCGGCATTGACTACCGCTGACAATTCCGAGGGAACCGACCTTGTAGGTGCCTTAAGCGGAGAAGGCCCCTTTACCGTTTTTGCACCATCAGATGTGGCGTTTGCCGCCTTATTGGAATCCTTGGACGGGTTTGAGAAACTAGCCGATTTTGATACGGAGGAAGATAGACAAATCCTGACGACCATACTAACCTATCACGTGGCGGAGGGTCTAGTAAAATCCACAGATTTGTCCGAAGGTCAGATGATAAAGACACTACAGGGTGAGGAAGTATCCGTTAGCCTAGAGGGAGGCGTTTTTATAAAAGATAAGCAAGGCGCAGACGTACAGGCCGCAAAAGTGACCATCCCGGATGTACTTGCCAGTAACGGTGTTGTGCATGTAATAGATAAGGTATTGTTACCACAAGCTACATTGGATGCCATAAATAATGGTGATATGAACAATAGCGCCGGCACCTTGGTAGATGTGGTTGTAGCTTCCGAAGCGCTGACTGCTCTTGAAGCGGCGGTAATAAAAGCAGGATTGGTAGAAACACTTTCCTCAGAAGGCCCTTTTACCGTATTTGCGCCTACAGATGATGCATTTGTTGCGCTTTTGGAAGCTTTAGGTGATGATTATACCAGTTTGGAAGATTTTGATGAGGAAGTAGAAATTGCCCTATTGAAGGACATTTTATTATACCATGTTATTCCAGCTCAAGTAAACGCTGCCGATTTAGCTGCCGGTGCAGTTCCAACTGCCTTGACGGACAACAGTATTGAAGTTATTGCATCCGGGGACACCTTTGTTATAGGGGACGCTTCCGAAACAAACGCTAATATTACCGGTACGGATATCATGGCTTCCAACGGGGTTGCCCATACCATTGATAAAGTATTGTTACCACAATCCGCTATTGACTTTGTGAACAGCATTACGCTTAAGACTATTGTGGACACCGCTATCGCCAATGACGATCTAGGCTTATTGGTAGATGCCTTGGTTCAGGCCGATGCCGGATTGGTAGAGACCTTGAGCGGCGACGGTCCTTTTACGGTATTCGCACCAACAAACGCTGCCTTTGCCGCTTTGCTTGATGTTTTGGGAGACGATTTCAACAGCCTTGCGGATTTTGATACCGCTGAGGAAAAAGCATTATTGACTAAAGTATTGACCTACCATGTGGTTGCCGGTACTGCTGCCTTCTCTACCGATTTGAGCGATGGCCAAAGTATTGAGACCTTCCAAGGTGAAAATGTTGGTATCAACATAATGGACGGAAAAGTTCAAATTGTTGATGCTACGGAAACTAATGCTACGGTGAGTATGGCAGACGTTAGCGCTAGCAACGGTGTCATACACATTATAGACAAAGTATTGCTACCACAGGAAGTATTAGATCTTCTTGCAGAAATGAGTTTAAAGACTATTGTTGAAATAGCGATCGAAACAGATGATCTTAGCCTATTGGTAGATGCCCTAGTGCAAGCCAATGCAGGATTGGTGGAAGCTTTAGGAGGAGAGGGGCCGTTTACCGTATTCGCCCCTACCAATGCAGCCTTTGTTAATTTATTAGGACTTCTAGGCGACGACTTCAACACTCTTGCCGATTTTGATACCGAAGCTGAAAAAAATCTTTTGGTTAAAGTACTGACCTATCACGTAGTTGCCGGCACAGCTGCCTTCTCTACGGATTTAAGCAATGGCCAGCACATTGAAACCTTGCAAGGAGAAAACGTTGGCATCAATATCAAGGACGGCACCGTTCATATCGTGGATGCTACGGAAACGAACGCTGCGGTAACTGCAGCAGACGTTAAAGCCAGTAATGGTGTTATACATATCATAGACAAAGTTTTGTTGCCACAAGAGGTATTGGACTTGCTTGCACAAATGAGCCTTAAAACAATCGTTGAAATAGCGGTCGAAACAGACGATCTTAGCCTATTGGTAAAAGCTTTGGTACAAGCTGATGCCGGATTGGTAGAAACCTTGGGCGGCGATGGTCCATTTACGGTTTTTGCGCCTACAAATGCAGCTTTTGAAGCTTTATTGAATGCTCTAGGGGATGACTTCCATACTATTGCGGATTTTGATACGGATGCCGAAAAAGAACTATTGGTAAAAGTATTGACCTATCATGTAGTTGCCGGAACAGCGGCCTTCTCAACAGATTTGAGCAATGGTCAACATATTGAGACCGTACAAGGAGAAAATGTGGGCATCAATATTAAAAATGGTACGGTACACATAGAGGATGCTACAGAAGATAATGCCACAGTGGTCAGTGCGGATGTAGAAGCCAGTAATGGCGTTGTGCATATTATCAATAAAGTGTTATTGCCGCAGGAAGTATTGGATATCTTAAATCCACCCCTACCTAATATTGTTGAAGTTGCACAAAGTGTTGACGATCTTAGTTCTTTGGTGGCCGCTTTGTTAAAGGCCGATGAAGGAGTAACCGAAGACAAATTGGTAGATATCCTTAGCAGTGACGGTCCGTTTACCGTTTTTGCCCCTACTAACCAAGCTTTTAGTGACTTATTAGCAGCCCTGGGCTTCCACAGCTTGGATGATTTTAATACTGCGGACGATTTGGCCTTATTAAGAAGAGTGCTACTCTACCATGTAGTGCCTGGAGCTGCGGTGGCTTCCACAGATCTGGAAAATCACCAACGCTTGGACACGGCTAATCATGGCGAAGCCCTTTTTGCAATCATAGGTGGTCATGATGTACAGATCCGTGACAAATCAGGTACGGATGCCAATGTAACTGCAGCAGATGTTGCGGCAAGTAATGGGATAGTGCACGTTGTGAACAAAGTATTATATCCACAAGAGCTTGTAAACCTGATTCACTAATCCAAGGACTCCATAGCATTAAATTTATTTACAAAAACCTCCCAAGAAATTGGGAGGTTTTTTTAGTAATGATAATTTCAAACAACAGAAGTAGATAGGTTAGCATACAAATACAAGCACTTTACAACTCTATTTTTTTTTAGGTGGAATTTAGGAGCATCTTTATCACCCCAAATCTTATCAAACCAAACCTTAAACCAATGGCAAAAGCCGCTACAAAGTGTAGCGGCTTTTTACTTTTAAAGATCTTAAGAATGGATGGAGAAGCTACTTCTTTTTTTGGGATTCCGCTTGCTCCATCATTTCCCGCATTTTACGCTGAAACTTGTTCTCCTTTTTAGGTTTCTTCTTGTTCTCCTGTATCTGGGAATGAATCTTATCGTTATCCAGAATAAAGTTCTTGATGACCAACATAATACCTATAGTAATCATGTTGGATACAAAATAATACAAACTTAATCCACTCGCATAGTTGTTAAAGAAGAACAACATCATAAAGGGCATCAAGTACATGATGAACTTCATATTGGGCATACCCGGTTGGGTTGGCATATTCTGCCCTGTGGTCATCATCATGTAAAAGAAAATGGCAATAGAGGCCAAAATGGGGAACAGGCTCACGTGATCACCATAAAAGGGTATCGCAAAGCCTTCTGGAAATTGATAGATCGTATCAAAGGAAGATAAATCGTCCGCCCATAAAAAAGGCTTTTGCCGTAATGCAAAAGACGTCGGGAAAAACATGAACAGGGCGTAGAAAATAGGCATTTGAAGAAATGCCGGCACACAGCCGCTCATGGGACTTACCCCAGCTTTGCCGTATAGCTTCATCGTTTCCTGCTGCTTCTTAATGGCGTTGTCCTTGAACTTCTCGCCAAGTTCGGTAATTTCAGGTTTTAAAACCTTCATTTTCGCCTGTGACAAATACGACTTATAGGTTGCAGGAGACATGGCCAAGCGCACCAAAATTGTCATAATAATGATAGCGATACCAGCAGGTAACATGCCCCCTAAAAAGGAATAAAAAGGCGTAAAAATATACCTGTTTATCCATCCGAAAATGCCCCAACCAAAAGGAATGGAATCGGCAAGACCCAAATCCTCATATTTTGATAACACATCTACATCCGTTGGGCCAAAATACCATTGCATATTTTTGGTAAGCTCCCCTCCTTTGACTTCCAAGGGAAGAACGGAATTGTAGTCCTTGGTAAACCCAAAGGTCCTGCTCTCTTCCTCCACTAGGTCTTTAGAAGTGAGCACACCACTTTTAAAGGGTTCATCAGCGGCTAAAATAGTGCTGAAAAAGTGCTGCCGGTAGGAAATCCACTTAATATCCTGCTCCAATTCTTCATCATCACTACCTTCGGAGAGTTTACTCAACTTGTCGTCCTGGTGCTTATAGGTTAATCGGGTATATCTATTTTCGTAAACGATACTTTTGGAATGTCGGATAGTTTTCAATCCCCAATCCAAGGAAACTGGCTTGCCCTCACTGATGATCCTATCCAAGCCTTGGCTCCTGATCGTAAAATCAACCAAATAATCATCTGGTCTCATTTCATATCGATATTCCAAGTACTGATTGTTGGCCGTTTTCGCCTTTAAGGAAAGAACTTGATTATTTCCGGAGCTACTCATGGAAGGCTCAAAATATAAATCCTTGGTATTCAAAACTCGGTTGTCGGTCGTAGAAAAGGAAAGTCCAAAAGAGGCATTTCCATCCTTGATCAAATACACGGGAATAGAATCGTAGGTCACAAAATTCTTCATTTTGGCCTCTACTACCTCTCCACCCTTGTTGTTTATCCTTAAAAATAAGACATCGTTCTCCAAAACGGTCGTGCCCTCGGTAGGTGCCGTAAAACCAAATGGCCCGATCTGACTTTTATAGCTGGCCACTGCTGTTGAGTCGCTTACATCCAGTACCGGTGTTTGGTTTTGTATGGGTGCTATAGTACCCGCTTCGGCCGCTTCCTCTTGGGCATCAACCTGTTCTTGCTGCGCTTCCTTTTCCGCTATCTCCTCCGGTGTGGGTCGGTTTTGATAAAACATGAAGATGAGTATCCCAAAAATCAGTATAAAACCGATTATAGAATTTACATCCGTTTTCTTTTCTTCCATCTAAAAAAATATCTCGTTAATAAGCTAATCCTAAGGGTCTATGTTTTAACAACCAATTGTGCAAATGCAAATATATGCCCAAATACGTAGTTTATGCCATAGTGGCATTAGTTTATGCCTTTTTGTGCGCCAAAGCGGCCTTCACAAAACCAATGAACAAGGGATGGGGATTTGCCACCGTACTTTTATATTCCGGATGGTATTGCACGCCAATAAACCAAGGGTGATGCCGTAGCTCTACAATTTCCACCAAATTGGTAACCCTGTTGATTCCAGAGGCGATGAGGCCTGCTTTTTCCAACCGTTCCTTATATTTATTGTTGAATTCGTACCTGTGGCGGTGACGTTCCTTAATTTGCTTTGCGCCTCCGTAGACTTTTTGTACCAGACTCCCGTCCAATAATTCGCAGTCCCAAGCGCCCAAACGCATGGTGCCGCCCTTGTTGGTAACCGTTTTTTGTTCCTCCATTAAACTGATGACGGGATTGCCGGTGTTTTCGTCCATTTCCGTAGAACTGGCATCCGTTAGACCCAGCACATTTCTGGCGTACTCTATAACGGCCATTTGCATACCCAAGCAAATACCTAAAAAGGGAATACCCGCTTCCCTTGCAAATCTCACGGCCTGTATCTTGCCTTCGATGCCGCGCTCCCCAAATCCCGGAGCAACAAGAATACCGTCCAGACCCTCAAGTTTGGCCTGATAATTTTGATCGTTTATGTATTCCGAATGTATGGATTTCACCTTTACCTTGACCTCATTAGCCGCACCTGCATGGATAAAGGACTCTAATATAGATTTATAGGAGTCCTGTAATTCCACATACTTCCCTATTAATCCGATAGTCACCTCATCTTTTGGATTCTTATGGCGTTTCAGAAACTCTTTCCAGTGGCTTAGATCTGGTTCGATTTCGTCGGGGAGGTTCAGTTTTTTCAAGGTAACCGTATCCAAACCTTCGGCTTGCATTAAAATAGGCACATCATAAATAGTGGACGCATCTATGCTCTGGATAACCGCTTCCCGTTTTACATTGCAAAAAAGCGCCAGCTTGTCCTTGATCTCGTCCGAAATATGGTGCTCTGTCCTACACACCAAAATATCGGCCTTGATACCACTTTCCATCAAGGTCTTAACGGAGTGCTGCGTAGGCTTTGTCTTTAGTTCGCCCGCAGCCGAGAGATAGGGCACCAAGGTCAAGTGGATCACGATGGCATTATTATCGCCCATTTCCCAAAGCATTTGTCGCACGGCCTCTATATAAGGTAAGGATTCTATATCGCCAACGGTGCCGCCAATTTCGGTAATGACAATATCATAATCCCCGCTGTTGCCCAAAAGCTGAACACGCTCCTTGATCTCGTTCGTAATATGGGGCACTACCTGTACCGTTTTTCCCAGAAACTCGCCCCGGCGTTCTTTTTCTATAACACTTTGGTAAATTCTACCGGTAGTTACATTGTTGGCTTGGGAAGTCCGTACGTTTAAAAATCGCTCGTAATGGCCTAGGTCCAGATCGGTTTCCGCGCCATCCTCCGTTACATAACACTCGCCATGTTCGTAGGGATTCAAAGTACCGGGATCTACGTTAATGTAAGGGTCCAATTTTTGAATGGTAGTCTTGTATCCGCGGGACTGGAGCAGTTTTGCCAAGGAGGCTGCAATGATCCCTTTTCCAAGGGATGAAGTAACTCCTCCCGTAACGAAGATGTATTTGGTCTGTGACATGTTTGATTTCTGTGTTACGGGACACAAAGTTACAAATTGCCTTTAGAACTTACTTGGTTTCCTTGGGAAAATCTTTTTGAATGCGCCTGACCATGGATTCCAGCTCATTTATCTTGATTTCTAGCACAGATCGGAGCATTTCTCCCAGTTTCCCCGTTGGGAATCCTTTTTGCCTGAACCATATTAAATAGGATTCGGGCAAATCTATCAGATACCATCCCTTGTACTTGCCAAAGGGCATTTTATAATGTGCCAGCTCAATTAAGGCGCGTTTATCGGGTTTTAATTCCATTTTTTAAATCTAAAAAAATTATATTTAGGATTGATTTAAAAAACCATCCCATGCAAAGACGTAAATTTTTAGGCACATCCGCAGTGGCGTCCGTTGGACTTCTGGCCACTGGTGCCCTACATGCCAAAGAACAGGAAATTACCGATACTATAAAATTAAAACACAATATAAACCACAGTGCCTGCTATTGGTGTTACAATAGTATTCCTTTGGAAGAGTTTCTGCAGCGTTTGAACGAGCTGGATATTAAGGCGATAGACCTCTTGGGTCCCAAAGACTGGCCGCTGCTTAAAAAATATAATATTCATGCGGCTATGTGCGGGGGCGCGGGAAAGGGTATTGAGAAAGGATGGAACGACCCCAAACTCCACGAGGAACTGATAGCCGATTACAAACGTGTTATTCCCTTGGTAGCCGAAGCTGGCTATACAAATCTCATTTGTTTTAGTGGTAACAGAAGAGGAATGGACGATACCGTTGGATTACAAAACTGCGCAGCGGGACTGAAGCAGATCATGCCCCTGGCGGAAAAATACGGCGTAGTCATACAAATGGAACTCTTGAACAGCAAAGTAGATCATAAAGACTATATGTGCGACCATACGTCGTGGGGCGCGGCACTTTGCGACGCCATTGGTTCGGAACGTTTTAAACTTCTCTACGATATTTACCACATGCAGATCATGGAAGGGGATATTATTAGAAATATCAAAGAATACCATACCTATATTGGGCATTACCATACGGGTGGCAACCCGGGCCGGAACGAAATAGACGAAACCCAAGAACTGTATTATCCGGCTATCATGAAGGCTATCTTGGAAACCGGATATAAGGGCCATGTAGCACAGGAATTCATCCCTGCTCGGGTAGACAAGATCGATGCGTTGAGGCAAGGAGTTACTATTTGTGATGTGTAGTTTAGTGGGTAGTTTTTAGTGGTTAGTTTTTAATTGGCAGTAAAAGAGTATGCAGTTGCAGTTGGCAGTAATTAGTGGAAAAAGTAAAAAGTGGAAAGTAAAAAGTATATAACTGTTGCGAAGTGCGGATGGCGATCAGCGTAAACCTTTTTTGTATTTGAGTTTGACTTTTGTATTTGTATTTGTTAAAAGTCGGTAGAGGGTAGAGGGTAGTGTTTCGGGCTTCTGTGGTTTCTATTGTTTAAGGTTCAAGGTTAGTTTATCTATTATATTTCAAGTCTGAACCCTCCTACGGCAGAGTTGAACTTGATTTTTGAACCCTCCAGCCCTTGCTGGTCTAGTGATTGTAATGATTGTAGCTTGTTCCTATTCCAATATGCAAAATGGGGTAGATTTCATGACTTTTTTACCGCTTTTCTTTTTACCGTCAGTGCTGGTCAAGGTATTTGTACGGCTACCAAATGAAAACCCGAGTTTTTATCTCATTCTTTTTTCCATTGCCGTCTTTAAAATTAAAAACCGTAGCTGCGGCTATGCTTTAGTCCCGACCGTTCGGGATGCCTAGGCAAAGAAAAAAATAAAATTGTTAAAATTTTCGGGTTTTCATTAAGCATGAATATATGCCACTGGACGCAGTGGTGGCCGCACTAGAAAATTTGTCTATTGTCCTTCTAAAATTTGAGCCTTAATCCCCATCATGGTCAACATACAGCTTGCAAATCCTGTCGCCACCGTATCGGTAGGGGAAAAGGCCTGTCCTAGACCATTATTGTCCGTTGGCGCATCGGTAACAAAAGAATATCCAGACTTTAGATGCACACACGATGTCCTTAAATCTCCGTTATACGTTACTTTGGCAGTCATATTAATCCAGCTGTTTTATTCGCATATCCTCATAGGCCATAATGTAGGACGCTTGGTTAAAATAGCCCGAGGTAGCATCCTTGGCATAATTAAACTTATTACCATTGTACTCCGTTGTCCCAATAAATTTGGCTACATCCATTAGATTGTTTTTGTAGGCTAACTTTAGAAGGATATCATACGTAACATCAAAACCACGTACGGCATATTTATCCGGATCTTCCCCAAATTTCTTCTTATAACGAGACGTGAAAGAATTCTCACCAACCTCCCTGTAAACGGAAGGATAAGTGAAATTAAGATTGGATAAATGCGTACTGGAAATGACATCGTTCTCAAATTCGCTGTTATGGTCCGTAGTAAACATACGCAGCTTTAATTTATCCGTGCTATTCTCCATATCCAACAAAGAATTATTGAACGCGTTTAAAATAGAAACCACACTGGATATCAATTTATAATTTTCGGATTCTACAAAAACCCAATTCTCCTTGTCCTCATTCAAGAGCGCACCAAGCTTCTCGCGATTAATACCAATATTCTTTTCCTCCTCCTTTACCTGGACTACCTTGGCTTCAGGAAAATTTTCCAACAGCATCTGTTGGGCACGGTTGTTTTTTTCGTCGGCGATGATAACTATATTTTCGTCGGTATAATTCTTTTTCACGTATTCGATGATATGCTTCCTTAGCAAATCGTCCTCGGTATAGGAAAAGAATACATTATTAAGACTGATATCACTTTTTGATTTTACGGGGGCCACTACCGGTACATTATAGCTAGAGGCCTGTACCGCGACTTCCTTAAGGGAGATTTCATCCAAAGGACCAAAAATGGCATTGTATTCAGAAAGCCTTTCCTTTGAAAGAATCTCTTTTGTCTTGGCTATGCTCAATTGGTTGTCAAAAGTCTTCACATCTAATGAAATACCGAGGGATTTAATGGAATCCATTGCTATCAATGCTCCGGAATAAAGTCCCAAGCTATACTTTAAACTGTTCCTGTTTGCAATGGTCCACGTCATCGCCTCTTTATCGCTAAGGTCCAGTTTGTCCAATCTAAAAGGCAGAAGGAACATGACTTTTGGTCTATTCTGAATATTTACACTATCCAAAAGACTTACTTTATCTAAAATAAGCGCATTTCTAACTTCAAAGTTGCCCACCTGTTCCCTGGGGAGTTTTAATATCATTCCTGCTTTAAGTCCGTCTTTTAAATCGGGGTTCAAGCGTATCAGCTCTGCCCAAGTCATTCCAAACTTACGGGTCAGTCTAAATTCGTTCTGTTTTGGTTTTACTTCATAGAAAATATAATTATCGGTATTGATTTCGCCCGGGTCCGTTTTCGTCTCCGGTATCCGTATCACCATTCCTTCCTTTAGCCCACCCCTTTGGGTAATCTCAGGGTTTAACCTTACTATTTCATCCGCTTTTACGTTAAACTCCTTTTCCAATCTGTAAAAATTCATTTTGGGCGGCAACGTATACGACGTGTATATTTGGGTTTTTTGGTTTTCCACGGTACTTCCGGCAATTCGAGGTAGTAAAAGCTCGTAGCCTTCGGCGAGGTAATTTGTGTTCTGGGAAAGCGTTGGATTCAAAACCAACAGGCTATCTATAGTGATGCCGTACTTATGTGCAATACTCCATCTAGTTTCCTTGGGTGCTACCGTATATTTTTCAAAAGCATCGGAATCAATGGCATTATCGATCTGTTTTAAAGCCTTGTATTTAGGGATGCGCAACTCCATCTTTTTTTGCAATGCATCGGCATACAATTGTTTATTGTACTTTTTTAGTTCTTCCTGAGTAATACCATATTCCTTGGTGATACTATAAATGGTTTCTTTCCTTCTTACATTATGGGATTCAAAACCGATGGGCTGCCGTACCATCGGGACATCCGATCGTGTCCCTTCGTCATCCCCCGGAGCGGCACTGTCGGTTTGTGCCGTTGCCTTCTTTTCAGGAACCACTAAAATGGTATTGGGCCGGAGTGGCTGTCCGATGCGAAGCTCTTTATTGTATTTTAATAGTATTTCTGGCGCTACCCCGTAGGATTTAGCGACACCCTCCAAGGTTTCACCTCTTTTTACCTGATGCGTTTTAAACGTTTGGCCCAATGCAGTGCACGAAACCAAAAAACAAAAGGCACAGATTGTATATACTTGTTTTATAATATATTTCATTTTATTCCCATTCTATGGTTGCTGGTGGTTTGGAACTTATATCATATACGACACGATTCACTCCAGGGACTTTATTAATGATGTCATTTGATGTTTTTTGTAAAAACTCATAGGGCAGATTTACCCAATCGGCCGTCATGCCATCGGTACTTTCTACAGCTCTTAAAGCTACACATTTTTCGTACGTGCGTTCATCGCCCATAACGCCTACACTATTTACGGGCAAAAGCATGGCACCGGCCTGCCAAACGGAATCATACAATCCCCAATCCCGCAATCCTTGTATAAAAATATGATCTACTTCTTGTAAAATTGCCACTTTTTCACGGGTGATATCGCCCAGGATACGAATGGCCAACCCCGGCCCCGGAAAGGGATGGCGACCCAATCGCTCCTCGCCTACATCCATGCTTTTACCTACGCGCCGCACTTCGTCCTTGAACAACATTTTTAAGGGCTCTACTACTTTCAACTTCATAAAATCTGGCAAGCCACCCACATTGTGATGACTTTTTATTGTCGCGGAAGGGCCGCCGGTACCGGAAACCGATTCTATAACATCCGGATAAATAGTGCCCTGTGCCAACCATTTAGCATCTTCCACAAGGTGCGACTCGTCATCAAAAACCTCTATAAAAACGCGACCAATGATCTTGCGCTTGGTCTCGGGATCGCTTTCCCCTGCCAAGGCATCCAAAAAACGTGCCGAAGCATCCACGCCTTTCACGTTTAGGCCCATCCCCTCGTACTGCTTCAATACGTCCTCAAACTCGTTCTTACGTAGAAGTCCGTTGTTCACGAAGATACAATACAGGTGTTTGCCAATGGCCTTATGCAACAAAACTGCAGCAACGGTGGAATCCACTCCACCGGACAAGCCCAATATGACCTTATCGTCTCCTATTTTTTCATTGAGACCTGCTACCGTAGATTCAACAAAGGCATCGGGCGTCCATGTTTGGGCAACTCCGGCTATACCGACCAAAAAATTCTCCAACAACTGTTTACCGTCCTTTGAATGGTACACCTCTGGATGAAACTGTATGCCATAGGTTTCCTCACCCTCAAATTTAAAAGCAGCATGCTCTACATCATGGGTACTTGCAAGCAGTTGGGCGTTTTCCGGAAGTTTTTTGATGGTATCGGCATGGCTCATCCACACTTGGCTACCGACCTGTATTCCCTTAAAAAAAGGATTATCCGATTCCAACGAAGAAAGATTGGCCCTGCCGTATTCGCGGGTGTTGGACTTCTCTACGCTACCACCATTAAAATGGGCCAAATATTGCGCCCCGTAACATACGCCCAAAAGTGGTTTTTTACCTCTAATTCCGGACAAGTCCGGATGCGGGGCATCTTCCGCCCGTACAGAAAATGGTGAGCCGGACAGGATTACCGCCTTATAGCTATCCAAGTCCGCAGGGACTTTGTTGTAGGGCTTTATTTCACAGAAAATATTTAGTTCGCGTACCCGTCTTGCGATGAGTTGTGTGTACTGCGAACCGAAATCTAAAATGAGGACATTATTTTGCATGGGCAAAAATAGGAATTTGAGCGTTTTAAGAAACCAACTTTTAGGTATATTTATCCTTCTAAATTAAAATTATAAAAATGAAACACATATCAGCCATTATTTTTGGCGCCTCCATCGTTATTGCGGCTTATTTTCTAGGCAATGCCTATGTGGACAGAGCCAATCCTGCACAGATTATATCCGTGACAGGTTCGGGCAATAAAAACTTTACCTCGGACCTTATTGTCTGGGAAGGTCAATTCTCTACAAATAATACCGATTTGAAAGCCGCTTTTGAACAAGTAAACAATGATAAAGAGATTGTTAGGTCTTATTTGGTCTCCAAAGGCATAGCCGAAAGCAATATTATCTTCAACAGTGTGCAGACCAATGAGGAAAGGGACAACCAATATGAGAACGGTAATTATGTAGGCAGTATATTTAGGGGCTACCGGCTAAACCAGACCGTACAAATAGAATCCCAAAACGTGGAACTGATCGAGGGCATATCAAGAGAAATTACAGAATTACTGAACAAAGGAGTACAATTTAACTCCTACCAACCTAGATACTATTACACCAAATTGGCGGATCTAAAAATTGAAATGATTTCAAAGGCCACGGAAGATGCACGGATAAGGGCAGAGAGTATTGCCGAAAATTCGGGTAGCGGACTGGGTGATCTGATTTCGGCAAAAATGGGTGTGTTCCAGATTACGGGACAAAATTCCGGCGAGGATTATTCGTGGGGCGGCTCCTTTAATACCGACTCCAAAAAGAAGACGGCTTCCATTACCATGCGCTTGGATTACAAGGTGAAATAACTAAATTTTTAAATTAAATTATTACCGATAATAAATCGGCTAGCAGTACACTACATCTATTCCTACAAATTTAATTTTGGCATACACGCAATTTTTATCGCTCGGCTTGACACTTTTAATACCAGTCTACATCGAAACAACTATAGCGGTGCTAACATGTACTTTAAAAACGTAAAAAGCTCGGAAACCACCCCGAGCTTTTCTTAGAAATCAAAAACCAACCAAAAACGAATTATTTAAAGAATAATTCAAAAAATCATTTCACAGTATATACTAAGTAACAATCCAGTTTTCATTTACCCTACTTTTGGATAAATTTTTTATACTTTTAAGAAAATATCATTCAAATGACCCAACAATTTTTAGAAGAAGCCAAAGGAGAATTACAAAAAAGTCTTGTGAAAAAAGGACATCCCTTTCGCTACTTTACTTTGGCTACCGTGGGCTTAGATGCCATGGCAAGACTTCGAACGGTAGTACTACGCCAAATTACTGAGAATCTAAATCTGATTTTTTATACGGACAAACGCTCCAAGAAAATCACACATATTACCGAGAACCCTAAAGTCAGTCTATTATTTTACCATCCAAAACTTATGCTCCAGCTTAAAATTGAAGGCAAAGCCAAGGTTATTGAAGATGACGAAGTATTAAAGACCTACTGGAACGGCATCCAACCCAACAGTAGAAAGGATTACAGTACCGAACAGTTGCCAGGAAGTACCCTAAAAAATCCTGATGAGCTACAATACCTGAACGAGGAAAACCATTTTTGTATGGTGGAGATCGAGCCGTTTAAAATAGAATACCTAAAATTAAAACGCCCCAACCACCTAAGGGTTCGCTTCTCCAAGGACAATAACATCTGGAAAGGGGATTTTTTGGTTCCTTAACTGCATTTTTTAGGGGAACTATATTACTCCATACTTTTTAAGATAGCTACAATATCCTGCTCGGTAGTATCGGGGTTAATGAAGCAGAACCGACTTACGGTCTCATAACCATCGGTGGTTTTCCACTTTGTGGGTGTTACCAAGGCAAAACCTGCTTCATGGTTTTTGTAGGTCCAATTGCGATAATCATCCGGTGTCCAACCTTTACGCCGATACAGGACGCAGGACAAACTCGGTTCCCGAACCAATTCCAACAAGGGATGGGCACTAATCAATTTACCCGCAGTATTGGCCAACTTTATACCTTCTTCCACCGCCCAAGCATATTTTTCCGTACCATGGGTGGCCAAGGAATACCAAAGGGGCAAGCCACGCAAACGGCGGGTCAACTGTATTTGATAATCGGAGGGATTGAAGCCATGCGCGCCCTCGTCCTTAAAAATCTCCAGATAGGAACCTTCTTGGGAATGGGCTTCTTTTGCTTCCTCAGGATTTTTATAGAGTACGGCACCACAGTCATAGGGGGAAAATAGCCATTTATGGGGATCAATCGTAACACTGTCCGCCCGTTCTATACCGTTGAACAAATGCCGAACGGATGTCGCCGCCAACGCGCCACCACCGTAGGCGGCATCTACATGAAACCACAATTGTTCCTTTTCACAAACGTCCGCCACACCGGAGAGGTCGTCTATAATTCCAGCATTGGTGGTTCCGCCTGTGGCGACAACGGCGAAGACCCGTGCTCTTTGGATAGCGTCCAATCCATTGATTAGCACTTGTAAAGCCGTGCAGGTCATAGCGTTTTCGGTTTCGACCAAGAGAACGTCCACATCCATAACTTTGGCCATGGCCTTTATGGAGGAATGGGCACCGACAGAAGTAATCATCAATCCCTTTATATTCTCATTGGCGGGTTCTTTTCGCCACTTCACGCGTGCCGCCACCAAAGCGGAAAGATTAGCAGCAGTACCGCCACTAGTAAATACACCAAACGCCGGCTTTGGCATTCCCGTGAGCGACACCAACCACTGCATGGCCTCGTTCTCACAGAAAATACCTCCGGCACCTTCCATCCAATACGCCCCGTGGATACTGGAAGCCGAAGTCACCAAATCGAACAAAATAGCAGCCCTTGTGGGCGCGGCAGGCACAAAGGCCAGATGCCGCGGATGGTCTATGGGAACCGTGGCCTTTGCGAGAACGTCACGGAACAACTCAAAGGCCTTCTCCCCTCCTATTCCATTATCGGTAACTGTTTCCCCTACCAACATACGTAGTTCTGCCTCGGTTTTGGGTTTGCCCAATTCGGGATTGGTCTTGGTAATTCGGTTAATGGCGTATTTGACCACATCCAAGGTCATTTCTACCATTCCTATATCTATGTCGTGCATATTGTTTTGTTTTTAACGGACTCCACCCAAAAATACGCCTCTTTATAGCTTAGAAACAAATAGATGTGCGAATTGGATATAAGTTGAACGGATGGAGTTTCATTTCTCTACCAAATATTTGATACACCGATAATCTCGTGCAAAACTTTGACTAGATGTGTAAGTACAAATCAGTTTACAAAATACAATACTTTCATATGGTTATAGTTTTGCCCTTTTAATCAACTAAAATTTTTATGATGAAACAATTAAGGAATACAATGCAAAATTTGAATATCAAACGCATTAGTTAACCCACCCCTAGCCTGCTTCGACATGCGCAGCACAACGCCTCCCAAGTGGGGAACAGCTTATTATTACGATGAAAAAATAGGGAGTGAATAGGGAAATCTGAACATCAAACCTACGAGGTTACGCACGCCACGCCCAACCCAAAAAGGGAACAGCTTATAGTTTTATTCAAAGGAAGGTACATCCTTTTCAAATTCAAATATAAACAACGTATCCTTTTCCTTTCCGAAATCCAAGAGCTGTTCCATCGGAATTCTTCCTTTTAAGTTTCCACTTCCTAAAACTACCTCTACGCCGCCCACGTCCTTTCGTTTTGATTTGGGCAACGAAAAGTCGTCCTTGGAAAAGATTTCTTTCTCCGGATGCAAGACTCTTATGTTTCCACCGTAGGTTACGTCCGGAAGCGTCCATTGTTTATCTGTGTGGTGCTCTTGCAAGAGTTTGGAAAGTGGTTCAAATCCAAAATGTACTGAAGACGGTATTCCCAATACTTTTTCTGTGGGCGTTCGCGCTATTTGCAGCGCAATAACGGACAGGAACACTATGAATCCGTACTGAGACCATTTACCAACCGATTTGAATTCCATCGAACGTAACAATACTACCACAAATGGCAATACCAAGGGGAGCAACCAGCGTTCCTCTACTTTTTGTACGTTCAAAACCACAAAGAACAGCACCAAAACGGTCAATTGGGACAAAGCTATTTTTGTGAACCAATCCAGCTTTGGTTTATGAAGTGTGACTTTTTTGAACGCGAAAGCCAAAGCGAATAAAACGAGCAGCGGTGCCATCAGCTTTACCAATGTCAATACCAAGAAAAACAGAGGGCCGATTACATAAAGCGTTTTTTCACTGCTATTCTCAGTTTTTAAGGCGATACTTTTTTGCAGTTCTACCAGATACCCGTTTGGTCCCAACAACCAATAGAAATGGGGAACTAAAAGCAAGGCCACCAGAAAAATGGACAACAGGATTTTCTTGTTAAAAATGACTTGCCTAAGTCCTTTATCAAAAAACAAGGCCAATCCAAAAGCGGCCAGAAATAGCACATAGTTGTATTTGGACAACATCCCAATACCCACAACAAGACCCAAAAGCGCGTAATTGACCCATGTTTTATGATGCCTTAGGCCTTGTATCATTATAAAAGAAGCCAAAATAGCCAAACACAAAAGTGACGTATGGGAAAGTCTTCTAAAGGTAAAATCGATGAAAACGGGTAACAAAACCAATCCCAAAACGGCCAGTTCTGCCCTTTTATGGTCTTTAACCATGTTGCGGGCAAATTGGCCCATGAATAGTAAGATACCCGCAAAAATAAGTCCTCGCAACAAGGAAAATGAAACTTCATGAACCCCAAAAATTTGATTTACGGCGTATTGCATCCAAGTGTACAAGGGCGGCTGGTCATCATAGCCCCAACGCAACCATTGGGAATAGTAGGCCTGCTCGGCATCTTCCAGTTCCAACGCACTTTTAAAAAAGGCAATAAAAGTAATGGCCAGAAAGGACAGCAAAGCGAGGAGGCCCATTTTATGCTTTAAAATACTAGCCAACAACATCCCTATTCTGCCGTAAGAATTACAAATTCCTGTTTTAGGGGATCTAAGGCCTTGAACAACATGGGCACCAAAGCTTCTCCGTATTCCAAATAGAGTTCGGAGAAATTCAGGTTGCGTTCTTGGAGCGATTTTGCAGGAAAGAGCTCGTTTTGTAGTTCCGCCAAGCGGGATACGTGGTCGGCCAATTTACGCTTCTGTGCTTTCAATAAGCGTTTTTCTAAATGTTCCAGTCCGTTTTTTTGTTTCACTTCTTGAGCTTTTACGGCACCTAAAAATGATTTATCCGTTTCTTGGGCCAAGTCGTACAGGGCTTTAAACTGCTCTTCCAAGTGCTTTTTCTGTGGTGTAAAATCGATATCTATATTGGAAACCTGTCGGATTTTTTTATTGATAAGGGTGTTTTGCCTTAAGAAAACATCGGCTAGGGAAACATTGAGTTTTTGCAGTTTTTCCTTTTGATTTTGGGTAATGACCAAGGCCGAATTCCGGAGCAACAATATGGGAAAGGGAACTTTCATCACGGCAAAGGCCGACTTCAATTCCAGCCAATAGGCCAACTCTCCGCCTCCACCAATGTAACAAAGGTTGGGCAATATCACTTCTTGATACAAGGGCCTTGCGATGACGTTGGGCGAAAATCGCTCCGGGTGAACTTCCAGCTCTTGCAACAATTCTTCCTTGGAAAATTTGATATTGGTATCATTTACGAAATAGCTGCCATCACGGGCCAAAATCCGCTCGCGTAGCCCATCGGTCAAATAAAAATAATTGATTTCCCTTGGGTTTACCTGCACGCCATAGTCCGTTTCCAGTCCCTGCAATTTTTCTATAGTTTCCGATACCGCTTTATGCGCAGTTTGTTCCAAAATATCCTTTTTGGCAAGGGGCACCAAGAGCCCTTTTAAATCGGCATCATCGCCATCAACAATAACCAAACCATAGGCACCGAAAAGTTCATTGGCCAAATACCGCGTGGCTTCGGTCAAATTGTCCTGCTTTAGATAGGCCGCTTCAAAAAGTTCCTTTAAAACTTTTGCGTTGGTACCGGTGCCCAAAAGATTCAGAAACGTGGTCAGCACTTCTTCCAGTCCGTCCGTGGTCAAATGCCCAACAGCACCGGCAGAATGCCTATTCCATTGTACTTTTTTTCCTTTGAAATTAAAATGATTGATTTCCTCAAAATCATGGTCCTCAGTGGCCATCCAGTACACCGGCACAAAATGTTGCTCCGGATATTGCTTTTTAAGGATTTCACAAAGGTTGATGGTAGAAATAATCTTGTAAAGAAAGTAAAGTGGTCCCGTAAACAGGTTCAATTGATGACCGGTGACCACAGTAAAGGTATTTACGTCTGACAAAGCAACTATGTGCTGCTCGGTGCTCTTGGAAATATTATGATTTTTATACTGATGCCTTAGCGCGGATTGTAACACCTTTCTATTCTCCAAGGGAAAACTGGCTTTTTTCTCCGCTATTTGCGGCCCGAAATTCGCTAAATGGGGAAACCGATGGTAAAAGGGAGCAAGCTGCGCCTCCTCCGCGATATAATCACAAATGAGTTTGGAGAAATAACCGGTGTTTTTAAAGGGCAAACAATCAATATCCATATACGTACAAAGATAAAAGCTACTTTATTAGAATTTCTAAAAATACATCAATTAGATGAAAATCGAGTTTTTTGGTCGATGAACAAAAAGAGAAATCACACAAGCGTAATTCAGTATAAATTTATTAGATTTGAGGCTATCGATTTTAATCCGTCCACATGAAGAAATTTCTACTTACCCTCTTTTTTATCTTGCCATTGATTGCCATCGCACAGTTGAAATCCCCTTCGGATTTTTTGGGCTATGAATTGGGCGATCAGTTTACCCGACATTATCAGGTACTGGATTATTACGAGTATTTGGCCGAACAGCAGCCAAATCGCATGTTGCTAAAGGATTATGGAATTACCAATGAGCGCAGGCGCTTGGTGTTGGCCTATGTTTCGTCCGCCTCCAATATGGCGCAGTTGGAAAACATCAGGGAGGAGCATTTAAAAAACACCACAGGGGAAGGTGAGCCGGAAAAAGCCATTGTTTGGTTGAGCTATAATGTGCACGGCAACGAAAGTGTGAGCACGGAAGCTTCCATGCAGACCATTTATGACCTCTTGACCCAAAAAAGCGATTATTTAGAGAATACCGTCCTCATCATAGACCCCTGTCTTAATCCAGATGGGCGTGATCGTTATGTAAACTGGTACAACCAATATAAAAACACACCGTACAACGTAGACCCCTATTCCAAGGAACACCACGAGGGCTGGTGGAGCGGCAGGAGCAACCACTATATGTTCGATTTGAATCGCGACTGGGCATGGTTGACGCAGGTGGAAAGTAGGCAACGCTTAAAGGAATTTAACAAATGGCTGCCCCATGTCCATGTAGATTTTCATGAGCAAGGCGTAGATAATCCCTACTATTTTGCGCCGGCCGCAGAACCTTACCATGAAGTGATTACCGATTTTCAGCGCGATTTCCAAAAGACGATCGGAAAGAACCACGCCAAGTATTTTGATGAAAACGGGTGGTTCTATTTTACCAAAGAGGTTTTCGATTTGCTGTACCCTAGCTATGGCGACACCTACCCTACTTACAATGGCGGTATTGGTATGACCTATGAGCAGGGCGGTAGCGGCCAAGCGGGATTGGGCATCATCACCGGTATTGGCGATACGCTTACCCTTAAAGACCGTATAGCACACCATTACACGACGGGACTTTCTACTGTAGAGGTGGCCAATAAGAACGCACAGCGTTTGAACGACGAATTCAAGAAATTCTATCTGAACAAGAATTTCAAATACAAGAGTTATGTCCTTAACGGAAATAGGGATAAAATAAATTCGCTGGGACGACTTTTGCAACAACATGAAATTGAGTATGGTTTTGCTACCAATGGTTCCGTAAAAGGCTATGACTACACCACGGGCAAAATAGGGAACATGAAGATTTCGGAAAATAGTATGGTAGTTTCCACGGACCAATCCAAAGGCACTCTAGTGAAAGTACTTTTTGAACCACAGACCAAGCTTAGCGATTCCGTTACCTACGATATTACGGCTTGGTCCTTACCCTATGCCTACGGTCTGGATGCCATTGCATCGGAAAATACCGTGAGCCAAAATACCAAGATGGCCGCAACACTAGCCTCGGCCGATAAGGTAAACGCTGCCAACTACGCCTATGTGGCCGATTGGAACAGCATTACCGATGCCAAATTCTTGGCCGCGCTACTGAAACACGATATTCGAGTGCGTACGGCGTACAAACCTTTTTCGGTTGATGGTACTTCCTACGAACGGGGCAGTTTGATCATTACTTTAACGGACAATAAAAACCACACGGATTTTGTGGGTACTATGAAGTCGATCTTAAAAGATCATCCAGAAATTGATTTGAACCTTGCTACGACCGGCTTTGTGGACAGTGGAAAGGATTTTGGATCTAGCTATGTGGAGATGATCCCTGATGTGAACATTGCCATTTTAGCAGGAGAACCGACATCCACCCTTCGATTTGGGGAATTATGGCACTTTTTTGAACAGCAGCTCCACTACCCCATTTCGGTTTTGGACGAAAGTTATTTTAGTAGGGTTGACCTTTCCAAATACGATGTCCTCATCCTGCCGGATGGTAGCGACTATGACAGCTTTATGAAAGAATCCATTACCAAAAAGATTACCGATTGGGTAAGTGCCGGTGGTAAGCTTATTGCCATGGGCGGTGCCATAGATGCTTTGTCTGCCGATGACGGATTTACCATTAAAAAGAAGGAAGCCCAAAAGGATACCATCATTACCTTGGATGCGTTTGACCTTACCGAGCGTGAGCGCATTAAAGAGCAGATCACGGGTGCCATCCTTAAAACCACGGTAGACCCCACAAATCCCTTAGCCTACGGATACGATAACACCTATTTTACCTTAAAATTGGGCAACAGGTCCTTTGAGTATCTAGATGGCGGGAGCGCCGTTTATTTGGCCGATGGCCAGAACAAACCTGTTTCGGGCTTTGCCGGTAGCGAAGCCGTTAAGCAAATTGACCAAACCTTGGTTTTTGGCACCCAGCGCATGGGTCGTGGACAAGTGGTCTATATGGTAGACAATCCACTTTTTAGAGGTTTTTGGGAGAACGGGAAACTGTTCTTTGCGAATGCGCTTTTTATGGTGAATTGAGTTTATTTAGACGTTGTGCAACACTTGCAAGAACCGTTCAAATTATCGAATTTTATTAAAAATATCATGACCTGAAAACCTTAGACACTTTAAGGAGCCGATTAATTGACCGAATCATGGTAGCCAAAAACGAGGAATTGTTAGCAGCGATCGAGGCTATTTTGAATTCCACCGAAACGGATGCGCAGTTGCAACTGGATTCCCACCAAAACGAAATGTTGCTATTAAGCGAAAAGGACATTGAGAACGGAAATCTTATCTCGGAACCGGATTTGAGAAAAGCGGATTCGGAATGGATGGACTAACATTATTTTGGACAAATACTGCCAATAAACAAAGAGACCACGTTTTCAACTATTGGAACAAACGGAACAAAAGTAAGACGTATTCAAAAAAGCTGAACCTTGCGATAAGGGAGCGGACAGATTTAATTAAAATCTATCCCGAAATGGGAAAACCGACCAACTTCAAAAAAACAAGAGCTTTAATAATTGGGCATTACAGTATTCTTTACCAAATTCAAAAAAACAAATACTCCCAATTTTAAATGCAATACTTTAGTTTCCATCACTCAAATCGGAGTAAACCAAAGAAATTAGGCTGATGAAAGTCAGGTCGCTCCGTACCTACGGGGCTCCACGTAAGGTAATGTGGCTGCGAAGTATCATCGCCACATTTATAAAAATTGGCATTGGCGGTCAATTGCTTCAATTCAAGTCCTTTATTATGAATAAAGACCGATTTGGGAATAACTACGGTCATTTCCCATGAATACTCCCCGCTTTTCTCGGTAAAAGGCCTATTTCCCAAGGAAGAAACAATTTGTATTTCATTTTCAATGATGGCGGGCGGGATAAAAACACGCTCATGGCGCCCCGCACCATAGGCCAAGTGAACGGTACCAATACAATTAAACTCAAAATTATAATAACTTCCTGTCTGCTCCGGATCCACAAAGAACTCGACACAACTATCCTTGTGCGTCGCCGAATTAGTTTCGGTATGTTGGGCTAAAATATGATTCTCGCTTACATAGAACTTTAACCATATTTGGTCGTTTGCATGGGCAATTCGGAATTTGACATCGGGCGCATAGGGAAAAGCATCCCAATTGACCAGGGCTATCGCCTGTAGTTGGATCTCCTTTTCGAGCATCGCGCCTATTTCGGTAATCGTAATAGATTCAGAAGCACTTAGTTGTTTTACGAGCAGTTCTTTTTTCATATTGGTTTGGGAAAAACAGTTTGAAAACGTAACAATAAACGCTACAGCCAAAAGACGGGCGACGCCATTGTGTTGGTGATTCTTAGTTAGTTTCATAGTTAAAATAATATTCAAAGCTAATATACCACTTACAACTACAACTTTTTCTAAATATAGGACAGCGAACAAGTCTTAAACCAACCTCGTTTATTGTATCATTTTCATGAGATACGCGGTAGAACCTAGGAATCTTGACACTACTATAGAAGAATGCCTTATTAAAAAAATAAGGATTACAAAAAGCCTATATTCTTAAAATTTTAACTCTTCAATTGGCAAAATATGTAAATATACTCCTGCCAAATGAAAACCCGATTTTTTGTCTCTTTCTTTTCCCCTTTGCCTGCGTTAAAATTCTAAAGCGTAGCTACGGCTCGCCCACAGCTTTCGCTGTGTCTTGCCTAGGCAAAGAAAAAAATAAATTTGTCAAAATTTTCGGATTTTCATTAAGCATGAGTATAAATAACAGAGACCCCAAAGGTTTTATAAACCTTTGGGGTCTCCGCTACGAGTTAGATTGTCGTGGTTTGGAATCATCCTCCCAAAACTTAAATCCACCAAAAAAACACCTTTGATACTGAAACCCCCGAAGTTCCGGGGCAGTATAAACCTCTAAAAACCGTAGTTAAACCAAAGGCTCCCCGTACAGGTCAAAATCTGCCGCTTCCTTGATTTTTATATCCACAAACTCGCCTTGTTTTACGTAGTGTTTTGCGGCATCGATCAAGACTTCGTTATCCACATCGGGCGAATCAAATTCGGTTCTACCCACAAAATAATTCCCTTCTTTGCGGTCTATGATACAACGAAACGTCTGTCCTATTTTCTGTTGGTTCAGCTCCCATGAAATTTGCGACTGCAATTCCATAATCTCGTTGGCGCGTTCCTGTTTTACTTCCTCGGGAACATTATCCTCCAAGTTGTATGCATGTGTGTTTTCTTCGTGACTGTAGGTAAAACAGCCCAAACGCTCAAAACGCATGGCTTCTACCCATTGTTTTAGGGTCTGGAAATCTTCCTCGGTCTCTCCCGGGTAGCCTACGATCAAAGTGGTACGGATGGTCATACCAGGCACGGCGGCCCTAAAATCCTGTAATAATTTTGTAGTCTTGGCCTGAGTGGTTCCACGGCGCATACTTTTAAGAATGCTATCCGATATATGCTGTAAAGGAATATCCAAGTAATTACAGACCTTTGGCTCGCGGTTCATGACATCCAGCACATCCATTGGGAAACCCGTAGGAAAGGCGTAATGCAAACGTATCCATTCGATACCGTCCACCTTTACCAGATGCCCTAACAGTTCGGCCAGATTACGTTTTTTGTACAGGTCCAATCCGTAGTAGGTAAGGTCCTGTGCGATTAAAACCAGTTCCTTGACTCCTTTTGCCGCTAGTTTTTCGGCCTCGGTAACCAAATCTTCCATCGGCTTGCTCTTATGCTTGCCTCGCATTAAGGGAATGGCACAAAACGAACAAGGTCGGTCACAACCTTCGGCAATCTTTAGATAGGCATAATTTTTGGGTGTTGTAGTCAATCGCTCTCCTATAAGCTCGTGCTTATAATCGGCACCAAGCGCCTTTAATAGATTTGGGAGTTCACTGGTGCCAAAATATTCATCTACATTAGGGATTTCCTTTTGCAGATCGGGCTTGTAGCGTTCACTCAAACATCCGGTTACAAAGACCTTATCCACTAGTCCAGCTTCTTTCTTTTCCACATACTCCAAAATGGTATTGATGCTTTCCTGTTTGGCATTGGCAATAAACCCGCAGGTATTTATGACCACCACGTTACCTTCCTCCTCATGCACAACCTCTTTCTTGTTGGCCTTCAACTGCCCCATGAGCACTTCAGAATCGTAAACGTTCTTACTGCACCCTAGGGTTACTACATTGATTTTGTTCTTCTTAAGTGATTTTGTACGCATAGCCTATAAATGGGCTGCAAAAATACGATATGCCTTCTTAACAAGTCCTATTTCATACCATTTCTTTGGTTTTTACGTTAAACCATCAGGGCGAATCGATGTCAAACATAAAACGATGGTTATGAAAAGTACAATCCGTATGTTTTTATTTATATTAGGAATGCTATCCATAGCCTGTTCCACAGATGTCGATTCTACAACCGAGGATGATATAAATGCGGAAGAAACAGCCGTTAACCTGTATTTTCCACCCTTGAATTCCACCGAGTGGGAGACCACGACCTTAACAGAACAAAAATGGGACGAGGTTGCCGCCCAAGCGTTATATACGTTCTTAGCAGAAAAAAATACAAAAGCTTTCATAGTACTAAAAAACGGGAGAATAGCCATGGAATGGTATGGAACGGAATTTACCCAAAACTCCCCTTGGTACTGGGCATCGGCTGGAAAAACGTTGACCTCGTTTACCACAGGAATAGCACAAGAAGAAGGTTTTTTGCAATTGACGGATAAAAGTTCGGATTATTTAGGCGAGGGCTGGACATCCCTTTCCACGGACAAAGAGGATTTGATCACGGTTTGGAACCAATTGACGATGACAACAGGAATGGAGGATACCCAGGGGGATTGCAAAACCCCGGATTGTCTTACCTATGTTGCTGATGCGGGAACACGCTGGAGTTACCATAACGCACCATACACCTTGCTACAAGATGTTATAGCCAACGCCACAAACACCAATTTTGAAACCTATTACAATTCTAAATTAAGGGACAAAATTGGCATGACCGGACAATGGCTTTCTACCAACGGTTCCAATAATGTATATTGGAGTAACGCACGAAGTATGGCACGATTTGGACTCTTAAACTTGAATAATGGCGCGTGGGAGGACGCCCCGATACTTGGAAATACCAATTTTTTAGAGGACATGAAAAACACTTCCCAAGACTTGAACAAATCCTACGGATACCTCTGGTGGTTGAATGGGAAAGAAAGTGCGATGATTCCCCAATCACAACTTGTTTTTGAGACGGAATTAATGTCCAACGCCCCCGAAGACCTGTACGCAGGACTAGGGAAGAACGATCAAAAATTATACATTGTTCCCAGCCAGAATCTTGTGGTTGTACGAATGGGCGACGATACGGGAGTACCTACCTTAGGGCCTTCCAGTTTTGACAATGAGCTGTGGGGATTGCTGAATCAAGTGATTACCAATGAGTGATACGGTTTCACCAAGAACACATTGGTCCCTACGCCTATGGTCCAATAGCGCCCCGCTTCGGGGTC
>Ga0136560_1000071_pt1 | contig 37172 bp, 18 predicted proteins | sample AntRauMeHopE1497_FD_104925 | JGI IMG/M metagenome (GOLD analysis project Ga0136560, IMG submission 104925) | Saline lake microbial communities from Rauer Islands, Antarctica - Metagenome Hop E1 #497 | ecosystem: Environmental > Aquatic > Non-marine Saline and Alkaline > Saline | place... | reverse complement strand
CGAGGTGGGGGCGGGAGGGCGGCGGAGCGGGGGCCGCCGCCGCAGCCGGAGGGGGCGCGGGAGGACGGCCCCAGCGGGCCCGCGGAGGGGTGGGGCCTGGCCGCGCTGCCCGGCTCCGCCGTCGGGGTTCCGGGCGAGAAGTGGGTGACAGTGTCGTCGGACGGCTCTGCCGCCCTGTTCCTGCACCGGGCGGACGGGTCGAGGGTGTCGGGCGCGCCCGGGGCGGTCCGGCTGTCCGGCCTGGGCGGCGCGGCAGGCTGCGGCTGCGCCGACGCGTCGGGCTCCGTCCGCCCCAACGAGCTGGAGGCTGTGTCGGTGAGGGACGCGTTCGGGTCGGAGTCGCTCACCGGGGAGGCGGGCGGGGAGCCGCGGACGTGGCGGCACGAGGTGTGGGCCGCGATGTACGCCCCCGAGCGGCCGTGCGTCGCTCGCATCGCCGTGTTGCCCGGCGCCGAGGCGTGGCCGGTCGTGGGATGGGTCACCCCTGACGGCGAGTCACAGGCCGCGGCCGAGTCGAGGCTGCGCGACACCGCGTCGGGCTCCAACCTCAACGCCCTGGCCCTCCTGCCGGCGGGCTGGGCCGGCCCGGAAGCCGCTGCAGCCGTCGTCGTCACCGGCAAGATGTGGCGCGGCTTCTACTCCTTCCCGGCGTCGGCAATGCTGCCAGAGTGACCCGTGCGCAGCGCCCACGCGCCCGCGGAAGCGACCGCGGCGGCATCGCCGTGCCCGTTCACGCCGCTCGACCACACTGCAACGGCACGCCCGAAGGCACTCCTGCGCGCCGTGCGGGCGACCAAGGACCGAAATGGTGTCCCTAGAGGACCCCATGCGGATGAGGGTGGGGCAGCCGGCGCTTTGCGCGTCGGCGGGGCGGCGGGGCACCTGCGTGGGCAGGCCGGACGGCTTCATCTCGACGTTTTCGCCGACCGGGAAGCCTACTGGGGCGTCCCGGGCGCACTCCCGCGCCGTCACCAGCATAGCGGGCGTCAGGGATGTGCTCACCACTTGCAGCGCGGACGGCACCGTCAAGCTGTGGCCGTGCGCCGACGGCCCGATGGCGCCCGACCCCATGGCCGTGCACGAGGCCGGGCCGCCCCTCACGTCCGTGGTCGCCGTCCCCTGGCCGGACGGGACGCTCCGCACCGTGGTGGGGTCGGTGCTGGGCTGCCTGACGGAGGTCCGGTTCGGCCGGCCGGGCGCCGCGGGCGATGCGGAGAGCGTCGGCCGCGCTCCCGGCTGGGCACCAGGCAGCGGCACTGCCGTGGTTGGGTCTTTGCGGCTGGGCCAGGGCCCGCTGGCCGCGGTCACGTGCCTGCGGCTCGTCATGCTCGAGCCGGGCGCGGGTTGCGACGGGCCGCCCCGGATCATGTGCCTCTGCGGCGGCGACGACGGCTCCCTGTGCGTGTTTCTGCTGCCCAACCTTGGCGAGGCTGCCGTGGGGGTGCGCCCGGGCCCCGTCCTCCGCGCCTCGGCGCACCGCGGCGCGGTCATGGCGCTCGACGCGGCTTGCGACGCGGGCCGAGTGTCCGGCGGCACCCCGACGTGGGTGATGGCCTCGCCCCGCCCGGGCGTGGGCCCCGCGGCGGAGGGTGTGGTCTGGACGTCCGGCCAGGACGGCGCGGTCCGGTCGCACCGGCTGCGCGTGAGGCCGCCGATGCCGGGGGCCGAGGCGGGCGGCTGGCGTTTGGCGTGCACGCGGGAGGCGCTGGTCGACGGCGCGCACAGCCACGGCGCGGTGACGGGAGTGGCGGTCCTTCCGGGGGCGCTGACGGCGACGTGCGGGCGGGACGGCGCGCTCCGGCTGTGGACGACGTCGCAGGGCGAGGAGCGGTCTGCCCGGCCGCACCGGGACGGGCCGCTGCGACTGGTGGCGTCCTCGGGGCCGGGCCGGGGCGGGCCCATCGTCGGCCTCACGTCGTGCGTGCTGCCGCGGGGCGAGGCGTGCACCGCAGTGCTCGTCGCGCACGGGTCGGGCGGCGTCGCTTGGTCGTGGTCGCTGCCGCGGGAGGCGGGGGAGGCCGTGGCTGCGGCGGCGAGCGCTTCCCTGTCCGCCGCCGCGCCGTCTGCGGGACTGCTGAGCGACGAGTCGTTGCTCGCGGCCGTCCGACGAGCCGTCCGCCTTCGCACCGTGACCTCACGCCCCGCCGACTGCAGCCGGTGCGCGAGCTACCTCGCCACCCTGGCAGAGCGTCTCGGCGCGGCCGCGACCATCGAGCACGTGGCTCTGCCCGGCGCGGAGTCCAACCCCATCGTGACGGCGGTGTTCGCCCCGGGGGCCGGGGCGAGGTGCGCCGCGCGCGGGGCGGCGGGCGGCAAGGCGTCGTCAGCGTGCCGCGACGACGAGTGCTGCGAGCAGGACGACGGGCCGAACCCGGTCGCGGGGGTGTCCGTCGGGGTCGCGTCGGCTCTGCCGCTGCTGCTGCAGGGTCACTACGACGTGCACCCGGCGCCGGTGCGTGACTGGGCCGCGGCGGGGTGGCGGTCGGACCCGTTCGAGTGCCGGTCTGAGGATGGGCGGCTCTGGGGCCGCGGGACGGCGGACAACAAGGGGCCGGGCGTGGCTCTGCTCTTCGCAGGGGCCAGGGCGGCGCGGGCGGCGGGCCGGTCGTTCCGCGGCTGCGTGGTGGTGCTTGAGGGGAACGGGGAGGGGGGCAGGGGCCTCGACGCGTGGGTGGCGACGTCGGCGGGCAGAGCGTGGCTGTCGGGTCTGGTGGACGGAGGCCGGTTCGGCGGGGTGGTGAACTCCAACGGGCTGTGGCTGGACCACGAGCAGCCGTGCGTGTGCGTGGGGACGCGGGGCCACACGGTCCTCGAGGTGGTGGTGGAGGCGGCGGGGAGCGCGGGCCCGCTGCACAGCGGCGTCGACGGCGACATGGCTCGGCCCCAGCCCGTGGTCGAGCTCTGCTCCGTCGTGTCGGCTCTGCAGCTCGACCGGGCGGAGGCGCCGATGGGGGCGCTGCTCGGCGCCGTCGCGGTGCCGCGGTGGCTGCTGCCGTGCTGCCCGCCGCTGACGGCCGCGGAGGACGCGCTCGTCTCTCGCGTCGGGGAGGACGGCCCGTCGCTCGGTCTCTACGCGTCGCACAAGGGCGTGGTGCTGCAGCCGGGGGAGACCGCCTGGGCCTTCTTCGCCCGTCGCTGGTTTCTGCCCGCCTCCACCGTGCACGGGGTGGCGCCGGTCGGGGAGGCGGAGACCAGCGTGCAGCCGCGCGGGGCCCGGGCCACGATCAGCGTCAGGACGCCGGCGAGGAGCGACCCGGCGTCGCTCGCTGCGTCGCTCGAGGCCGAGGCGCGGGCCCACCACGCAGACAAGCACCCAGGGTCGCCCCACACCCTCACCGTCCGTCAGACGGCGGCAGCGCGGGGGTGGGAGGGCGGCGAGTCAGATCTCAGCGCCGCCGCCAGGGCCGCCGTTGACACCGCGTGGGTCTCTGCCGGCAGAGCCGTGCTGACAGTCCGCGACGGCGGCACGGTGCGGGTCCTCCCCGCCCTGCAGGCGGCCACGGGCGCCCCCGCGACGCTGCTCTGCTTCGCCCCGGCGGACAGCAACCCGCACCTGGCCGACGAGAGCATCCCCGTCGAGGCCCTGCTGCGGGGCTGCGCCGCCGTCGAGGCGCTGCTGGTCGGGCCGGCCACCGCGTGACGGGCGGTTGTGGCTTGTGCCACCGCGTGACGGGCGGTTGTGGCTTGTGCCACCGCGTGACGGGCCGGAAGGCATCACTGGGCTGGCGCTTGGGCCGGTCACACGACCGGAAGCAAGGCGCGTGAGGGCCGCTCCGTCCAATCAAGGTGATCCGTGGTGACAGCTCTGCCCCCTCGTCCCGGCTCGGTTCCGTTATCTCTGCCCCGCGACGACGGCTGCGAGGGCCCCCTCTGCGGCGCGGCACCGCTTGGCCAGGCCCGCCCGCAGCTCACGGTCCAGTCCTCGCGCTCCCTTCATGGCAGCGAGGAAGTCCAGCACGGCGGTTGCGTCGCGGCCCAGGCGCACCCGCCGCTCCGCCGCACGCACCTCCTCGTCAGCCGCACGCAGTCGCCCCTCCGCCGCCGCCACCCATGCGTCGAATAGCTCCTCCGCCCGCGACCGAGCGAGCAGCGCCGCCGACGCGCCCGCCCGCACCGAAGCCCCGCCCGCAGCGGCCGCCCCGGCACCGGACGCCGGGCCGGTGGCAGAGGGCGCCTCTGGCAGAGCGGCGCCGGCCTCGGCCTGAGCGCCTGTCCCAGACGACTGCCGCACCGCCCCGGCCGCCTCGGCCGCACGGCCCGGCTCGCCCGTCTCCACAAACACGCCCCTGAACGCCCCGCCTGGCGCAGCGGGCCCCGAGTCCGCCCCGTTCACGGCGGCGAGCGTGTCCGCCGCCTTCCACGATGTCATGACCAGGATGCGAACGTTGGACTTGTAGTGGGGTGTCTTGGCGCCCTTAGACCGAATGTACTCGACCGCGATGCCCTCCCACACCCTTGAGAGCACCCTGTGAAAGCCCCTCTCCTGTCCCTGCCAGGGGCCGGCGCGCCCGAGAAGGCGGGCAAAGATCAGGTCCACTAGCGCCGCCTGGCCGATCCCGGCCGCCATCAGGCCGCGAAGCCCGACAAGAGCACGCTCCGTGGCAACCGCAGACATGGCGGTTGCATCCCCCGCGGTGAGGCTGCCCGACTCGCCGGCAAAATCGCTCTCGAGGCCGCCCAAAGCTCCTTCGCCGTGTGCGTCAAACGCGGTCGACGGATCCGCGAGCCCGGACCCTTGGCTCAGGCCGGTGATCGACCCCTGGGGTCCAGCGTCGTCGCCGGCCGAGAAAGGCGGCACATCGAGATCGTCCAGCACCTCATCCACGAGCTGCCGCAGCTCGTCGGGGCTGTGGAACTCCATCAGCTCGCGCATGCCCGCCATTACGCCCGGGGACGCAGCCGGAGACGCATCCGACGCCATGGCGCCGCGAGGCGGGAGTGGGGTGCGAGGGCGCGGCGGCAGCGCTTGCGAGCCGGCACGGCCACGGACGCGGCACGACCAGGCCTGCCCGCCATGCCGCGGCGTGGGTGCTCGCGGGGGCAAATCACGAAGGCCACGTTCGAACAGCGCAGCGGGAGCCGGGGGGCGACGGGGGGAATCACACACGAATTCAATGTCGGTTTGCTTGCGCTCACGAGGAGCAGGAGGAGGCCGAGGCCGAAGCGGCCCCGCCCTTTGCGGCGCCTGCGGCCTCCTAGGCGGACATGTCCTTGACGAGCTGCACGTAGGCGTCCTCGGCCACCTGGAAGGCGCGGTCGCCCATCTTGCTGTCGAGGCAGCCCGGGTCGGAGGGGTCGCCGCCCTCGGCCTCAACGGCTTCCATGAAGGTGTCCAGTGCGGAGCGGACCGCGGGGTCCTCCAGGTCCTTGTCCTGGCCCAGCTTGAAGTAGTTGGGCGGGAGGAAGTTGAGGCGCAGGTAGCCGTCCTCGCCCCCCGTGGCCAGCGTGGTGCCGTCGGGGCTGATGTCCAGGGAGTTGACGGTGCCGAAGTGGCCGGGGATGCGGGCGAGCTCGTCGCCCCAGGCGATGTGGTGCACGCGGGTCTCGAAGTGTCCCGCCGAGGCGTCGGTGGTCGTCACGTTGCGGGCCTCCTGCCCGCCGGCCATGAAGACGTGGGGCAGGATGGGGGAGATGGCGCAGCCGTTCATGGCCGTGTCCACGTTGAAGGCCTTCACCAGCTGGAGGTCGCGGGTGTTCCACAGCTTCACGCTCTTGTCGGCAGAGCTTGTGACGAAGAGGGTGCCGTCGCGGTTGAAGCGCAGGGACTTGACCTCGTCGTCGTGGGCGCGGAGGGCCTCCAGGAGCACGGTACCGTCGTCGGGGTTGTAGACGGACATGGTGCCCGAGTGCCTCGCGACCAGCAGCCCGTCTGTCTCAGGGCCCAGGCCCTCCAGGGGGGGCAGCCACGCCACGACGGACGCCTTGTCGCGCACGCGCGCGTTGAAGGCGGAGTCGGACTCGAACTCCACCTGCTCCGTGGGGCCGTTGTGCAGGACCAGGACCGGCTCTGCCGAGAAGCAGGGGCGGCCGGTCTCGTCCGCCTCGACCGCGTACACGTGCACCGACGCGATGTGGGTGCTGCCGAAGCCGTCGACGGTGACGGCGACGCGCGTCATGTCGGGGGACCAGGCGGCGCAGCGGGGTGTGGTCGGTGAGAGGTCCAGGGCGGCGAGCTGCACGCCCGTCTCCACCTCCCACATGCGCACGCTGGCATCACCGGACGACGAGACCATGAAGGCCGAGTCGGCTGCGGGAGGGGGGAAGGGGCGGACGAGGGCGGGCGTCGGGGGGCGGGGAAGGGGGAGGCGCACGGCGTAGGCGGCATCCCAGCCGCACGACGGCCGGACGCGTTGGATGTCAAGGCACGCCCTGTAGCGGCTGACCGCCGGCAGCACAGATGGCAGGGCGGCACGGAGGAGCCGCACGGAAACCCGAGCCCACGACGAGGCGCACGACGCGGCCCGGTCTCACGGCTTAGGTCCACGTGGCGAACTGCGCCCGTGTGTCCCTCGTACGTGCCGAGCCTCTCTCCCGTCGCAGCGGCCCAGAGCACGATGACGGACTCGCGGGCGGCGGAGATGAGCAGATCCCCGTCCCTGTTGAACTGCACGTAGTTGATGGCCTTCTCGTGGCCCTTGAGCATCAGGGGCTTCTGCGGGTCACAGCAGGGCGGATCGGAGACTTGCAAGCAGCGCGGGCCGGGCGCCCGGGCAGCGGCGGGCGCTTGCGATTCTTGTTGGCCGAGCCCGATGACCTCACGATCTGGTCGTCTGAAAGGCCGTGCCTGCTCCCCGGAGCAGAAGACGCAGCCATTGTTGCGGAAGGTGCTGCGGTGGGGGCAGCAGTGGCTTTGCGAGGTGCTGGGCGAAGGACCGGGAGCATTCGACTTTCGTCGGCTGGGCTCTGCCAGGCCAGCGTGTGCGCGTGGCCTGCTCGCTCGTTGTCGCAGCTATACGCCCACGCCTCTGATGCGGTTGAATCAAATCGATGCGGGCAAACAAGTTCTGGGCCACGAGAGCGCTGATGAGCACCGAACGACAGGCTGGCCTAAATGTTTGTTTGATGCCCAATATTCAACAGAGCAACTGTTGTTGGCTTGTGCCCGCTCTCACGGAGACCGACCGCTCTACGTCCGAGCTTTCATGCAGCCAAGCTTCGGGAGCCACAATCGCGCCTCCGCCTGCTTTGGCGGCGAGCCTGGCCGTGGTGGGGTCAGACTGGTCGGTCTCGCGGGGAGCCGCTCCCCGCCCCTGAGGGCAGAGGGCAAGCAGACAGGGAAGGCACGCAAACGAGGGTGCATTGATCGCGAGGACGCTACAACGGCGTATGCAAGGCTGAGCGCATCGCCCATCGTCGTCCAGTCAATTCGTGACCTGAGACTCAATCGGAATCGTATCTAGCAGCAGCGGGCGCATGCCCCCGGCATGTCCGTGCTGCTGGCGTGTGCGGGCCGACCACGTCGCTGCGAGGCAACATTTTCGGCTTCGGTGTGCTTTCCGGCGGGTGGAGGCCACTCTCCATCCGTGACCTCACGAAAACGCCGTGGTCCGGAACACGACAACGAGACAGTCCAGCGACCCCTTGGGCAGGCCAGCTGCCTTTGATCGGTGACTTGCGACCAAGCAGAAGGATCAAACGTCGTGACGACACACATGCCGCCGAAACTACGGCCTAGAGGGGGGGTGAAGGTGCGCTTCGGATTCGGCCAAACTCTTGGACACCCGTGCAACTTCCACAAACCTGCCTGCTCCGAGACCGTTCCGGCGTTTGGAGCGCTCCAACGGCGCGCCGTGCTTCGGTTGCTTCGCACTCATGCAGAAACTGTCACCATGCCCGGCGCTGGTGAGCTCACATGGCTCCCATCGGTGCATTTGGAGTGGGGGTCAGGTCCGCTCTGTTTTGTCGGCAACGGCCGTCATCGTTCCGCCGCGCACATTCAAACCCTCAACGCCCCCCTGCAGGCAAGGAAAGTCGTCCAAAGATGGCTTCGACCGGTGACGGGGTGTGGCTGTCACGAGATCTACGGCCGATGCAGTTCAAGCTGAAAGCCGAGTACATTGACCCGGGCACCAGGGCTACTCACACCAGGGAATTCAAGGCTGCGCTGGTTGGCGAGGGTGGACAAGGCTCCGTGAGACCAAGCATGAGCTTGCGGAAGTCGAGCGCGCGCGCGCAGCAGTGGCGGTGGCGAGGCTTTCCACCAGATATTTCGTCGCCAGAGCTGCCTTAGCGCTCGCCTAAACCCGCCCACGCTCGCAGGTCTTCCAGTGCCTGGCTTCTGGCATCCCCGGCGCTATCGCCGCCAAGTTCTACACCGGCGAGCACGTGAGGGCTGAGACCGGGGCTCTTGGCAAGCAAGGCTTCCCGAAGTTCATCTTCCGCGTTTCCGCGTGCTTTTGGTGTTCCGCGTTTTCTGACGCCCACTCTGGTGACAATAGCCGCGATCGTCCAAGCCTCGCCGAGTGCTCATTTCTTCCGCGTTCCCGCGCGAAATCGCAGAAGGATGCCGTCCGAGCCCGTGAGGCTCGCGTGTTCGACCGATTGCGGCAGAATCGGTGCAAATACATTGCAAAGGTTTACCAAGAAATGCGCTGCTTTGGGACTGTTAGCAACGCCGCCGGGGGCACTGAGGAGTTCGTGGACACGGCACTGATCATGGACTACTGTCCGTCGAGCTTGCAGCACGTGGCGCGCGGGGGGCTGCTGGACCTGACCACGACCACGGTGCTGGTGCAGCAGCTGGCGCACTGCCTGCAGGACTGCCACACGGCCGGGGTGGCCCACATGGACATTAAACCAGAGAACGTGCTGCTCAGTTCGCGCACCTCGGAGGCGCGGCTGACAGACTTTGGCTTTGCGGTCGAGCGAGCGGCCCCGGAGGGGCACGACGCCGCCCCCACGGCCGGCGGCGCGCGCGCGGCCGCAGCAGCGGCTGGCGATAGCTCCTCGTCATCGAGCATGGCCACTGGTTACGCGCCGGCCGCCCCAGCGGCCGGGGCTGGCCCCTCCTCGTCCACTCAGGGCACCATGAAATGGGCCAGCGGCGCGGGTGCTGGGGCGGCAGTGGCAGCCATGCACGCCAGGCACCCGGAGTCGGTGATGGTGGACCACGTGCTGGGGTGCACGTTTGCCTACGCGGCGCCAGAAGCTATTATGCTCGTTCACCCGAGCGCATCGGGCCCGCGCGGCCCGGCTTTCATCGACGCCGCAAAATGCGACATGTGGTCGCTGGGAGTGATGATTTTCGCCATGGTGTTCAGGAGTCTCCCTTTCGGCACACCGCGCGAGTGCGGCGCAGTCAGTGCTCGCGACTTCCTCGACCGGGACCCTGCGCTCGTGGCCCTGAGGCGGAGGGACGTGGCTGGTTTCTGGAGCGTGCAGACTGACCGGGGGCGGGTGCAGCCGGAGGCGTCGGACTCCCCCGGTCACGTGGAGGTGGCGAGGTGGATCGACCACCTGCTGGCCTGGGAGCCCAGCGAGCGCCCGCACGCCTCGGACCTGCTCAAGCACCCCTGGCTGGTGGCGGCCATCCCCTCGCCGGCCCTGGGCCAGGCCCGCAGCACCATCGCCGCGCGGGTCGCCGCGACGGTCTCGGACACACGCAGACGTCTCAACATGCAGAGCGCCCTGATCGGCAGCTCGGCGACCCGCAGCGGGGCCAGCCGGTACGGCCCCGGCTCGACGCGTAGCTCCACGAGGGCGGGGCACGACGTCAGATTGTCGCGCGGCTCCGCCAGAGCGTCGCTCGGCGCCGTGGCCCCCTCGACCGCCGCAGGCCCGCCCCTCCACGGGCCCGTCCACCCCGCCACCCTCGGCTTCCTCCCGGCCACAGCCCTCATCCCCGCCACCCTCGAGGCCGTCGTCGCCGTCCTCCGCCGCGCGGTGGCCGAGAGCTCCCTCCGCCTCCTCGACGTCGGCCCCAACGGCAACACGTTCCTCGTCACGGACCCCGGGGACGACCCCTCCGCGGTGCCCGCCGAGCAGGCGACCACCCTTCGCGCCATCGTCACGGCTCACCGCTGCTCCTCCGCCGAGGTGGGGAGCAAGGGGGCCTCGGCGCTGCGCGATGGCGCCTCCGCGCTCCGCCTCGCCGCGAGGGTCGAGGCCGGTGACGCCGGAGTCATCGGCGACAAGCTGCAGGCCGTGTTCGACCTAACCCTTGAGCGGTGCAGGTAGCGCCCCGTTGCGCCGCCGCACCGCGCGCCCTCGCACCCCCTGGCGGCGCCGGCTGAGGCCGCGGTGCCACGGGCGGTCGGTGACAGCGCGACGATCCGCCATTGTGACTCGGCGGCACCCCCGTCTCCCACTGCTGGACCAGCTGCGGCGCGTGGACGAGGCGCTCCTTCGCCGAGGCGCCGCCGCTCATCGAGGCGCCGCCGCTCATCGAGGCGCACCGTTGTCAAGTTTGCCTCCTGGTGGACCCGGCCGATGCCTCAGCGGCAGCAGACTGTGCGCCACACCTTGACCTTGCGTGAATCCCGATGCCTGCGCTCATGTCGGCGCGGACGCCATAGAAACTGACCACCGATTGCAGCGCTGTGCGACCCCGGGGCCGACCGCCCCGAGCCAGCGCCCCCACCCTCGGCACACGGCGACCACCGGAATAGCTTTGACGCACGCGGGTGCGGCCCGTGCCGAGGCGGGCTCGGGTGGGCACACGGGGTACGTGCAGAGCAGCTCGCCGCGGGCCGAGCGTCCGGTTTGCACCCAGTCGCCGGACGCCCCGCGGCCGGCCTTTCCCTGCGCCAAGCGGCCTTTGGATGGCATCTCACGACTCTGGCAGCAATCCTTTCGGTCCGGGGCCCCAGGCTGGGGCCTCAGGCGGGCGCCCGGCCTCGGGCAGAAGGATCCTGTCGTTGCCGACGGAGCAGTCCGCGGCGTCGGGGGAGTTCTCCGCCCTGAGCTTGCGCCGGTCGGCGGCGTCTCCGTCTGCTGGGCCTCTGGCGGCTTCTGGCGGCGGGGCGCGGTCGCAGGCCTCGCCGACAGTGCGCACCAGGGGCGACGGCGACTCGGACGAGGGGCTTTCCACGCCCCGGGGCGGGCTCGCATCGCCGGCCCCCGACGGCGCGGTCACGGATGCGTCGTGGTGCGACTCGGTGACGCGCCTCGAGGGCTCGCTGCTGGAGGGGGAGACCGAGTTCATCCGCGAGTCGCCGTGCCAGCTCGCCGTTCCCAGGGGCACCGTGGCCGGGCTGCTCGCGTGCACGTCGTACCGTCTCCGGTTCGCACCGCTCACGCGCCGCTCGGCGCACCAGCACCTGTCGCACGTGCCGCTGGCCGCGCTATCGGTGCCGCTGCTCTCGATTCGTTCCGTCGCCCGCGGCGGCGGCACGCCCGACTGCCCCGCCCCGACCATCGACGTGGTGTGCAAGGACTTCCGCTCGGTGCGGCTGTGCTTCTCGCGGGACAGGGAGTGCGAGCAGGTGCTCCGCCTGGTGCAGGCGCTCGCGTTCCCCGCCTCCATCGACGAGGTTTTCGCATTCACGGCCAAGGCAGCGGCGAGCAAGAGGCGCAGGGCGGCCGCGGCGGCGCCGACGGCCAGGCCGGCCGCCGCGCCGCCCGCCGCAGCGGCGCCGCACGCCCCCGCGGGAGCCTCTGACCCTCTCGGCGTGACGCCGCCACCGGCGGGGGCGCCGGCAGCGGCGGTGGCCGCGCCCTCCGCGGCAGCGCCCCCCTCCGCGCCGGGATCCGACGCCGACGCCGCCAACCCTTTCGCCGCCCCCGCCCCCGCCGACGCCGCCTCGGCCTCGTCCTCCTCCCCCCCCTCCGCCGGCTGGGCCCTGTTCGACTTCGAGCGCGAGCTCGCCCGCATCGGCGCCGTCCGCCCCGGCGACACCCCGTCCTCCTCCCCCTGGCGTCTCACCCGCATCAACGAGGAGTATCGCTTCTCACCCACCTACCCCAGCGTCATGGCGGTCCCCGCGGCCTTCTCGGACCGAGAGATCTCGTCGATCCGGCAGTTCCGCTCCCGCGGCCGCATCCCCGCCCTCACCTGGCGGCACCCCGTCAACGGAGCGACGATGTGGCGCTCCGCCCAGCCCCGCGTGGGCGTCACCAACGCCACCAACTCCGTCGACGAGCGGCTCCTGAGCCTAATCCGGACGTCGACGCCGCAGGGCCGCGACGGGCGCGTGGGCCTGGTCATCGCGGACTGCCGCCCCAAGACCAACGCCATCGCCAACAAGATGGCCGGGTGGGGGTACGAGGGGGCCACCTACGAGGCCTGCTCCCTCTGGTTCCTGGACATCGAGAACATCCACCGCATGCGCGAGAGCTCCTCCAAGCTCGAGGCCCTAGCCCTCGCCCACAAGTCGGAGCTGCACTGGGGCAAGGCCGTGGAGGCCACCGTCTGGCCGTCACACGTCAGGACCGTCCTCGCCGGAGCGATGCGCGTCGCACAGGCGCTCCACCGCCGCGCCGCCCCCGTCCTCGTGCACTGCTCCGACGGCTGGGACCGCACCGCGCAGATCTGCGGCCTCGTGCAGCTCCTCCTCGACCCCTTCGCGCGCACCGTCGAGGGATTCGCGTCTCTCATCGAGAAGGAGTGGCTCGCCTTCGGTCACAAGTTCCAGTGCCGCCTCGCCCACGGCAGCGCCAAGGCGGCGGAGGACAAGGAGGCCAGCCCCGTCTTCGCCCAGTTCCTCGACTGCGCCTACCAGCTCGCCGCGCAGTTCCCCGCCGCCTTCGAGTGGAGCACCCGCCTGCCACTCTTCCTCCTGCACCACTGCACCTCGGGCCGCTTCGGCACCTTCCTCTTCAACTGCGAGCGAGAGCGCCGCGTCGCCCTCCTCCACCAGCGCACCGCCTCGGTCTGGGACGCCGTCCTCGACTCCCGCGGCCTCTTCCTCTCCCCGCTCTACCGGCCCTCGGCCTTTGGGGTCGGCGGCACGCACCCCGCCATCCTCCCCTCCCACCCCGCCCCCGTCCTCCGGCAGGTGCACCTCTGGTCCGACGCCTACCTCCGCTTCAGCCCCGTCCCGGGCACCTCCCCGCTCCAGGGCGCCCGGGCAGCTCTCCTCGGCGGCGGCGCCGCGGCGGCCCGCGCCCTGTGCGCCCGCCTCGAGGACGTCGTCCTCGGCCTCGCGCCCTCCCTCCCCGCCCAGGAGCTCCCGGTCCCCGCCGACCGGGGCGCAGACTCCCCCGCCGACGGCGGTGCCGACACCGCCCTGGCTCGGGACGGCGGCCGCGACGCCGTCGTCGCCGCACTCCGTGCCCTGTCTGCAAGCGGCATGGCAGCGGGCGCCGACGACGCGCTCGTCGAGGTCATGGCAGCCGTGCTCTGCAACGCATCCCTCCTCGGCAGAGCCGACCACGTGCCGTCGTCGTCCCAATCCGAGCCGGTGTCGGCGGGAGCCGACACCACCCCGGGGGACGGCACGGCCGGCGGGGAGCCCCTGGCGGCGGCATCGAGCGCCGCCGTGGCCGGGGCGGGCCTCGCCGAGCCGGCTGCGCCGGTGGGCGCGGCTGCCGACGAGGCCGGGGCCGTCGGCGACGACGAGGAGAGCGTCGATGCGGGGCCGACGGACGGCGGGGCGGGCACCGACGCCTTTGACGAGGTGGCCGCCGGCGAGGACACGCTCGTCGGGGCGGCCGCCGCGGCCGTTGCCACGCCTCTGGAGACGGTCGAGGCCGTGGCGAGCGCCGCCGCGGCGGGGGAGGACGAGGCCGCGGACGAGGCGGGCCTGGCGGCCGGGCCGCAGGAGTGAGCTGTGTGGTGTGAATCTGTGTTTCGGCGCTGAGTGCGCCTCTGCCCCCACTCGAGCATATCGCGCACGCCCCCCGTCGCGGCGAAACGCACCACACTGCTCGCGCCTTGCCTCGGCGCCGCCGGTCCGCTGAGAGTCGCCGCTTCCTGGCGTGCGTGCCCCATCGACCGGCAGCCAGCCCGCCCTCGCCGCCGCGCGCGCCCGCTCACATGCCCGGCCCCCCGGTTCGCCCTGGGATGTTCTTGGCGCCGAGACGGAAGAGCAGCCACGTGGGCAGGCGCCTGACGAGGACGGGGACGGCCAGGATGACGGCCACAGCCCGGATGGGCTCCGTCGTCTTGACCAGCAGCCATGCGATGAGGAAGTCCATCGCAACGGGCGACAGCGTCACGTGCTCCGGCCCCAGGACGCTCTTCTTCAGGCTCAGGTTGTTCAGCCACTTCTCGACGTCCTTCGCGTCCATGCCCTTGAGCACGCCAGACCGACGCGCGCCGAAGATGCTCCAAAGCACGGCGTTGTACAGCCCGAACCAGGTGATGACGGTCAGCCAGCCGTAGCGCGTCCACAGCTCCTTCAGCTGCGCCGACACCCACCTCCAGCCGCGGACCGCCGGCCACAGGGCGCCCCACTTGGCGGCGTCGTGCTCGGCGATCTTCACCGCCTCGGACGCGACGCTCGACGGGTCCGCGGCCTTGCCGGCCCCGGCATCTGAGGCCTTTGCGGCCTGCCCTTCGGCCTTGGGGGCGGCCTTGCCCTTTGCCCCGGCCTCGGCGGCCTTCCCGGTCTTCTTCGCTCCGGAAGCCTCCCCCTCGGCCCTCGGCTTCTGGGTCGAGGCCCAGCGCCTCCGCCCCGGTGCCCGCCTGGCCGCAGACGACCGAACAGCCTGCCCTGCCGCCGGAATGGACCGCGCCGGGAGCCCCGCGGCCGCGCGAAGCGCCCTCGCCACCACCCCAGTGCCGTATGCCCGCGCTCCAGAGATGCCCGGCACCGCAGTGACGGCGCGCGGCGCAATACCAACACAGCTCGCGGCTCGCACGGGGAAGGCGACCCCCCTTTGGGCAACTGCCCGCGCAGCGGAACAACTAGGTGCGGGAAGAGCCCGCGTGGCAGCGCTTGCGCGCTGGGCCGCCGCCCCGAGCCTGTGTGCCGCCCTCATCCGTATCGTGGTGGCGCCAAGGGGGGACAGGGGGCACTTGTGGGCGGCGAGGCCTTGCTGCCGGCGAGCGGCGAGGCAATATCCGGGGACGGCGCGGCAGAGGCGTCGGCTGACACCGAGCTGATGCTCCGGCGTCCGCGTCTCCGCCGCCACACCGCCACCGGACAAAGCAATGAGGGCAACCCGCGCAGTGTCTGCCCGCGTCGCGGGCAGGGTGACCGCCGGCGCCAAGCGGCCCCGCACTCGTGCCGTGCCGGCACCGATTGTTGTGGTGAGTTCTGAAGCACGCGCTCGCCCGACGCAACGCTCGTCGCCCGGCTCCCAGACCTGGCCGTGGCACGCAGCATGCTGCGCATGAACACGGGCAGACGCGGGCCCCACCTCGCGGTCCCCGCGGGGCACGCGCGGGCCGGAGGCGTACGTGTTCCCGCGCGCGATTCGGTGGCACGCGAGCCGCCGCCCGCGCGGAGCCTGCGCCCCGCCTTGCCCAGGATACTGCGTGTCGGTCGCGTTCTCTCACCGACGCCCGCTGGCCGTCCCGCGGTGCCCCTCGCAGACCGACGCGGCCGCGCTGCGCCTGAAGAACCTGATGTCGGGGCGGCCGGAGGCCCTGGGCGTGCGGGTCGGCGTCAAGACCCGCGGGTGCAACGGCATGTCGTACACGCTGAACTGGGTGGAGGAGGAGCCGGCCAGGGCCAAGTTCGCGGACTCTGTGAGCGTGGACGGCATTCGCGTTTTCATCGAGCCGCGAGCGCTGCTGACCATCATCGGCACCACGATGGACTTCCAGTCGGACGACCTGAGGGAAGGCTTCGTGTTCGAGAACCCACAGGCGACGGACGTGTGCGGCTGCGGGGAGAGCTTCACGCTCGGAAACGAGAAGCCCTCCATCACCGGAAGCGCGCCCCCGACCGCCTCCGGGAGGGGGTCCGGCGCGCCGCCCACGTCAGGGACACCGCCGTCCCGCAGCCCCACCGGGTCGCCCCCGACGGCGGGCGCCGCGGCCGCGACCGCGTCGGCCGCTGCGCCCGACAGGACGGTGGCCGACCTCGGCTTCCTCGCCGCCGCCGGGCGGGCGGGTGTGGACGGGGCGGCACCGGCGCCGGTCCTCTAGGGCTCGTGCTTCGCGCAAGGGCGCCCGCCGACGTGCGTGTGCCGCAATGTCTGTGTGCGGCCAGGGAAAACAAAACCGTATTGCAATCGCCGCTCGCCCCGCCCGCGCGGCGCGATAAGCCCGCCCCGACCGAGCCAATCGCGGCCACCATGGCCCAAAGCGCCGCGCGGGCCCGGCAATCCGTGCTTCCTCGTAGTGGGGCGGCGTGGCGGGAAGCAGAGCGCCGTCGTCACCCAAGGAATGGCACTCGGAATCGCCCGCCCCTGGAGTACCGCGTCCCCGCGCGGCCCAGCGACCGCAAGCCTCTGCACACGACCAGGGCGGCCGCCAGGTGCCGCACGGCTTCGGGGGCGCCAAGCGCGCGGGGCCCCGAGCCAGCTCAGGCCGAGGTGCTTCCTGCCCGCCTGCTCGACCGGACCGCGCGGGCCGCCGCGCGATGGCTGCTGCGCCGTCCATGATCGGGGGAGGCACGGAAGACGACCAGCTCCGGTCGTTCGAGACGGCGGTGCTGTACGCGTCGGACCCCGCCAGGGCGCCGTCACCAGCCATGCACACCGCTGCGGTCGGGGCGCTCCACAGCCTCGGCCGCCGGGAGGGCGCGTGGCAGCTGATTCCGCGCCTCCTGGTCCGCACGTCAGAGCCGCTGGCGCGGTTCTACGCGTTGCAGCAGCTCGAGCTTGTGCTGCGGTCGGACATGTTCGCGTCGCAGCCGGCTGCCACCAAGGAGGCGCTCCGGCGCGGCATCGTGGATTGGGTCCGCACCGTCTACGCGCCCCGCGTGGCCGAGGGGGACGGTTCCCCGTCCCGGAACCGGCTCGCGCTCCTGCTTGCGATGTTTGTCAAGGCTGACTACCCGTCACGGTGGCCGGGGGCCATGGACGAGCTCGCCGCCGCCCTCCTGCCCCCCGAGGGCACCCCCGTGCTGTCCCGCCCCGGCTCGGTGCATCTGTGGCTGCGCCTTCTCCTCGAGCTGGACGGCGAGGTGGCCGACCCGCGCGCCGCCGCCCTCCGCGGCGAGGCCGACAGGGCCGTCTCCGCCGCGGTCAAGGACGGCATCCGCGTCGACGGCTCCCTCCCCCGCGTCGCCCTGGCCTGGGCTCGCGTCCTCGCCGAGTCCTCCGACGCCCTCGCCGCCGTGCCCCCAGACCGCGTCAGCGTGCCAGCCCTGCCCTCGGGGGAGCCCCCCTCCCAGGACGAGGCGCGCGCCCACGGCTACCCGTACGCCCCCCTCGCCGGCGACGGCCTGTGCGCCCCGGCCCGCCTGGCCATCGACACCATGGAGTCCCTCGCCCGGTGGACTGCCTGGGCGGACGCCGACACCCTGACACAGCCGGCCCTGCTCTCGCGCATCGCGCGGCTGCTGGGGGAGCCGCGCGGCAACGTGCGCACGCACGCGGTAGCCTGCCTCTCCGCGCTGGCCCGCAAGGGCATGACCGGCCCGCAGCGGGTGGAATCGGTGCGCAGGACCGGTCTCGTCGACGCCGTGTCGGCCGTGCGCGTCATCGCGGTCGATAGGCTCGGCCCGGGGCCGGGGGACGGTCCGCTGCCCCCCGCCCCGGCCTCCGCCGCCGCCCTCACCGCTCGTGTCAAGGCCATGGCAGCCGTGGTGGCGTCGGGCGGCGGGGACGGCAGCGGTCAGACGCCCCTGGCCTACTCCCACGACGAGCTGGACTGGGCTCACATGGTGTGCCAGTTCGTGGGGACGCTTCTCGACAGGCTGCTCGAGGCGGCGGACTGCCCCGACGTCCTCGCCGACGCGACGATGGCACGCGCCGTCGGCGAAATGATCGGCCGGTGCGCCAGGCACGCGCTCGCCCTGGCCGTCACCGCCCCGGCCTCCGCCGCCACGGAGCTCATCGTCGGCCTGGGAGCCCTGGCGACCCGGGCAGCGGACGCCGGCCGCGCCGCTGCCGCCACGGCCTCCGGCGGCGCCGTCACCCTACCCTCTGCCGCCACCCTCCCCACCTCGGGCCTCGCCGCCGACGCCGCCGCCCGCATCCTCTGGAAAACACCGGCTCTGCTCCCGGCCCACGTCGCCGCCGCCGACGCCGGCGGCTCCGGCCGCGTCCCCTCCGCCTCCCGCGTCGAAGCCAAGGCCGCCGGCCTCGCCCAGTCAGTCACCGCAGCCACCGGCTTCGACCCCCTCCGCCTGGCAGAGCCGCTCCTCGACGCTGCGCTCACCATGCTCCTCCTCCCAGCCTCCCACGCCGTCATCGCCGACGCCTCCGGGCGCCTCCACGCAACGTCAGAGGACCTAAGGCGGAGCGCCGAGATCGCCATCGTCCGTCCCATCGCCGCGGCTCTGCCCATCACCTGCCTGTCGCACATCGCTCGAGCCGTCGGCGGCGACCTCGCCGACCTCGCGGCCCGGGGCGGGGCCGCCCCCTGGCCCCTGGGCGAGCGTGCCCTTGTCGCCCTCACCGCGTGGACCGTGGGCTGCCCCCGCGCCTCCGCCGAGGCCGGCCGCCTCCCCGCCGTCGCCGACGCCGTCCGCGCCGTCGCGGCCTCCCGCTTCTGGCTCCACCCCCAGCCCCTCGTCGCCGAGGCGGGATTCACGGCATCCTGCCGCCTCGTCGCCGGCCTCGCTTACACCCCCGACGCCGTGCCCAACCTCCTCGCGGCCTTTGTCGGCGAGTCCGGCCTGCAGTCCCCGCACCGCCGCCTCGCCGTCCACGCCGGGTCCCGCGCCGTCAAGCTCACCAAGCACCTCTGCGCCGACGCCCGCGTCGGCGATGCCCTCATCCGGCCTCACGCCCCGTCCATGCTCGCGGCCATCGGTCCAGCGCTCCTCATCCCGCCCCCGTCAGCCGCCGGCTCCGGCATGAGCGACGACGCGCGTCTCTCGGCCTTTGAGCTGGCGGGCGTCCTCCTGGGCCAGAAGTGGGTCGGGGAGGAGGACAGAGCCCGCTTCACCGCCGCCGCCATCGGGCCCACCATCGCCTCCCTCGAGTCCGGCCTGACTGCGCTACGCGCCGGGGCGCCCGACGGCACCCCGAGCGACGTCGTCGTCTCCCGCCTCCCCCCCGGCATGGCCGAGGCGGCGCAGCGATGGTGCGCCACCGCCATCGGGAGCGTCACGTTCCTCGCCAAGGGGCTGCCCCCCGTCGGCCCCGCCACGCACGCCCTCCTCGAGCGCATCGTGACGGCGGCCGTCGGCGCGCTGGCTCTCTTCCCCGGCACGGTCCGCGAGGAGGTCGCCCCCTCGTCGCTCTACCGCGACCCTGGGGACACCGAGGCCGCCAGCTGGGGCAGCGGCCCCACCGCCCGCGGCGCCTCCCACGTGGACCGCTCTCCCGTGCGCGACCGCGTGCGCTTCCTGCTGCAGATTATGGTCCGGCAGCTGCAGGAGCGAGTCCTCCCCTTCCTCGCGCCGGCTCTGCCCCTCCTCTTCGCCTGCCCCACCGCCACAGACATGACCATGCTCCTACGCCTCCTCACGTCCGTCGCGCGCCGCTTCCACGGCCGCGCCGCCCCCCTCCTCCGCGGCGCCGCCCTCCCCGCCCTCCTCGTCCGCGTCTTCGACCTCCTGCCACCCCCCACCGTGCCCGCCTCCAACGACCACGGAAGGGACCGGCAGAGCCTCCTCGTCAGCCTCTTCACGTTCCTCCAGGCGCTCGCCAGCGGCGGGCCGGACCTCGTGACCGTCCTCCACGACAGCGCCGAGGCACGCGCCGCCCTCCCCGCCCTCCTCAAGGCCGTCATCGACGAGACAACGCACCCCACCGTCGCGGGGGACGGCCCCACGGACGCCTCCCAGCCCATCCGTGCCGCCGGCGTCCGCGTCCTGTCCTCCCTCGTCGAGGCATGGTGGCCGGAGCCCCCCCGCCCCACCGAGCCCGCCGGTCCTGGCGTCATCCCTGCCCTCACCGCCCCCGTGTCCGGAGCCGTTGCCGAGCTCGAGCCCGCGGCCCTGTCCGCCTTCCAGTCCCTCGTCACCGAGCGGGCCCTTCCCTCCCTCCTCCGCCTGCCCTTCCTGCCCGACTTCACACCAGGCGACGCCAAGTGCAACGAGACCGCGCGGGAGGTCGCCACCCTGCAGGCCCTCCTCCTCCGCCGCGCCGGACCCACCACCGGCGGCGTCGCGGGCAACCCCTTCGCGCAGCTGCTGCAGGGGCGCCTCCTCCCCGCCCTCGGCGCGCCGCCCCACGTCGCCGCCACGTACGCGTCCACCATCTGCGCCCGCGCCGCCGCGGGGGACTGGGACGGCGTCCGATCCCTCTTCGTGGACCTGGTGCAAGCGCTCCACGGGATGCACAAGCCCAGCGCGTGACGGGCGGGCGCCGTCGCAGGAGGCACAATTGCGCCCGCCGCGACCCGGAACGGCCGGAGGGGGTGCGAGGGTCGGCCAGCGGGACGCTAGCGCACTGGCTCGCCCATATAACCGGCCCCAGTCCCACCTGGAAGGCATGTATGCGTGTTGCGGCGTCGTATCGGGAATCGGCGCGACGTATCCGGAATCGGCGCGAGGCCGCTTGCGCTGGTCACAATCGCCCCGCGAGCGCGATCCGCCACGCTCGGTCCTCAGCGTCTCGGTAGCGGGCCGGCAGCGCCCTGGCGCGAACAAACTGGGAGGCGAGGAGCAACGCCCGACTGGTTTTCGCAGGCATCTCCACCGACCCAGCAGCGCCGCCCCCCGGCGCTGACCCGAGTGCCAACCTCACCTTCAAGCGTCGCACATATATCACGCGCGCACAGTGTCGGCACGAGCGGGGCGCGAATGCTCTGCAAAGCCGGCCTCCTGGCCTTTTCTTGAAGGCACACGGGTCACCGCCGGCCACCGGCCATGGACGGCATCGCGATGCGCCTGGCGCGGGACGTGGCGGACATCAGCAAGGTAAGACTGCGTGGGAACCGGAGCGGGACCCATGGCTCGGGCGTGTGTTCTCACGAGCGCAAACCCTGTCGCCCATCCGCCTGACGGCGTGCCCCCACCACAAACATCCCGCAGCGGCATAACAAGACCAAGTGGCGCGTGTGCTGGCGGTTCTGCTTCGAGGGCAACCCAAGGGAGCACGCCATCACGCTGGTTCACTCGATCATTAGCGGCAAGAAGCGGCTGGATCACAATGGCCGGCCCGTCTACGCGTCAGGCGGTGTGAGCCACCGCCTTGTCCTGCCACGGCCGATGTGCCGGCGCATTGACCTCCCCTGCGTTGCACAACCCCTTCTTCCGACCGGTGGGGGCCGCGGGGGTCATGTGACGTCGCGGGCTCGCCACGACTGGGCCGCAGCCCCTCCCGCCCACGCCCTGCTCGACCACGATCACCCCTCTCGCTACTTTCGCGCCGCAGCGGGTGATAGGTGACTTTCAGCACCGCATGACGCTCAAGGAGCACCGGCTCGCCGCAGTGATCACGGCGACCAACACCTACGGTGAGCCGGCTGCGGGCGCCACAACCTCTGAGCGGCGGCCGCCCGGGCGCCTCGCCACGGCCCCCATTGTTTTGATTCGTATTTCTTTTTCGCAGACCTGTTCATCGACGGGCGTCGATTCGAGACGCTGCCGGCGGCCAGCTTTTCGATGCTTCAGGGCTGGCGTCGCGAAGCGCAGGCTTCAAGCGGGGCCGGGAAGCCGCCCGTGCAGGCCGTCGATTTTGCCGACTTCACGAAGCACAAGGCCGGCGCTGGGGGCGACGTGGGCGGCGGTGATGACGCGTTTGCGCTGGCCGGCGGCGGCGGCGGCGGCGGCGGCGGCGGCGGCGGCAGGCCCACGAGCATGATCCGCGCGCCGTCCGCGGGACGGGGCGGGCCGTGGAGTGCGGTGGAGTCGCCCGAGGCCATTGATGCGTTCGGCGACGACGGGGTCGGCTTTGACAGCGGGTTTGGCGCCGGGCCCGGGCTCCCTGCCGCCGGCAAGACGCCCGTGGTGTCGCCGCGGGTCGGGGCGGGGGATGACTGGGGCGCGGACGACGGCTTTGGCTTCGACGACGAGCCTCCCTCCTCGGGCGGGGCGGCGCCCCGGCGCGCCGCCCCGGCGCCAGCGGCCGCTGCCGCTGCGGGCGACGCTTTCGGCTTTGGGGACGACGACGACGACGACGACGACGACGACGTGCTGGCTTTCGGGACGGAGGACGAGGCGCCCAACGTGACGGAGGAGGTTTCGATGCTCAACTTCGACCAGGGCGCCCCCAGGGCGGGCCACGCCGAGGATGCCGGGAGCGACGACGTCGACCTCTTCGGCTCTGCCCCGTCGCACCCCGCGGCGGACGGGGGCGCGGCGGGCTCTGGGGATGGCGGTGTCGGCGGGAACGATCTCTTCGCCGAGGCGCCTGCCGGCGGCGGCGGCGGGGGCGGGGCGACGGGGGTGCCTCGGCCCGGCATGGCGTCGGGCCCTGTGTCCGGGGCTGGAGGCGGCGTCGTCCGCGTCGGCGCCGGGGGTACGTCTGACGAGCGAGGGCTGGTGGACCTTGACGATCTGACCGGCGAGAGACGTGCCGAGGCCATGCGTCACGCTGCCAGGGCCCCCACGCGGCCGACCACCCTCGGCCAGCTCCGCGCGACGCGCCGACCGGACCGCACACCGCCCCCGCAGACATGGACGCACGCGGGAAGCCCCGCGCCCGCCGCCGCGGCCGTGCCGGCGAGGGGCCCCTCCGACGCCGCGGCTGACCCCTTCGGCGGCTTCGCGGGGTCGCCGCCGCAGGCCGCGCCTCCCGCGGCCGGAGGCCTCGACGCCGTCCTGAGGGCAGACGCCCGCCCGAGGATGGCCGCCCGCCGTAAGGTCACGGCGGCGGCCGCCCCGGTCGCGAGGCCCGCGGACGGCATTGACATCGACCCCTTTGCGTGACCGGCCCGGAGCCGAATCGGAGCCGCGTGGCGTGCACATGCAGTCGCACGCTCGCACGTATGGATCCACCGCCTCCAGGGTGCGGCGCGCGTGTGTCGGTGCGACACGCCGGTCATCGAGCGCTCGGCGCGCGCTTGCTGCCATGAGTGCGGCGGGGGCGACGATCGTCACGCGCCCGGTCAACGGCTGCACGACGGCTGAGCCGTGGCCAGCCCGGGCGGGCAGTGCGTGGGTGGCGCGAAATCAACAACGGGGGTGCGGGCGCGCGGGAGACGAGGCCCTCACGACGCAGCAGCTGCGTGCCGGCACAATCAACGTCTCGCAAGAACGCCGCCTTGGGCCCGGCGCGTCGGCCGCTGCCACCGTCGTCGACGAGCTCGATGGAGGTGGACGGCTCCTCAGCCGACGAAGCCGTACAGTATGCGGCCCTGGCGCTTGAAAGTACACCACGTCCATGGCGATCACCGACTCGTGCTCGGTTAAGGTCACGGACCACGCTCTCGAGGAGGGACCTTAAGCACAGTGCGGACCTCCTCGTCTGTGTGGCCCGAGATGCGCTTCACGCCGCCACGGTGTGCGAGACGGCGGATGGCCGGCTTGGTGATGCCGTGGCATCGGGGCCGACGGGGCGAGGTCGATCGGCAACGGCATGGTGTCGTCGAGGTGCCTGACCAGCCTCGAGCTGAGCAGGAACCGCATCGGGGCCGAGGGCAACGCGCTCATCCGCGCAGCAAGGGAGGCCTCTGGGGCAGCGGTGAGTGTCTCTCTTTAATCTCGTGATCGCACACCTTGGCGACACGTTGCGGCTGCTGGACCCTTGAGCACCGCGAGCTCGCGGTCGAGCGCAGCGACGGCGGCCCTGACAGGCAGCAATGGGGTCGGGCTGCTGACTGAGGAGGGCTAAGCGAGTCTTGACGCCGAGGTCTCCAGTGCGCCGCCGGCACCGGACGACGAGCCGCGGGCGCTGCTCTCCCTGCCCCAGGTGACCGGCAGCCGATGGTGAGCCACGTGGATGCCGTAAGGGGGGTCAGCGTCCCTGGCTGGGTGGGCGAGCTGCTCCGGCGATCGGTGCAAACGCCGCCAGACATACACGCCGAGACCGTGGTGTCGCCGTCGCAGGACGTCGCCGTCGGGACATCGCTCGCCTGTGGCGCTGTGAGGGGTACGGGCGTGCTCCTGGAGCTGCTCCCCGGAGGCGACGATGCGGAGCTCAGCGCCGCTGCCGCCCTCCGTGCCGGGTCGGCGGAGGACGCGGCAGTGGCGGCGATCGGCCCCTGGGAGCGGGCCGAGGGCAGCGGCCGGGGTCGGGCATCGCTTCTCGGTGGACGTCGACCCGCTGTCGTGGGTGCCCGGGGCCGGTGGCTCGGGCCTTCCCGCCGGCCTTGTGGGCTCCTCCGGCGCCCTGACCAGGCCGGGGCCGACCGGGCAGCGGGCGCCGCCGCAGCGGCTGCTCCGGGCGCTAGTCGGCATGGCGTCGGGCGACGGGGCGGAGTCCGCTACCGGCCCCTTCCCGCCCCCCGCCGAGCGCCGCCGCCGAGGCTGCCATGGACGCCCAGCGTGCGTGGGCTGGTGGTCCGGGGAGTCGTCGTCGGTGGTGCCGGTGCGCGTCCATCGCCGCTGCAGCCGCGGCGCGATCGTGTCCGCGGGGGCACGTCCATGCCGGCGGCTGCCATCCCGTCGACGCGAGGCGAGGCCGGGAGCCGGGGGCACAAGCGGGGACCAGGCGGCACGGCGCGCTCGAGCTCAGGTGCCTGTGGTGCGCCGACAGGCACCTGGTTGGCGTCCCGGAGCTGGGTGCGATGCTTGCAGCCAAGGCCCGCGAGTGACCGCACACGAGCGCTCACCGCAGTGCCGCGACCGCATGGCTGTAGTGCCGAGCCGCGCCGCAGCACGGCGCCGCCGTACAGGTGCCATGGGCGACTGCGGTAGCGCCCACCAGGCGACCGCAAACTCGTCGTCACCGCACATTCCCGGCCGATGATCATCGAGATTACGCCGCCGGGCTCCGATGGTCGGGAGTTTGTGATCATCGAGCTGCAGGGCGAGCTGCAGGTGCGGCGGGGCGAGAGGCTGGACGGCCAGACGCTGGGCACGCTGAGATTCGAAAGCGTGAGCCATGCCCGTTGACTTGATTGCACGCCCCCTGGCTCCCTGCTGTCGCAATACAAGCACATGTGCCGCATCAGCGCTCTGGGGCCGGCGCATCCTCCGCTTCTGGCCCGAGGGCACGCCGGAGCACCAGCACAGCCTTGGCCTCGACCGTACTGTGGCCCCGGCGCGCTAACGCCCCTTCGCAGGGCAAGCCCACGATGGTCATCGGCAACCAGAAAGCGGAGGGCAAGGTCGAGTCGCTGCCCAAGCCGCAGGCCGTGATGATGCGCGAGTCGGTGGTCTCGCCGCCGTCGTCGTCCGCCGCTCCGGCCGCGCCCGGCGCCTGGTCGATCGGCGGGGCTGCGTCGCCCGTCTGTATGCGCATCGTCGGCATGGCGAGGCAGCGGATCGTGTTCCGCTCCCGGCCGCAGCCGATCATCTCGTCGCTGGCCTGACGCCTGCATGGGTCCGCCCGTGCGCCGGAGTGTGCTTGTGTGATCCGTTCCGTGTCTGCGAGACGTGTGTGTTTGATGCTCGGCCCCCCTGGCACGCCCGGGCGTGCGACCAGGGCGTTTTAAGCACACTCGGGCAGCACTTGCGGTCGTGAGCGACCCGCGGCGAACGTCGCAGTCGGAATGACTATGCGGCCGTCGTTCAGCAGGACCCGCGGCCGTTGGGTCGCGGCCATGTGCGGGGAGGGCGCGCGCGCCTTGCTCTGCACGAAGCAATTCCGACACGGCGCCGACGGGCTCTCGCAGTTCGCCCGCCGCGGCCGCTTGGCGACGGCACTCGTTCAAAGATGCTGTCCCGGGCGACCTCGGCGGCTCAGCGCGCCCTGATCCGGCAGGAGGGCGCCGGCATGAGGCACGCCGTGCGCATGCTGTCGACCGCCGACGGCCCGCTCTTCGACAAGATCCTCGTGGCCAACCGCGGCGAGATCGTGGGGCGCGTGGTTCGCACGGCCCGCCGCATGGGTGAGTGGGGACGTCCCCCGAGGGCGCTGTGCTGCGCGCAACGCTCGAGGGTGGGCGCCTTGCGGGCGGCGGGGTTCCAGCGGCGTCGGGCGGCAGGACGGCTCCGGGACCCGCGCCCGCGCGTCCCGCCGCTACCTGCTGGCCTGAAGGCTCGCGCGTGGGCTAGGCGTGCCGCGCGGCGTCGGCGCCCACGGTGATGGCGGGTCCGCCGGGGTGCACGCGCGGCTCGCCGCCGGGCCGTGCGGCCTTCCTGCCTTCCGCCGCCCCGACGGCCCGACGGTGCCTTCCCCGGCGCCGCCCGCACCTGGTTCCGGCGCCACCCCGCCTGACGCCTCGCGCTGCCCGGCCCCGCAGGCATCGAGACGGTGGCCATCTACTCGGACGCGGACGCGCACGCGCTTCACACCCGCATGGCGGACGAGGCAGTGTGCGTGGGCCCCGCGGCGTCGGCGCAGTCGTACCTGAACATGGACCGGATCATCCAGGCGTGCAAGGACACGGGGGCGCAGGCGGTGCACCCGGGGTACGGCTTCCTGAGCGAGAACCACATCTTCCAGGAGCGGCTGCAGGCCGAGGGCATCAAGTTCATCGGCCCGGGCACGCGCGCCATCACGGCCATGGGCGACAAGATCGAGTCCAAGAAGCTTGCCGCCGAGGCCAACGTGAACACGGTGCCGGGGCATCTTGGCGTGGTGCACACGAACGAGGAGGTGAAGCGCATCGCAAACGAGATCGGCTACCCCGTGATGATCAAGGCGTCGGCCGGCGGCGGCGGCAAGGGCATGCGCATCGCGTGGAACGACGAGGAGGCCGTGGAGGGCTTCAAGCTGTCCACGGAGGAGGCGCGGAGCAGCTTCGGCGACGACCGCATTTTCATCGAGAAGTTCATCGTTGACCCGCGGCACATCGAGATCCAGCTCGTGGCCGACGGCCGCGGCAACGTGCTCACGCTGCCGGAGCGGGAGTGCTCGATCCAGCGGCGCAACCAGAAGGTCATCGAGGAGTCCCCCTCGGTCCTCCTCACCCCGGAGACCCGCGCCGCCATGCAGGCCCAGGCCGCCGCCCTCGCCCGCGCCGTGGACTACGAGTCCGCGGGGACGGTGGAGTTCCTCTGCGACAAGGAGCAGAATTTCTTCTTCCTGGAGATGAACACACGGCTGCAGGTGGAGCACCCCGTCACGGAGCTCGTCACCGGCCTCGACCTGGTGGAGCTCATGATCCGCGTCGCCGCGGGACAGGCCCTCCCCAAGGAGCTCCTCGACGCGCCCCTCCCCATCCTCGGCCACGCCGTCGAGGCCCGAGTCTACGCCGAGGACCCCTTCCGCGGCTTCCTACCCTCCACCGGCCGCCTGGAGAAGTACATCGAGCCCGTCGCAGCCGAGTGCGGCATCCCCGACGCCGACCTCCGCCTCGACGCAGGCGTCGTCGAGGGCTCGGAGATCAGCATGTTCTACGACCCCATGATCGCCAAGCTCTGCACCCACGGAGCCACCCGCGCCGAGGCTCTGCACCGCCTCCGCACCGCCCTCGACTCCTACGTCATCCGGGGCGTCGGCCACAACGTCCCCTTCCTCCGCGCCCTCGCCGGCCACCCCCGCCACGAGAGCGGCAACATCTCCACCGCCTTCATCGCGGAAGAGTACCCCACGGGATTCCACTTCGCCCCCCTCGCCCCCCGCGCCGCCCGCGAGATGGTGGCCTCCGCCGCGGTGATGCACGCCGTCGACACCCACCGCGACCACGGCTCCGACGATCGCATGCCCGGCGCGCCCCACCCCGTGGGCGTCGGAGACATCCTGTACGTCACCGTCCGCGGCGGCGCCGACGGGGAGGCCGATGAGGTCTTCCGTGCCTACGTGGTCGACGCCAGCCCGCACGACGACGAGGAGGACGGCGACGACGCCGAGGCGTCCTCCGCCTACGGAGTGGTGGTCCAGCGCCTGTCGGCCGAGGCCGTCGAGGCGGTGAACGGCATCGACGCCGCGGAGGACGAGGCCGCCGCCATGGAGCTCGCTGCCGTCGCCGCCACCGCCGACGAGTCCCACCTCGTGCGGCTCGAGCGCACCGCGTGGGGCCCGTCCACCCCGCTCTTCGCCGCGCGGGCCACGGAGGAGCCGCTGGTGGAGGGCGCCGGCGCGTCGGAGCCCACGGAGGAGCGACGCGCCGTCGTCCAGCACGTCGCCCGCGCCCCCGAGGGGTACCGGCTCTCCGCCGAGGGCGCGGAGCGGGAGGTGGTGGTCCGGTCCATGCGGCAGCAGCAGCTCGCGCGATGGATGCTGCCCAAGCCGGAGCTCGACTTCTCCAAGGTCATCGTGTCGCCCATGCCCGGCAAGCTCGTGGAGGTGTCGGTGGAGGAGGGTGACATGGTGCAGGCCGGGCAGCCCGTGGCGGTGGTGGAAGCCATGAAGATGCAGAATGTCCTCCGCGCGCCCAAGGCCGGCCGCATCGGCAAGGTCTCGGGCGCGGCGGGCGACACCCTCGTGGTCGACCAGGTCATCATCGAGTTCGAGGACTGAGCCCGGGCCCGGGGGGCCGGCGACCAGCCCCCCTCCCCCTGCGGTGCGTATGAAGCGAGTGGGCATGGGGAGCGGTGCGGGGGGCAGCGGAGGGCTCCGCCCGCCCGTGCGCGTCTCTCGGCCCGGATCCCGGTCGATGCCAGAGCCGCCACACTCGCCCGCTCACACGAACACACGCCACTCGGTCCCCCCCACTCGGTGCGCATGCGACGCGCCCCGCCCGTCGTCCATCACAGCGCGTCTCAGAGCGCGTCTCAGAGCGCGTCGAGAGCCGCGCCCGTGCCCGCCGACGGCAGCAGCACGTCGTAGTGACCGGGCCGCAGCAGCAGGTGCACCACCGCCTCCGATGCCCTCGCCCCGGCCGGAAAGACCGCCACTCCCGGCACCCCGGTGCCGGAGAGCGACACCAGCGCCACCGGAACCCCCGTCACCGCTGACAGGCTCGCGATGGCGACGTGATCCGCCTCGGACCGGGTCGCCTCCACCGAGCCGCGCCTGTACGCCTGCACGTCCGCCGCCCCCAGGGCCGAGAGTGTTGGTCCCAGCGTGCCGGCGTGGTCCTGCACGCCCGCTGACGCCAGGTACCGGAGGAACGTCAGCACGTACATCGACTCCGCCTCCAGCGACAGCACCTCCACGGCCGACACGGCGTCAGACCCCGGCAGAGCCGCGAGCGTCTCCTCGAAGGCCTCTGCGAAGTCCTCCACGACCATGGGCTCCATGCCCATGGCGGCGAGGCGGGGCACCGAGCCGGAGACCAGCGCGATGAGGCGCTCGTACACGGCCTGCGGAGCGGACACGATCGGCTGCTGCGACGGGAGCGCCGAGGAGGAGGAGGAGGAGGAGGAGGGGCGAGGGGCGGAGGCCGGGACGACGACGGGCGACGCCGACGCCGCCGCCGCGCCGCCGGCCGGAGCCAATGCTGACGACGAGCTGCTCGCGCCGGCACCCGTGTCGTCCTCGGCTGCTCCCGGCCCGAGAATCGCGGAGACCTCTCGCGCCGGCGTTGTCACCGACCCTCCGCCGCAAAGCCCCAGCACCGCCCACAACCATCCCCGGTAGAAGCACGCCCCATCTCTCCGCATGCGGCGGAAGCCCTTGTAGCCGAGCTTGGACCCGAGGCTCGCGACGGAGGCCTTGAGCAGCTCGTTGTCGGCATACTCTGCCTCGAGGGCGGCGATTCCCTCCTCCGGCGACACGGGCGGCTGCGACGCGATGATGGCCTCCCTGCGGTGGCGGGGCGGCCGGAGTGCTCGGGGGTTCGCCGGCAAGGGTCGGCCTGGATCGACAGTTTGTGTGACAATCCGGAGCGCCACGGGCCGGGAAGCGCGCTCACCGCAGCGCCTCCTCATCGTCAGCGCCCACGTCAGGGCTGAAAAAGCCCGCAGCCATCGGCAGCTTCGCGCGGTCGGGTGGCGGCGTGCGTGGCGGATCGCTGGCAGGGCTCGGTCCACGAAGCCTTGCGCCCGGCCGCGCGGACACTCAAGGGCACTCCCAAACACAGAGGGATGCCACACGGAACACGAAGGGCGCGCCCGTTGGCGGGGCACCGGGGGTGGCTGCGGGCGCGGGGGCCTTCTGCCGCGCTCACTTGTAGAAGAGGAATTCCGTGTCCGCCTTCTTGACGACCTTCTTGTACGCCACGTCAAAGTCCGAGGGGAGGACGACGTACCTGTTGCGGCGGACGGCCTGAAGGCCGGCCTCGGCGCAGATGGCGGCGACGTCTGCGGCGCTGATGCGCTCGGCGCGGCTGACGTAGTCTTCCAGGTCCACCTCGTCGCCGAGGTTCATCTTGGAGGTGCAGGCCTGGAAGATGAGGCGCTTCTGGCGGCGGTCGGGCTTGGGGAACTCGATCTTGCGGTCGAGGCGGCCGGGGCGCATCAGGGCGGGGTCGAGGGTGTCGTGGCGGTTGGTGGCCATGATGACCTTGACGTTGACGGACTGGTCGAAGCCGTCCATCTGGGTGAGGAGCTCGATGAGGACGCGCTGCACCTCCCTGTCGGCGCCGGTCTGGGAGTCGAAGCGCTTCTGCGCGATGGCGTCGACCTCGTCCACGAAGATGATGGATGGGGCCTTCTCCTTGGCCAGGCGGAAGACGTCGCGCACCATGCGGGGGCCCTCCCCCAGGTACTTCTGCACGAACTCCGAGCCCACGACGCGGATGAAGGTGGCAGTGGTGGCGTTGGCCACCGCCTTGGCCAGCATCGTCTTCCCCGTGCCCGGCGGGCCGTACATGAGCACGCCGCGGGGCGGGTCGATGCCGATCTGCTGGTAGAGCTCGGGGCTGGAGAGCGGGAGCTCTACCGCCTCGCGCATCTCCTGCTTCTGGATGTCGAGGCCGCCGATGTCCTCGTACGACACGTCGGGCTTGTCCGTCATCTGCATCGCCTGGATGGTCGAGTCCGACTCGGGGGGCAGCACGTCCACGACGGCGTGCGAGTGCCTGTGCATGGCCACCGACGTGTTCGGCTTCAGGCTCTCCCGGTCCAGCGTCGAGAGCACGCGCACCAGGTACGACGTGCCCGACGTCGACCCGATCACGCCGTGGTGCTCGTCGATCATCTCGCTGAACGTGCCGATGCTCAGGGGCACCGACTGGATCTTCTTGATCTCCTCCTGCGCCCTGCTCATCTCGCGCTTCAGGTTGCGCATCTCGTCCTTGACGTACTCCTCCTGCGTGGGTTCGGGAGGGGCGGGGCTAGCGGCTGGCAGGACGCGCGCCGGCCGAGGAGCCGCGGGCCTGGCGCGGGGGCAAACGCCGGGCGCAGCCAGCAGGCGCTCCCCGGCACGGGGCGGCGGCTTCCGGCGGGACGGCGGCGAGCCAGGCACAAGCGGTATGCCGCATCACACGACATGCGGACCAGGGCAGCGGCGCCAGGGCGACGCGGCGCCCCGCAAGCGAGCGGGGCGGCCGGCAGTCATTCGCCGCGGCCACGGAAGCGCTGCCGGTTCGCTCACCTGGATAGCCAGGAGCTCCAGGGCCCGCTCTGAGGCCTTGAGCCTCATATAGAGCTCGGAGCCGGCGGGATCACTCCCCGAGGTGGCCGCAAAGGACTGCAGGGACGACGATGCCGCGAGCTTCGGGGCGGGTGTGCTGTCCATGAGGCCGTGCACGGCGGAAGCGGCAGCCATGGCTCGTCACAGGCTGCAGGCTGGCTGCGGCTCCTTGTCCTTCCTTGAGGAGGACCCAACGACGCCCGCTGCGAGGTCGCCCGTGTGGTTCGGCCAAGAACGGCGGTCCGGTGCGAATTCCGGCCGGCTTCTGGCCAGCTTCCGCGATGTGCCGCGGCAGAGCGAGCGGTCGGCCCACTCGCGCCCGTTTGCGCAAACGCAGCGCGATGGCTGTGGCCGCTCAAGCAGGTGAGGTGCGGTGCGGCGCAAGAACGTCACGTGCCATGGAATGTCTCAGCCGAGCCGCCTCGCCGCCCGTCGCTTCCTCGCCCCGCAGGCACTGCCGCGGACGCCGCCCCCGCCCTCGTGCTCTCGGACGCCGATGCTGAGCTGTCTGTTGAAGAGTTCCTGCACAAGACGTGCGATTCACTCGTTGCGGACGTGCTGGCGAGCGCGGAATCGTCGGCAAACAGCCTCAGGGCGGCGTTCAGGGCAGAAAAGGCGTCCGTCCTGTCCGCGTACGACGCTGCGGCCAAGGCCGGCGCCTCCAGCTCGTCGTCTTCATCGTCATCGTCGGCCGGGACGTCCGCGGACGGGTCGTCGTCATCGTCGTCATCGTCGACTGCGGCCAGGCCCCGCGGCCCCATGAACGTCCGCACCAAGATCCTCACCGGCCCCCACGCCGGGTTCGAGCGCGTGCTCAAGCCGAGGCAGCGCCGGCTTGTCCCGAAGATCGGGCGCTCGGCCGGGCCCCAGTTCGAGAAGAACGGAGTGTCGCTCCCCGACGACGAGGAGGTCAGCACCACTCACGCCAAGATCGACGCCCGCGCCGGCACCCTCTACGTCACAGACCTGGACTCCACCAACGGCTCGCTGCTGGACGGGGTCAGGCTCAATCCGCGCGAGGCCGTGGCGCTGCCGCCCAGGAGCGTCCTGCGCGTGGGCCGCTCCGAGCTGGAGCTCGTCCTCGAGGCCGAGGAGTGACGGTCCTCCGGCAGGGGCGGGGCCGTGTTGCGTGTGTGCGTCGGTTGCGTGTGGGCTCTGGGACGCGAAACAGTGAGAGTGCGGGTGCCACGCTGGGCGAATCATGCATTCACACGCGGCGGGGCGAGTCATGCATCGGCCGGGGCCCGCACACCGAGCCGTGCGCGCGCCCCGTCGCGGGAGCCCCGTCGCGGGAGCCCCGTCGCGGGGGCCTCGTCGTGGGGGCCTCGTCGTGGGAGCCTCGTCTTGCTTCGCGCGTTCGCGGCTCAGGCCCCGAGCGACGCGATGATGACGTCAGCGGTGCGCATGTTGCCGCCGCACCCGGCCACGATGACGTCGGCAGCGCGGGTGGCCGGCGTGACGGTGAGCGACGCAATGGCTCCCGATTCGCACGCGAGGCGGACCGTGGTGGCCCGCGGGCCGCGGAGGCTGAAGTCGACGTCGAGCGACGCGGCGTCCCAGGAGGGGAGGACCACCATGCGGCCGGGGGCGTCGTCGAGGGGCTGCAGGAGCATGGCGTGCACGGCCGTACGCATCCAGGCGAACTGGTCGAGCGATGGCTCGTAGTCCTGGTAGTGGGCCGCGAAACCGGGCCAGCCGCCGGAGAAGGCGCCCTTGGCCATGGCACGGTCGAGGAGCTGGCTGGTGGCGTTGCCGGTGAGGTTGAGCGACGCGGCGACGATGAGGTCCCAGCACCAGCCGTCGTTGCAGGGGAAGGGGCGCTCGGCGTAGGTGCCGTTGGCCACGCCGAGGAGGCGGGCGGCGTCGGAGGACGGGCCGAAGACGGCCGCCTTGGCCGCGGTGGTGAGTCGGTATGGGAAGACGGGCTGGGTGGCGACGTTCTCCGAATTGGAGGTGCGGCCGGGGGCGAGGCGGCCGGGGAGCCATGTGTCGATGCCCCGGGTGTTGGTGGCGTTGAACATGGGCGGGACGGCGGCGAGGCGGGAGGTCCAGGCAGCGCGCTGCGCCGGCGTGGTGGCGGACGGGGGCAGTGCGAGGAGGCGGGTGAGGACGGCGCGGAGGCCTGACACGGCGGTGATGGGGTCGGTGATGCAGTCCTTGCGCTCCGCCGGGAGGGTCTTGCACTGCCACGTCTCCATCGACTGGGCCGGGAACATGTCGAGGGCGCCGCCGGGGGCGGAGGCGTTGTAGAGGTTGAAGTAGTGAGCGGTGGCGGCGTCGGCGAGGGGCACGGCCCAGTCCGAGGCGATGGTGGCGTTGGAGGCCCAGTCGGCGGCGTCCAGGGCGAGCAGCGCGTACTCGAGGGTGCCGCTGTAGTAGTATCGGATGTACGGGTTGCTCGGGACGGGCCAGGGGATGCCCGCGGGGGGCGTCCAGCCGCAGCCCCAGCCCACACCGCCCTGGTCGTACGTGCCGAACATCATCATAGTCTCGGGGAAGAAATACCCCGACGTGCTGCCGGGCCAGTAGGCACGCTCCCGCGCCTCGGCCACAGGCACCGCGCGCCGGTTCATGGTCCAGAAGGCCTCGATGACGTCATCGTCGGCCGAGGCGAGGGCCTCGTGCACGGCCTGGCGGGAGTTCTGAGACCAGAAGTCGCCGCCCCAGGTGCGGAAGTCGGGGGAGCGGCTGCCCTCGCTGGTAGGCACGGACCACAGCATGCCGTTGAATTTGAGCGGCGTGAGGGCGCGACGGCCGCCCGCGAGGGAGAGGAAGCGCTGCCAGACGTACCGGGCGGTGAGGTTTGAGGCCTTGTCGGCGTCGAGGCTGCCGGCGGGGGCCGTCACGGTGACGAACGACCGATTCCACAGCCCGGCCCACATCACGGCGGTGGCGTTGAACCGCGCGGCGCAGGCGGTGGGGGAGACGAGGCTGCAGGCCGAGGCCTCCGCGACGGCGGCGAGGCGGGCGAGGACGGGGTCCGACGAGGCAGAGGCCACCTGCCCGGGGGCGAGGGGCAGCTGCTCCGAGACCGTGATGACGTCGAGGAAGACGGTGGCCGCGCCAGCAACCCGCACGACGGTGTCGTTGATCACCGTGGACTCGGAGCCAACCAGGGCCATGGCCGTGACGCGAGATCCGAGCATGTCGACGGCGCGGGCCGTGGCGTTGTCCAGCGGCACGCCCTGCTGCTTCAGCGTGGAGAGCAGCATCGAGTAGTCGTCAAACGCCGCGTTGCGGTGGAGAAGGGCCACCCCGTTGCCGCTCAGCGGCGAGGGGAGCGAGGCCGCAGAGACCACGGTGTCGGCCACCAGGCCGCGCCCCTGCTCGCAAGGGCCGCTGCCAAAGTACTTGATGATGCTCGTCCCCGCCATCTCGGCCGTACGCAGCGGGATGATCTCGCCCGTGACGTTGGCAACGCCGGTGAGGCTCCGAACTGCAACACGGAGCACGTCGACGGCTCCGTCGGCCGTGAGCTCGACCCGGGTGACGCCGTCGTCGATGACGACACGGCCGTCCGCGGGCCTGTGAGAGAGCGTGGCGCTGGTCACATTCAGGCCCGCGTCGAAGCGGAGGGCGCCGACTTTCATCAGGTTGGCGTTCTCCTCCCACGCGTCGGACCGCGCAACGTAGGCCCGCACGGCCCCGTCCGCGTCGACCCACACGTTTGCGGCCAGGTTTCCGTTCCCGAGGGGCGCAGACTGGCTGGGCCCCATCCCCAGGGCGGGGCGTGACCAGACAAAGTCGCCGGGGCCGACGGGGCCGGCTGCGGCCCCCAAGGCTAGCGCAAGAGCGGCAAGCACCGCTAGCATGACAGGCCCGTGTGCGCGCGCGTCCCTCGGTGCAGGGGCGCGTGAGTGCTCGCCCTGCGCAATCGACAAGTTATGGCGACACGCCACTCTGGCACAGTTATGCGGACCCCCCGCCGCCCCAGAACATGCCCGACCCGCCGGGTGTTGGGATGGTGGCGCTTGCGAGGGACTGGTGCGGACCCGTGGCTCGCTCCGCCACGAACCCATCCCCGCTGTCGTATCCGTCGTCCTCCGCCTGCTCCTCGGGCTCCTTGGCCTCGTCCAGCTTGCTCTCCGCCGCGCCCGAGGCGTTTGCGAGCGCCTTCTGGGGGGCGGTGGGCCCGGGGGCGGACGGGGAGGCCCGCCGCGAGACCTGCCTGCGGTCCTCGTCCTCGTTCTCGTCCTCCTCCCCCTCCTCCTCCTCCTCCTCCTCGCTGGTGTCGCCCTCCCGTGCGTCCTCCAGCGCCCGGGCGTGATGACCGCGCGCGTGCGGCGGCCTGGTGACGTCCCCCGCCTCGGCGTCCGCGAGCATCTCCTTGAAGCGGAGGCCCGAGGCGGCGCCGCCCTGCCCGGGCCCGTCGGCGTCGAAGCCCTCCACCCTCACGGCCTGCAGCACGCCCATGAGGCGGCGCTGCTGCTGGATGAGGGTGGTGACGAGCTGTCCCTCGACGAAGCGCAGCTCCTCCTCCTTCTCGATGCGGTCGTCCTCGGCGGCTGCCAGCTGCTGCTCCAGGTCCGTCACCACCGTGCGCTGGTCGTTCACCCGCAGCAGCAGCGCGTCCAGGTCCCTCTCCAGCCTCTTCTTCTTCCGGGTCAGGCTCACGTTCACCCTGCCGTCCTGGATCACGCTCTGCCTCGACAGCTCGGCCGACTCCCGCTCGATGGCCTTGATGGACCCCTCCATCTCGCCCATGACCTGCACCATCTTGCCGTGCTGCCTCTGCAGCTCCTGCTTGCTCTCGCTGAGCGCCGCGAGCTCCCGCTGCAGCGTGGTGCTCTTCACCTTGTGCTCCACCAGCATCTCGCGCTTGTGCGACGTCAGCGTCTCGTGCATCGCGTGCCGCATGTCCAGCAGCGCCGACGTCCGCCCGCGCTGCTCGTCCAGCAGCCCCTCAACGTGCGCCATGCGGTCCGACCACACCCTCGTCACGCGCCGCTCCGTCGCCCTGGCCACGTCCGCGCCCTCGGCCCTCACCGCCTGCTGCGCCTTGATGAAGCGCACCACGAGCCACGACGTTGTGAGCTGCATCGCCCTCCCGGCGTTGCGCAGGCCGCGGGAGACCCTCCGCTCCGCGTCCACGTCGCCCTCGAGCCGCCTCGCCTCCGCTCTCGCGTCGTGCAGGTCCGCCTCCACCAGGTCCCGCTCGTCCCGCATCTTGCGCATCGCCGACTCGATCGAGCCGAGGAGCTTCTCCGACTCCTCCCGCAGCTCCTCCATCGCCGCCTCCTGCTCCCGCCCGGCCTGCCGGCGCACCTCGCCGATGGCGCGGCTCTTGTCCTTGGCCGCGCCGGCCAGCGCCGCCTCCATCGTGCGGTCCCGCTCCGCCCGGGCGTTGGCCAGCGCCGCCTCCAGCGCCCTCGCCGCCTCCTGCCTGGTCCTCCTCACCGCCTCGGCAACGGTGGCGTCCCGGTCCGCGGTGAGCCGCTCCTGCTCGGCCTTGGACTCGGCGAGGAAGGCGTCCAGCGCGCCCCGCCGCTCCCGCTCCGCCGTCTCCAGCAGCTCCGACGTCTCCCGCTGCACCGCGTCCCTCAGCTCCGCCAGCGCCGCCGAGCGCTCGTCCGCGGCGTCGGACAGCGCGGCGTCCATCTTGGACTGCCACTCGGCGTTGAAGGCCCCGATGGCCGCGGCCTTCTCCTCCTCCGCCTCCTCCTGCGCCGCCGCCACGGCCGCGTCGAGCGCGGCGGCGTGGGCCCTCAGCATCCCCGCCCGCACGTCCTCCTGGCGCATCGTCATGGCCTCCACCGCCTGCCCGTGCGCCTCCGACAGCCTCCCCGCCTCCTCCTGGATCGCCTCCACCGTCCGCAGCAGGTCGGCTTCCT
>Ga0136560_1000069_pt1 | contig 37295 bp, 34 predicted proteins | sample AntRauMeHopE1497_FD_104925 | JGI IMG/M metagenome (GOLD analysis project Ga0136560, IMG submission 104925) | Saline lake microbial communities from Rauer Islands, Antarctica - Metagenome Hop E1 #497 | ecosystem: Environmental > Aquatic > Non-marine Saline and Alkaline > Saline | place... | reverse complement strand
TAAACTGGTTCGAGGCACAAGGACTTAACGAATATCAAGTTCATGAGGACATTTACCTAAACCTAGGGAAAGAAGATATAGGCATTAAATTGAGAGAAGGCCGTGTAGAAATAAAACAACGCTGGGCCATCGAACTAAAAGAAGTCCTTGGCAAAATCGTAATACATACTTCCACCGACAAACTGGAATCTGGTTGTCTCGTGGAATATACCAAGCTATATTCTGCATCACATGTGTGGTATACCTTTGGACTGGAGTGGTTTGGAAAAATATATATTCAAGTTCCGGCAGATTTTATTTTAGATATCCTAGGCTCGACCGAGGTACACTTCAACCAATCAAAAGGGTATACCAGTTTTTTAATTGGGCATATCAAATAAAACCACCATGGATCGAAGTGCCCTAGTTTTGAAACCTGCATAAAATTCATTTGTAATCGATGGATTTAAAACAGCAGTTGCAGTAGGCAGTACAAGATGTTTAGACCGCCAACGGCCACTGTAAAGCCCGTACTTTCAAAAGAATGCTAAAATCCGCTAATTCGGCTGTCCTGTTTCCGTATATTGTTGTTTGTACTGCTTTTATGTCCAATATTGAACCTATCCGTAAACTCAGGTAAAAAAAAAGCAAAAAAGTCAAAAATTCACTAATTTAGGATTAGGCCATTTTTCAAACCTACCGAAATCAAAATCGTAAAAATTCAAAAAAATGGATTTCGCCAATCGCAAACCAAAGCTCCTTTTCGCAGTGGGCCCAATTTTTTAGGACACATCATTTTTTTCTTGAATTTCTCCAAGCTTTCCATGATCCAGCCGACCATAATGCCCATACAATAAGTACGGGCTGAAAGAAAAGGCGTACCAATCGTGCCCTATCGGAATCCAATGCGCCAAACGCATCCCTTCCTTCCAGATATTGCGCAATGTTTCCTGGAAATACCAGCACAAAGAATAACGCCAACGCCCATCCAACATTCGCCCGTTGCTCTTTCCAGAATAATAGTGCCATGCCTATAGTGATTTCTACAATTCCAGATAAAATAACGACAAGGTCTTTACCTAAAGGCACCCAATCTGGCACTTGCGCCTGAAAATCTATCCGATTAAATGTTAGGTGGCTAAATCCCGCGTAAATCATAAAGACTGCCAATAGCATTCTGAAAATATTTTGGACACGCATTGTTTTTACTGTTGACTTCATAGGTCTTTTGTTTTAAATTAATTTACGTTAAGGGCCTTCATAGAAATAACCTGCCTATTACATCACAAAACCTTAGAAGGGTCAACCGAAATTGCAACAATAATTCCGGAGTGAATTGCCATGCAAGGCACACAACCAAAAAAGCCAGTATGAAAAATCACATAGGCTTTTTTAATGTTCGCATTGCTACGTATCAACTTTAACTCTACCCTCTTAATTATCTATGGTGTTCTTGGCCCTGTTTTTATCAAGATAAATCTGCACACCTACATTTAGGCTCAAGGAACGTTGATACCGCCTCCTGCGAGTCCGTTGTACTTTCCTGTAAGCTCCAAGGCTACGGTATCCGATACAAAAAGAGCATAACCAGACCCTAATCCTAACGCTAACCCACTAGTAAAATTCCCTCCGCTGACATCGAATCCAGCGAGACCGGCGTTAGTTTCCCAAAAGAACACTCCTTTTTTTGGCAAATCCTCTATGTCAAAATCCGCTGGTCGAAAATAGTAGCGAAAAAGTCCCTGAACTCCATAAATAGTAGTTTCTGCGGCCTGGCCATTAGTTTCGGGAGACTTGACAAATCCAAGATTTACCGTAGCACCAAAAAGTACATTATCGGAGAAAAAGTAACCCACCTTGGGACTTATTCCTACATTGAATCCTGCACCGTCATTGAGACCAAAATCAAGTCCAAACAGACCGTTACTGGTCTTTGACACAATACCACTACCAAGATTTGCACCCAGTATAAAATCGCCTTTATCCATTTGGGCGTCCATAGTCGAAATGCTTAGCAATCCTATCATAGTTGCGAATAAGAATTTTCTTAAGCCATTGTACATATTTCCTTGTTTTAATACATTAATTAACTTCATAATTCCTCGTTCAATTGTTCGCTGCAAATGTAGATATCGGAAGTACGAACCATGTCTATTATTACTTTTAATAATTGAAGCTAAACATTTGAGAGCACCCTAAATATTAACTCTGGCGTAGTTTTTTTATAGGAGATGCCATTACGGAGACACACATCAACTCTTGATAATACGTCACTTTAACTAGTAAAAACCGGTTAGTGTTCCCATACAAATCCCCTATTTAAAAACCTACCTCCTATTAAGGTAAAGGGATGGCCAATCCAACGTTCAAATAGTAAGTATATTCCTATAAATTCTTTTAATTGCTCTTTTCAAAAAAAGGATCAAAAAAACCGGGAAAAACCCCAGCTTCTTTAACATCGGTAATAGACAACCATATTAATCGTCCATTTCACTCAAGACCTTTCCGTTGGTGTCAAAAATGACTTTCTTTTCGTAAAGCCACCCTTTTTCAAGCTCCACCTCATAGGTTACCTTATCGCCTCTTTTGGTCATCTCCGCCGAATCTACCTTGTAGTCGTTGTACTTTTTGTTTATGGCAGCCTTCACACTAACGGGCAAATCTGCTTCCATTAGGTCACGTTCCATTTTTACCACGTCACCCCCAGCAGTGTACCAAATCTCATAGTCCAACCTATCAATTTCATATTCTACCTTATAATCCATTCCTTCCATTTCCCACTCCACATCGGAAGCATTGGGATAATCTTGCTGAAATCTAACGGCGATGGTAGACGGAACTTGATCTGGTCGTAGGTCTTGCGCCGTTAAACTTGCCGTTGCCAGTAAAGCAACTACTGTAATTTTAATCGTTCTCATATTTTTTGATTTTAATGTTTGCATAATTCCCGGTACGGATTCCTTGGAATACCTGACGGGACTTTAATTCAAAATTGATAAAAAGAATAGTACCTCCTTGTCCTAATACAAAAAATTTTGACCTTAATCGAATAGAAGCGCACTCTGCAAACGGTGCTGTAAGAAATTTGAAGAAACAAAGTGTAAACCAACTTGCCGGTCTGGCCTGATGCCAAGTGCCAAGAATTGAATTTCATATCTACGGAAAACACCGTACGTCAAGGAATTTTAGTGAATGTGGCTCTTTCCGAACGGTTGCGGGATAAAAGCAAAAAATCCACCAAAAAAGGCAAGACGGTGCACTCAAAATATTTAACTAGCTTAAAAACGTAATTATGGACCCCAAAAGAAATTCACGCAAAATAAAATACCTCAGTTTTTTCATTATCGTACTCATGTTTCTCCTGATATACTATCTGGCACCGCTGATTGAATTTTGAGGTATCAATAAATTTTTATTCCGCAGGAAACTAACCAAATGGAGTAACATACAATGTGTTAACGGCCGTATCTATAAAAAACGCATCGTATTTTATTACCATCAATTAATACCTAAAGCCATAGGCGTAAAGATGCAAACACATGGGACAAAAGGAAGACGGCTAAAACAAAAACCAACATATGAAGGATAAAAAAATCGTAATCATCGGAGGCGGCTTTGCCGGAATACATCTGGCAAAGCAGTTGGGCGGAAATCAGGGCATAGCTGTAACCTTGGTGGACAAGAACAATTATAACTTTTTTACACCCCTACTCTATCAGGTGGCCACGGGCCTATTGGACATTTCAAGTATCTGCATTCCATTTCGTACACTTTTTAAAGGCACGAAGAACCTAAATTTTAGGTTGGGAGAGCTCCAAAAAATATGTCCAAAAGAAAATGAGGTAGTCCTTTCTACTGGCATGTTGCCGTACGATTATTTAATTATTGCCACGGGTACCAAAAGTAATTTCTTTGGGATGGAAAATATAAAAAAGCATTCCCTTCCCATGAAATCGGTGGATGACGCCACAAAATTGCGAAACTATCTCCTAATGGAGGCCGAAAAAGTTATAAACACGGATGATGCGGACGAAAAGCGAAAAATGCGCAATATTGTCATTTCGGGTGCCGGACCCTCTGGCGTAGAGGTGGCGGGCATGCTGGCCGAAATGCGAAACCGCGTACTAGAAGAAATCTATCCCGAATTGGATGGTGAAAAAATGCATATTTATTTGGTGGATGGCGCACCCACGGTATTGCCCCCGTTCAGTGAAAAATCCCAAAAATATTCCTTAAAGCAGCTCCGGAATATGGGTATAAGGGTGGAGCTGAACAAAATGGTATCCGACTATAAAAACGATACGGTATATTTTAAGGACGGGGATGCCATAGAAACCAAGACCCTGATCTGGACAGCAGGCGTCATCGCTATAAGGTTTAAGGGCTTATCCGAGGATAGTTATGAAAAGGGAAATAGGCTGCGTGTAAACGAGTTTAACAAGGTAGACCACACCCAAAACATTTATGCCATTGGGGACGCCTGCCTTCAAAAAACAGATGCCAATTTTCCGGGAGGCCATCCACAACTGGCCAGTGTTGCGCAACAACAGGGGCGTACCATGGCCAAGAACCTCATGGCGTTCGTAGGCAACAAAAAACCGGAAGCTTTTAAATATACGGATAAAGGCAAAATGGCCATCATTGGCAGGAACAAGGCCGTGGCCGACCTAAACACGCCAAAGACGACAATTACCGGATGGTTTGCCTGGATAGCGTGGCTGTTTGTGCATTTATTTCTGCTCCTAAACTACAGAAATCAATTCAGGACCATGTGGAACTGGGGCATGGCCTATTTTGGGAAAGCCCGGTCCCAAGGTATCATGGTGGGCGAATATCCTTTTCATGATGACGACAACGAACGAATAAAAAAGAAAGCTATAGAAATGAACTCAAAGGGAGGTGTGCCCTCCGAAAATAAATTAATCTCTAACAGAAAATACTAATAAAATGAAACAATTGGAAAACAAAGTCGCCCTTATAACAGGAGCGGCATCGGGCATCGGGAAGGCCACGGCACTTTTATTTGCCGAGGAAGGCGCAAAGGTAGTGGTAAGCGATATCAATGAGGAAGACGGCCATATAACGGTCAAGCAAATAGAGGACGACGGTGGCCATGCATTTTTTGTAAAAGCGGATACCGGCAAGGCCGAGGATGTAAGACAACTGGTGCAAAAAACAGTGGAGAAATATGGCAATCTGCACATTGCGGTAAACAATGCGGGCATAGGGGGCGCCCAAGAGCCTTTAGCCGATTATCCCATAGCGGATTGGCAGAAAATAATCGACATTAACCTTTCCGGTGTTTTTTACGGCATTAAATACCAAATACCGGAAATGCTGAAAAGCGGATCGGGCAGTATTATCAACATGGCCTCTATCCTCGGTCAGGTAGGATTTGCGAATTCCGCAGGCTATGTGGCCGCCAAACATGGCGTGGTAGGGCTTACCAAGACCGCTGCCATCGATTATTCCAAAAAGAACATACGTATTAACGCCGTGGGACCCGGTTTTATCTATACCGGCCTTGTTAATAAAGAGGCGATGGGCGAAGAAGGGATTACCGGACTGGAATCCCAACATGCGATGGGCCGTTTGGGCGAAGCCAAGGAAGTGGCGGAAATGTGCCTTTTTCTAGCATCGGACAAATCATCGTTCAGTACAGGCGACTATTATCCCGTGGACGGTGGTTATTTGGCCATGTAGGTCATAGTTTTTAATCATAGGGTTCGGTTAAAGCTCTGAGCGTTGAGATTTTAGATCATATTATAATCAAATGAAAATTGAGTTTACTCCCAAAACCCAAGTCAAGGAGTAAAGGAGTTAAAAAGTTAAAAATTTCCGATTCGGATATTTTTCAAATAGCTGTAAATCCATATTTTAAAAATAACAAAAATTTGAATTTTTACCAATCATAATCCAAAGCCCCTTTTCGGAGTGGAATCAAAATTTATAGCTAAAATACTGTGATACAGGAAAGAAGCAAGACCGCGCCGTTCTCTTGGGACTGCGGAAAGCGGTTTATGTACGGAAAGGACAAATCAAAATAACTATGAATGAAAAAAAGCAGGCCGACCACCAAAAAGAGTTGGAGGAAAAATCGAATACGATAGAAGAAGGCAAAAAATACAGTGATATCCTGAGTCGCGTGGTACACGATGGCGAAGAAATGTTCAAAATAAAGAATAAGGCCATTTTTTTAAGTGCGCTGATTGCGGGACTCGAAATAGGCTTTAGCTACTTTATGATCTGCACGCTCCATTATCTCTTAATAGGCAGCTTTGAAGAGTCCGCTATTTTTAAGATGTTCGCCCTGGTCTATCCGGTTGGGTTTATTTTGGTGGTTCTGGGAAAATCTGCACTTTTTACGGAACAAACTTCGCTGTTGGCACTGCCCGTACTTAACGGTCAAAGATCTGTGCTGGAAATGTTCCGTATATGGTTTTTGGTCATAGCAGGAAATATTTTGGGGGGAATCGCCTTTACCTTTTTTATTGGTGCCATTGCCCCTGAGCTCGGCCTTTTTGACACCAACACCATGGTAGCCGTCGGGGAGCATGTACTCCATTACAAGACATGGGTACTATTCGTAAGCGCTATTACCGCAGGGTGGCTTATGGGTCTGCTTACTTGGTTGATCAGCAGTACCATAGACTCCTTTACGCGATTGGCGATTATTATTCTAATTACCGGAGTCATTGGTTTTGGGGGATTTCACCACAGTATTGTTGGGAATATTGAGGCTTTTGGGGCATTTCTTCACTCGGACACCGTTTCACTTTGGGATTACCTTAGTTTTTTACTCTTGGCATTGGTGGGTAATGCTATAGGTGGCGCCATAGTCGTGGGACTGTTTAAATACCGCATTTTTGAATCCAACTATGCTGACAAGACATAGGATAAAGGCTATGATTATTGGCCGTTAAAAAAGCTGGTTCTACCACCTATGTGGGGAAATGAACCAATAAACTGGCCCGACATGGACATAAGACCAATTATGATTGTCCAGAAAATTAATAACTATGCAAATACTTGAATGTTCAAAACTTAAAACGAAAAAGTCCTACGTCTTGCGTCCTTGTGCCTTATGGCAAGTAGCAACAACTGTATTTTATATCCACAGAAATAATGGTTAAACCAAAAAACTAGAACTTCTTTAGACCTCGGGACTGCAGCAACCACCATATAGGACAGGTATCCCATTAAAATCGATCTCAAGTCAAGTAATCAATTAAGGCTATTTTTTTTCAAATGTTTCTAACGTCCCAGGGGATTCCAGAAATCCTAATTGGCTCATATCGTCAAAATGGCGCACTATTTCGTTTCACTTTTTTATTTGTTCGCTTACAGGTATAAAGAATTCAGCGGTTGCATCCGCATCGTGCACCATGGTAAGCCGCATGCAAAAGTGAAAAAGTAAACAATTTTATATCGATGCACCTTTCAACACTTATAAATCAAAGCATTGAAAATTCGGAAAATTCGATTGGAAAATAATCGTTTAATCCGCTTTCTTAGCTACCCAATTATAAATGATCAGGACAAGGGCCAGCAACAATAGCAAGTGAATAAGCCCACCCATTATTTTGAATACCAAAAAACCCAGCAACCAACCTATCACGAGTAAAATAACCAAAGGCCAAAGTATATATTTCATTTGTACGTATTTTTAGCGGACACGGTCACGCGGACCATCCCCTACTTTAATGCTATTTGATAAAATTAGTAGTGCATGCCTTTTTTAAGCAACTATAAACGGTAAAAATTTAACGCTATCCTGTAAAAATTAAAAAGTGATGCGAGCTTTTGAGGAAACTGGTCTCGCTTTCATAAAAATAGATTAGCGGGCTTCTTATTTTCCCTTGCCAATATCCCTAAATTTGAAAGGGTACTGCTACCCACTTTGGTCTGTGAGGCTTTTTTGGTCCGAAACCTCCGTTGGTGAGAACAAATCCGACCGAATGGGATACAGCTTTCCAATAATACCAGCACTTTTTGGCTGTAAAACAATATATTTGAGCTGCATCGGCACATCATTTGAATTCAAGCAAAACACGAGCATGACTACCCAATTCTCCGGATTATATACTGATCAATACCAATTGTCCATGGCCGAAGCCTATTTTATGGCCGGAAGAACGAATGACCAAGTCAATTTTGATTATTTCTTTCGGAAGAACCCTTTTGGTTGCGGATATACGATTTTTGCCGGGCTTCAAGATTTACTTGATCTGATGGAAGACTTTACATACGGGCCGGCTGCCATCGATTTTTTACGCAAAAGAGGCTTTCAAAGTGATTTTCTCGAATTTCTGAAAACCTTCCGTTTTCAGGCCACACTTTTTGGACCTCGGGAAGGCGAAGTTATTTTTCCAAATGAACCCGTGGTCTGCGTAGAAGGTACGATCATAGAAGCACAATTGCTGGAAACGTTACTTTTGAACACCTTAAACTTTCAATCCTTGATCGCTACCAAGGCCAACAGACTGCGCCAGTCTGCCGGGAACAGGAAAATTTTGGAATTTGGGATGCGAAGGGCCCAAGGCTGGTCCGCTATCCATGGTAGCCGGGCAGCGGTCATAGGTGGCGTGGACGGTACGTCAAATGTAATCAGTGCGCAACTGTACGGCTTGGAATCCTCTGGCACACAAGCCCATTCCTGGATACAGAGCTTTGAGGACGAGCTTACCGCTTTTAGGACATTTGCAAAGGAAAGACCAAAGAACTGTGTGCTCTTGGTAGACACCTATCACACCTTAAACAGTGGTGTACCCAACGCCATTACCGTGGCCAAGGAAATGAAGCAAAAAGGCGAAAATTTAATGGGCATACGCTTGGACAGTGGAGATTTGGCCTACCTCTCAAAAAAAGCAAGGGAAATGCTGGACAGCGCCGATTTAAAACACGTAAAGATCGTTGCTTCCAACCAATTGGATGAGTACATCATAAAAAGTCTTCTAGCACAGGGTGCCAAAATAGATGTCTTTGGCGTGGGTACCAATTCTAATTACCGGGCAGCAGGACGGAGCACTGGACGGTGTCTACAAATTGAGCCAAGTAAACGATAGGCCCACCATTAAACTATCCGAGGATATCGCCAAATTAACCTTACCCAGCAAAAAACAAATAGTACGATATCTTAACGAAAATGGAACTTTTTACGCAGATGCCATCGCCCTTAAGGCGGAAGACCCCAATGACATTACTACAATTTTTCATCCGCAGTACACCGCCAGGAAATCTTCTGTTCAGGGTCTGAAAAAAGAGCTTATTTCTTCAAAAGTGCTGGAAAAGGGAAACCCGGTAGTGCAAAGGAAAAGTATTTCGGAACTATCTGAGTACAGGGCCCTACGCGTCTCCCAACTATCGGAGGAACACAAACGATTTGAATTTCCACATATCTACAAAGTGGGATTGAGCGACCGATTGTTGAAAATGCGGGATGGGCTTTTGACGGAAATCGACAAAAAAGCCAAAAATCCATATAGAGATCATTAGAAGTATATACCTTTCTATCAAGGTGTTTGATAAGAAATCATGCACCTAATTACGTTCCGTTCTGAAAAACAAAGAGATAGATTTACCTTAAGAGGGATTGGAGTTTCCGTCCTTCATTCCGGCAGCTGGCACGCCTTAGCGTAACAGGGTGGTTGATGCCGCCGTTTTCCAAATTTTTGTAACAAGTTACAGACTGAGTGCAGTATTCGTTTATGATTATGGTCGCAAAAACAAATTTTTATCTCGGATGTCGAACTAACTGTTGCTTGAAGTGTACAAAATATTTCTTTTTATATTTTACAAATCAATCACAATAATAGCGCGGTAGAAGGGCTGGGAGTAAAACCTAATCTGTCTTTTTATCGGGATGTATCTAAAATATGTTCCTGTCAAATAAAAACCCGAATTTTTACTTGCTTTAAAGCGTAGATGGAAGATACAATGTTTAAGGTCAATTTTTTAATTTATACTCATGCTTAATGAAAACCCGAAAATTTTGACAAATTTATTTTTTTCTTTGCCTAGGCACGACACAGCGAAAGCTGTGGGCGAGCCGTAGCGATGGCGAAGCATAGCCTTAGCTACGGTTTGTAATTTTAACGCAGGCAAAGGGAAAAAGAAAGAGACAAAAACTCGGGTTTTCATTATGCAGGAGTATATAAGGGAAAATAGGTGGTGGGCGGCTACCTAGTTTTGCTTCGATACGTAAAAGGAAACATAAATTAAAAAATCACATTATGAAGAAACTTACTCTATTTCTTACACTAGTTTTGACTGGATGTCTGGTCTCGGCACAGTCTTGGTCGGACAAATTTCAATTGGGCCTAAAATGAGGTCTCAACTTTTCCACCGTAGCGGGAGACAATTATGAGAGTCCGGACGGCCGTACCAGCTTCTATGTAGGCGCACAGGCCGAAGCTCCAATTTCAGACGTGCTATCCCGACAACCAGAGGTATTCTACTCCCGCCAAGGTTTTGACATGGCCGGTACGGCGGGCGTCCCAAGTACGCAATTTGAACTGGATTATATTCAAGTGCCACTTATATTTAAGATTTATCTGATAGAAGGTTTAAATATACAGGCCGGGCCACAATTTGGGTTTAAGGTACATGAGGCAGTTGACTTTTCACCAGCCTCCGGAACAAACTCTTTTGAAACCGATGCCATCAAGGATTTTGATATGCAGATGACAGCCGGATTGGAGTATAAGCTATTGGCAGCCTTATTTGTCCAAGCGAGATATACCTACGGATTTTCAGAAGTTGTGGATAATTTAGATGTCCATAACGAGGTGCTTTCCGTGGGTGTCGGTTTTATGTTTTGAGCAGTTATGATGATATAGTCAGATTTATAACCCAAGAGTTTTGGTAAGAATGCCAAGCGCAGCCCTATGGCGCTTGGCATTTTTTGTGTTTGCAGGCTACTGCCCTTGAATGGCAGGATTATAATTGCAACGTGTTCAGGGAAAAGAGGCTAGATTTCTTCGGGCAAGACCTGGCAAAAAGTCCTGCCATGCAAAATTCCCTACCGCTACAATTTTATGTAGTCGGACCGGAATTTCCAGGTTCTAATTTGGTATGGGTATATTACTCTTTAAAGTTCCTAAGTCCTTCCAAAAGCCACAAACGATACGTGTCCGCATCGCTGTTTTGAATGGATGTATTTAGTACCTCCAGATCTGGCGAAAGCAGCACATAAAACGGTTGGGAAACGGCATTGAAGTTAATATCCTGGAAGGTGCCCCATTTCTGTGCAATGTTCTCGATGCGTTTTATGCGTCCGGAATCATACTGAAAATCGAATTGTTCGGCTTCTGGGAGTTCCTTTCGGTCATCGACATATAAGGAAATAAGCACATAGTCGTTGTTTAGAATGGGAAATATATCCGGTTCGCTCCACACATTTTCCTCCATTTTTCTGCAATTGACACAGGCCCATCCCGTAAAATCCAATAAAATGGGTTTATTATTTTCCTTGGCATAGGCCAAGCCTGTTTCAAAGTCCTTAAAGCAATCTATGCCCAAGGGACAATCGTTTTCCTGCTCAAAGATACTATAGAATTCAGGTGGTGGAAACCCGCTCAACAATTTGAGGTTGGTTACGTTACTAACCCCAAGAATGAGATACAGGGTAAAACCAGCACTTACAATGCCGGTGATTTTTCTGCCTAGCGACAGTTTCTTCTTAGGCCCGTCATGCGGGAATCTGATAATCCCTAACAGATACAAAGTCATGAGCAGCCCCAATACGATCCAAATACCTAAAAATATTTCCCTTTTAAGAATACCCCAATTGCCTACAAGATCGGCATTGGAAAGGAATTTTAAAGCGAGTCCCAGCTCCAAAAATCCGAGGACTACTTTTACCGTGGTCATCCACCCACCGGATTTTGGAAGGGAATTGAGCCACGCAGGAAACAAGGCGAACAAGGCAAACGGCAAGGCCAGCGCAACGCCGAATCCCGTCATACCTGCGGTAAGGTTAATGGCCACATCGCCCTCTGCCAAGGTAGTTCCGCCCAACAGGCCGCCTAAAATAGGCCCTGTACAGGAAAAGGAAACAATGGCCAAGGTCACCGCCATGAAAAATATCCCCAAAGCGCCGCCAACCTTGGAAGAAGCATCGTCCATTTTATTGGCCCAGGAACTGGGTAAGGTAAGTTCATAATATCCAAAAAAGGAAAACGCAAAGAATACGAAAACGACGAAAAAGGCCAAATTGAGCCATATATTAGTGGCGATGGTATTCAGTATTTGTGAATCTACGGAATCGAACAAATGAAACGGCAGACTCAACAAGAAATATATCAATACGATGAAAAATCCGTACAAAAGGGCATTTGCAATGCCTTTGGATTTCTTTTGCGAGTGTTTTGTAAAAAACGAAACCGTTAAGGGAATCATGGGAAACACGCATGGGGTCAATAGGGCAATGAGTCCGCCCAGAAATCCGAGTGCAAAAATGACCCATAAACTAGTGCTGGCATTAATGTCTTCCTGACCTTGGGTGAGCAGTTCCTTGTTCTTGAGGTCTAATTTTAATCCTGCGGAAAGTGCCTTACTGCGGTCGTCCAACGTAACCTTTTCGTTTACCACAGCTTCTCCGTTCAAGGAAAAAACAAAATCGATATCGGCAGGAATGCAAACTTCATTACAAACCTGATAAAATAGGTTTACTTTAATTTGGGAAACCTCTGGATTGAGGAGTTTCACCTTTTGGGTAAAAACGGCTTCCTTCCTAAAAAAAGTTTCTTCAACTTCAAAAATTTCGCTGAACTCGGTTATGGTGCTGCTTTCTAGTGTAGCTCCAACCAACTCGTAGTCCGTACCCACTTCTTTGTATGTGAACTCGCTAGGTAAAGATCCTCCTTCCGCCGTAAACTGGGAAAACACATACCATCCTTCAAAAATTTTACCTTTTACGATCAATTCGTACTCCGTATCGGAGATTTGCTGCACATCGGTTTCCCACAGTACGGGGTTTTCATCGTCTTGTGAGCTGCTTAAAAATGGTAAAACAAAAAAGAAAATACTTAGAAATAATACCCTCATAATTTCACTTGACTGTAATTCTTAAAATATCTTTGGTGTGGGCCTGTACCTTAAAACGCTCATCTGCCCTTTTTCCGATAATCCATACAATGTTTTCGCCAGAACATAAGAGCCATTGCCTCTCTTTCAGGGCTACCGGTACTTTTTCATCCTTAAAGAATTTGGCCAGTTTCTTCCTCCCGCCTAAACCCAAAGGGTAAAAATAGTCGCCTTTCTTCCATTTCCTTACCTGCAAAGGATACTTTAACGCACTTTTATCAACATAAATTACATCCGTGGTATTTTCATTTCTTTCCGTAACTTCTAAAAACTCCAACCCAAGGGGCTGTACTATGCTTTTACTATCGGTTGGGATGCTATAGGTTTCCGTCTCGTCCGTTGTTCTTTCCAAAGCACAAAGCCATAAGAAATCCCTATCCTTCAACAATCTATGCGTTTTAGACTCGATACATTTACCGCTCATGGCAACCAACAAATCCCTGAGATTCTCCCATTCCGTAAAACCGTATTCCTGAAAAAGCCCATATAAATAACCCTCGAATGGATGTAGTTCCTTCAACTGCGCAATAGGTATTTTCAGCAGTCCGTTTTCTTTTACAAATAAGACTTGTTTCAACTGTGCTAAATGATTTTTGGCGATGGCCGCGGACCGACCCAAATACACCGAACTCTTTTTGAAATTTTCCAGAAAGTTGGGATGGAGCTCCTTTAACACGGGGACCACTTCCAAGCGAATTTTGTTCCGCAGGTACTTTGCATCGCTATTACTGGCATCCTCACGCCATTCCAATTGGTTTGAATTAGCATAGTCCAAAAGTGCTGCCCTAGAATACGTTAACAGCGGACGTGCCATGGTCTGCGTGTGTTCCGGGATTCCTGTGAGTCCATCTATTCCCGTGCCTCTGGATAGATTTATTAAAAACGTTTCCAGATTATCATCCAAGTGATGCGCTGTTAGGACTTTATTGAAACCATGCTTTTCCAAAAGCCCATCAAACCAAGCATATCTGAGTTCCCGTGCCGCCATTTGCACGGAAACCCTGTGTTGGTTTACGTAGCCCAACGTATCAAAATGGGTAACTAAATGTTCTGTTCCAAGTTGCTTTGCCAATTGCCGTACAAAAGCTTCATCGGCATCACTCTCCGTTCCCCGTAGTCTAAAATTACAATGCGCGAGGGTAATATCCAGCCCTGTTAAATGACAGAGATGGGTCAATACCACACTATCCAGACCTCCGCTACAAGCAATTAAAACCCTATCCTTCAACAACGAAGGGAAGTTTAGTGCGATATGTGCTTTAAAATTGGAAAGCATTTGGCAAAGGTAGGATTTTTAAAGGATGTTGGAAGGAAGATTTGAGATGTGAGAAGTTAGATTTGAGACAGGAGACAACTTATACTTGAACTTGACACTTGTACTTGTTTAGTAGGCAGTAAAAAGTAATCTGTTGGGTGTCTTTGCGGGGAGCCAACCATAAGATTGAAGTGATGAGTTATAGTTATTGCGACGTGGCAATCTGTTTGATTAGAATTTGTGTTTGATTTTTGTACTTGTATTTAAAACCTCCCCTACTCCTCCAAGACCTGTCGCATGGCTTTCGCCTTCAATAAACACTCCTGATATTCCTTCTCTGCAACCGACTTGGCCGTAATGGCACTTCCTACGGCATAGGACACATATTGTTTGGTTTCGTTATAGAGAATACTACGGATGACGACGTTAAAATCAAAATCGGCTTCGGGCGTAAAGTAGCCGACTGCCCCGCTGTAGACTCCGCGCTTGAAGGACTCCAGCGCCTCTATAATTTTCATGGCGGAGACTTTTGGAGCACCGGTCATGCTGCCCATGGGAAAGGTTTCTCTCAGCAAGGTGATCGGATTTATTTCGGCTGGTACCGTTGCCACCACCGTAGAAATCATTTGATGTACCTGCGAAAAGGAATAGACTTTACATAATTCTTCTACCACCACACTGCCCTTTACCGCACTTTTAGAAATATCGTTACGTACCAAGTCCACGATCATTATATTCTCCGATCGCTCCTTTTCATCGGTTTGTAAGTCATGTATGAGGCGGGCATCGGTTTCCTTGTCCTTGGATCGTGGGGCGGTGCCTTTAATGGGTTGTGAAATTACCTTTGTGCCTGTCTTTTTCAGATAGCGCTCCGGACTGGCACACATCAAATACTTATCAAACAGTTTTAGATACGTGGCAAAAGGCGGTTTTGAAATGGCATTGAGCTTTTTGTAGGTTTTCAGGGCATCAATCTTCAAATCCTCGGCATAAAACTCTTGACAAAAATTGGCCTCATAGATATCGCCTTTATGAATATGGCCTAACATTTGGTTCACCCTAGAAAAATATTCATCCTTAAAAATACGCATTTTAATGTATATATCGCTTTCGGAACTAGGATGCTTGACCGCTTCGGGCATGCTCTTTGATAGTGACTTAAAGTCAGTCGGAATTTCATCGGCTACCATATTCAAATAGATGAAATCGACTTCATTCCCTTGTATTCGTATTATTTTTTTAGGTTGAAAGAAATAGAGTTCGGGGAATTCCAAACCATCGAAGTTTTGGGAGGATAGGTACTCTGTATCATTTTTAAGGTCGTAAGAGAGGTAGCCAAAAATCCAATCGTTCGCTTGAGATTGATAATCGGCCAAATCGGCAAATCCGTTTTGGGCATCGGTAGAAATCCCTGTTAATCCGTCCACGGCCAAGAGTCCGTCAAAAGATATGTATTTCCCGGTATGCCCATTACTATCCAGCCACGCCACCTCATCATATTGGCGAGACCACTCCAAGAGATTATCCTTAAATGTGTGGATATCGGCAACGGTATAACGAAGGGTCGTTCTCAACAACTAGCGGATTGTATTTAAGAATACCTGCAATTTCCCCGAATGCTCAGCAGCTAATCGGGCATTTAGAATACCCTTTTCCATGTCAAAATTATCGGAAAAACTAGGCAGCGAAAAAGTATCCGTGACTATGGCGCCGAATCGCAGCAACATTTTTTCGGACAGCTCCAAGGAACTTTGTGCACCACGTTTTCCACCCGAGGTAGCCATTAAAAACACCTTTTGCTCTCTAATAAAATCACTATCCACCCTGGAAAGCCAATCGATCAGATTTTTAAAATAGGCCGATGGATTACTGTTGTGTTCGTTAACCGATATAATAATACCCGAAGCCTTTTTGATATCCTCCTTGAATTCCACAAGGGAATTTGAAAATCCCTGCGCCTTTTCGTAATCCTCGCTGTACATAGGAAAAGGATAGTTGGCCATATTCAATAGGCGAAGGTCCCGTTGGTTGATCAAGGAAGCGGTGTAGCGCACCAATTTATAATTTATGGAAGTTGATGAATTACTTCCTGCTAATCCCAATATATATGACATGTAGCTAATTTTTTTCAATCACGAAAATACCCCAAATATCATTGAGTTACCAGTATTTTATCTAATTTTGCCGCGACAAACGTCCAAACCTACTAGTATTGAAGTATATAGCGGTAGAATGAACAAAGTGAACACCAAAAATACAAGGTTATATTTTGTTGATGCCATACGTGCGTGGGCCATTCTTATGATGTTACAGGGACATTTTATAGACGGACTTCTGGACAACGCGTTCCGTAACGATTCCAATCTATTTTATAGTGTTTGGCAATATTTTAGAGGTATCACGGCGCCGGTCTTCTTTACCGTTTCCGGTTTTATTTTTACTTATTTGCTGATTAAAGTACCTGAAAAAGGATGGGACAACCCTAGGGTAAAAAAGGGAATACGGCGCGGTATTGAATTGTTGCTTATTGGCTATCTCCTCCGTTTGAATCTTTTCGGATTATTTAATTGGGAAGTCTACAGTTCTTTTTATTTGGTAGATGTTCTGCACTGCATAGGGCTATCTATTCTAGGTATTATAAGTATCTACATCTTAACGGTAAATCTTAAAAAATGGTTGCTGCCCGCTATTTTAGTGGCTACTACCCTTACACTTTTCCTCCTTGAACCGTGGTACAAATCGGCCAATTTTCATTTGCTGCCCCAATGGATAGCCAATTACTTTACCAAAGCCAATGGCTCCGTATTTACCATTTTGCCATGGTTTGGTTATGCAAGCTTTGGGAGTTTTGCCGCTGTGCTCTTCAAAAGGTATAAGGACAGTAGATTCTTATACCCTACGGCCATGGGTATATGCGTAGGATTGGGTTCGCTACTGATCTTTTATTCGTCCGGTGCTTTCCTAGCTATCTCCAATTATACAGGTATACACCTCTTCAAGTCCATCTTTTACAATAATTACCTCTTCATACGGCTTGGGGATGTGCTTTTGGTCTTTGCCGTCTTTATGCTGCTTAGGAAGTTTCTAACCAACAAAACGGTATTACGTTTGGGACAGAGCACCTTGTCTATTTACATCGTGCATTTCATTATTCTTTATGGTAGTTTTACAGGTCTAGGGCTGTATGGATTCTTCCACCATTCGGCAAGTCCGGTTATGGCGGTTACCGGCGCCTTAATATTTATGGTGCTTTGCTCCTATTTGGCGCTGCGTTATGAGGATAACAAGGCTAGTATTAAACTGCCGGTCAATTTCTATTTAAACGCAGCGAAAATACGGGTAGAATATGCACTTTTGCAGGGTTTTGGTATCATCAGGGCCCTATCCCTAAAAATGGCCAAATTATTTGGACTCATTAAAAATTGAATCCCTCCGTTTTAGTTGTCGCTTCTTTCGCTTAATTTGTGAAAAAATAAGAAAAATGAGCGAGCAAAAATATGCCCCTGTTCAAGTAGAACTAGAAAAAGATAAAAAATATGCTTGGTGCACTTGCAGCCATAGCAGCAATCAGCCTTTTTGTGATGGTTCACACAGGGCGCATAACATGCCACCTTCCTTAGGTTTTAGTGTGGAAGAAGACAAGTCGGCCTTTTTATGTACCTGTAAAAATACCAGCAATCCTCCGTATTGTGATGGGAGTCATAAGAATTAGATTTGAGATTTGAGATTTCAGACAAGATTAAAGAGACAAGAGACAAGAGACAAGTAATTTGAAATAAATTCAAATTCTTGTTGTAATCCAAAAAAAGCAGCCCTTATAGGCTGCTTTTTTTGTTTTAACTATTCCGCCAAATCAAATTGATGGCAAAACTAGGTTTAAATATGCAAGGCTCGATCACCCGTAGCTGCCAAAGCTGCTTCTTTCACCGCTTCTGCGTATGTTGGGTGTGCGTGGCTCATACGCGCTATATCCTCTGCGGATGCACGGAACTCCATAGCCGTAACCGCTTCGGTAATCAAATCCGCACATCTGGCACCGATCATGTGTACGCCCAGAACCTCGTCCGTTGTTTTATCGGCCAGTATTTTTACAAATCCGTCAATATCGGTACTCGCCCTGGCACGACCTAAAGCTCGCATTGGGAATTGTCCAACTTTGTATGCAAGGCCCGCTTCTTTCAATTCTTCCTCGGTTTTGCCTACCGATGCAACCTCTGGCCAAGTATATACTACATTAGGTATTAAATTGTAGTCTATATGTGGTTTCTGACCTGCCAACTGCTCGGCTACCAAGGTACCTTCCTCTTCTGCCTTATGCGCCAACATAGGGCCTTTCACAACATCTCCAATGGCGTAGATATTATCCACATTGGTTTTTAAATGTCCGTCTACGGCAATCCTGCCACGATCGTCCAACTTCACACCGGCCGCTTCTAGATTAAGTCCTTTCGTGAAAGGACTTCTCCCTACGGATACCAAACAATAATCGCCTTCAAAAACGACTTCATTGCCTTTTTTATCATCTGCTTTTACGGTAATGGTATCTCCTTTACGCGTTACGGATTTTACTTTATGGGACAGGGCAAATTTTACCTTTTGCTTTTTCATTACCTTCATTAATTCCTTGGAAAGCGCACTATCCATAATTGGAATAATCCGATCCATGTATTCCACAACGGTCACTTCGGCACCCAATCTTTTATAGACCTGACCCAACTCCAAACCTATGACACCACCACCGATAATAACCATGTGCTTTGGAATCTCCTTTAGCTTTAATGCTTCCGTTGAAGTGATGATGCGCTCTTTATCTACCGTAATAAAGGGTAGCGTAGAAGGCTTGGAACCCGTGGCGATAATAATATGTTTCGCGGTTATAGTATCCGTGCTGCCATCCTCTTTTGTTATGTTGACATGGGTGGCATCCTTAAAACTGCCCAAACCTTGCAGTACCTCAATTTTATTTTTATCCATCAAGAATTCAATACCCTTGGTGGTCTGATCCACGACGGCTTGCTTGCGACCGATCATTTTTTCAAGATTTATCTTTACCTCACCAGGAATTTCAATACCGTGGTGCTCAAAATGTTTTACGGCATCTTCATAATGGTGCGATGAATCCAATAAGGCTTTTGACGGTATACAACCCACATTTAAACAAGTACCACCCAATGTGGGATATTTTTCTATTATTGCAGTCTTCATTCCCAACTGGGCACAACGGATTGCGGCAACATATCCTCCAGGTCCCGAGCCTATAACGGCTACATCATATTGATTCATAAATTCTATTTTTCAAATTAGTACAAAATTAATACTATTTTCTGTTTTTAAAGCGGGATTGCGGTAGAATGCTTTACCTCCTTTATGGTAAAGGAACTTTGCGTACTTCCAATATGGTTGATGGCCGTAAGCTTGGAAACCATAAAATTGCGATAATCGGCCATGTCGCTAACCACTATTTTTAACAGATAATCATAATCCCCGCTCAAATGATGGCACTCCACCACTTCTTCTAATTTTAAGACATCCCGCTCAAATTGCTGAATATTTTCCCGGGTATGCTGTACCAGTTTTATATGACAAAAAACAGTAAAGGTTTTTTCTACAGCAATCGTATTTACCAAGGCAACATAGCTTTTTATAGTTCCTGATTTTTCTAAGCGTTTGATGCGCTCGTAGACCGCGGTAGTAGAAAGTCCCAGTTTATGGGCATATTCCTTAGTGGTGCTTTTACAATCTTGTTGCAATAGGCCTAGTAGTTTTAAGTCGATAGCGTCTAATTTCATAAGGAATAAGGTTCACTTAAAGTGATATAACGTAGAACATAATAGATATATTTTCCGAAATTATAAAAAATATAGTTTTAAAATCTATTTAATTGGTTTCATGTTGACAATTAATCTTATAAAACATAGGTTTACATATAAAATGTATAACCATGAGCGAGAAAGCTGCAAACGATTTACAGGATTTACAATATTTTGGCGAATATGGCGGTGTTAACCCCTCTATATCGGATTCGGCTACCTATACTTTTCTATCGGCCAAGACGATGTTCGATACTTTTGAGGGAAATACCGAAGGCTGCTACCTGTACAGCAGGCATTCCTCCCCTTCCAACCTATATCTCGGAGAATCCCTGGCAGCATTGGAAGGCACCGAAACCGCAAATGTCACCGCTAGTGGGATGGGCGCGATTACCGCTGTTATCCTGCAACTATGTGACGCGGGAGACCATATTGTGAGCAGTAGGACCATTTACGGAGGCAGCTATGCCTTTATGAAGAACTTCCTAAAAAAGTTTAACATAGAAACCAGCTTTGTTGATATTACCGACATGGACGCCGTTGCCAAGGCCATAAGGCCGAAAACAAAAATGATCTATTGTGAAAGTGTGAGCAATCCGCTGTTGGAAGTTGCGGACATCGCCGCCTTGGCCCGTGTCGCCAGCTCCAACGAAATTCCATTGGTCGTGGATAATACCTTTTCGCCGCTAACGATCCGTCCCGCATCCTTGGGAGCGGATATCATTATCCATAGCCTGACCAAATTCATCAACGGGACTAGCGATTGTGTTGCAGGCGTAGTGTGCGGTACTAGCGATTTTTGTCTACGGCTAAAAGATGTAAACAATGGTGCCGGAATGCTTTTGGGCAGTACGCTGGATAGTCAACGGGGAGCATCCATCCTTAAAAACATGCGCACGCTGCATATCAGAATACAAAAACACAGCGAAAACGCCCTTTTTCTAGCAGAAAAATTTGAAGCCGACGGATTCCGCGTTGTTTATCCTGGGCTTGCCTCCCATCCCGGACATTTAAAAATGAAAGAGCAAATGAATCCGCAGTACGGATTTGGAGGTCTTTTAACTATGGATGTGGGGAACTTGGAAAATGCAAATGCGTTGATGGAACTGATGCAAGACAAAAAGCTTGGCTATTTGGCCGTGAGCTTAGGTTTTTACAAAACCCTGTTCAGTGCGCCCGGGAGTTCTACTTCTTCGGAGATTCCCGTAGCCGAACAAAAGGAAATGGGATTGGGGGCTGGATTGATCCGTTTTTCCATAGGATTGGACGAGGATATCCAAAGAACCTATGACCATATAAAGCAGTGTATGGAGCAGCTGGGAATTTTGGAAAACAAGTCCACAATGCAAGAATAACAACTTAGGTCACCGTTTGCACATCCGTGGCATAAGTTGTAATATTACAGGATAACCAAACCAATAGTATATGGCCAAGCAACACCCAAATAAACATAGGCAGGACGAGAACATTGTCGAGAACAGGGAGCTTAGTATCTGGGAGGCGCTGATACCCGTTATAGTTCTTGTGGGCATGTTGGCCTACAATGTATATGTCTTTGGGGACGATGCCTTAAGTGGTTCCAACCAGTTTATTCTGTTGTTGGGCGGTGCAGTTGCCGCCATCGTGGGTTTTTTGAACAAAGTCTCTTATACCCAAATGCTTGCCGAAGTTGCGGAAAACGTAAAATCGACCACCGGCGCCTTGCTTATCTTGTTGATGGTAGGTGCCCTTGCCGGAACATGGCTCGTTAGCGGGATTATTCCCGCCATGATCTATTATGGACTACAAATTTTGAATCCCACTATTTTTCTGGCGGCCTGCGTAATTATTTGTGCCATTATATCCGTTGCCACGGGGAGTAGTTGGACAACTTCGGCCACCGTGGGTATTGCATTGATAGGTATAGGGGATGCCTTGGGTATTTCATTGGGAATGACTGCAGGTGCAGTGCTTTCAGGAGCGTACTTTGGAGACAAACTTTCGCCCTTGAGCGATACCACAAACCTTGCGCCAGCTATGGCGGGTGGCGAACTCTTTAGCCATATCAAATACATGACCCTTACCACGATTCCCACCATTTTGATAACGCTTACGGTTTTTATCATCATAGGTTTAAATCTAGAAACCTCTGGTAATGCCGATATAGATGGCATCCTTACTTCCATAGAATCTAGTTTTGATATAAACGGTTGGCTATTTATCGTGCCCGTTGTGGTTATATTCTTAATCGTCAAAAAAACACCCCCTTTGGCGGCATTGCTCATTGGTACGCTTCTAGGCGCCGTTTTTGCCCTGATATTTCAACCGGAAATCGTTATGGGTATTACGAACGCCAAGGAACTTACTTTTGAATCGGGTTATAAGGGTATTCTAAAGGCCATTACCGTAGAGACTACCATACCATCCGATAATAAAGCCTTGAGTGATTTGTTTTCCGCCAAGGGCATGGCAGGAATGCTCGGTACAATATGGCTCATTGTCTGTGCCATGGTCTTTGGAGGTATTATGGACGGTATCGGGGCTTTGGCGCGCATCAGTTCCGCTCTTTTAAGTATGGCAAAAAGTACGTTTGGACTTTTTGCCAGTACCGTAGCCAGCTGTTTGGCCTTGAACGTTACCGCATCCGATCAATATCTTGCCATTGTAGTGCCCGGTAAAATGTTTGCAAAAGCCTACGCAGATAAAGGTCTTGCGCCTGAAAACCTTAGCAGAACCTTGGAAGATTCCGGTACGGTTACCTCAGTGCTGGTGCCTTGGAATACTTGTGGTGCCTATCACAGTGGGGTTTTAGGAGTAGGTGTGGGAGAGTACTTTGTTTATGCCATTTTCAATTGGTTAAGTCCGATCATGACCTTGATTTTCGCCGGATTCGGAATTAAAATCAAGCAATTGGCTACTAAAATTACTGCCTAATTATAATTTTCCCTTTTAAACAAAATTTTAATAAAATTTATTTGAACGAAAACCGAATGCATTACTATCATTTTGGTAGCTTTAAGGTCGTTTTTTTATCAATCCATCAACAAACATATCCTTCCCCTAGCGGCATCCGATATAACTATTCTTCCATTAGTTTTTACAATCCATAGCGCATTATTAATGCAAAATCCACCGTAATTTTGCAGTAGAATTTAACTTTAAAATCTTAATTATAAATGGCTATAGTAGGTAAAAAATTTCCAGACATTACAGTAAATGCAATGAATGATTTGGGCGACACTTTTAAACTTAACGTTTTAGAGGAAGCCAAAAAGAATAATAAGAAAGTGGTATTGTTCTGGTATCCTAAGGACTTTACCTTTGTGTGCCCAACGGAGCTACATGCGTTCCAAGCGGCCCTTGCCGAATTTGAAAAAAGAAACACTTTGGTTATAGGCGCTTCCTGTGACACCGCAGAAGTACACTTTGCATGGTTGAGCACGGATAGGGACAATGGCGGTATAGAAGGCGTTACCTATCCCCTATTGGCGGATAGCAACAGAAACTTGGCTTCTACCTTGGGTATTTTGGACATTACCAATGAACAGTACAATGAGGAGACCGGTGTGGTAACCGTTGACGGCGACAATGTAACTTACAGGGCTACCTACTTGATAGACGAGGAAGGAACGGTTTTCCATGAAGGCATCAACCATATGCCCTTGGGTAGAAATGTAAACGAATACCTTCGTCTTATAGACGCCTATACGCACGTACAGGAAAAAGGAGAAGTTTGTCCCGCAAATTGGGAAGAAGGCAAAGAAGCAATGCATGCAGATAGAAAAGGTGTTGCCAAATATTTAGCAACTCACGCTAATTAATTTAATCGAATACGATATGATAATTGAATTGGAAAAAGACAATCTTCAGGAAATTATCTCGGAGAATAAAAATGTGGTCGTGCAGTACTCTGCCGGATGGTGCGGTAATTGTCGTATCATGAAGCCTAAGTTCAAGAAAGAAGCTTCCGCCAATGAGAACATTACCTTTGTAATGGCCGATGCGGAAAAGTTTCCAGAGTCCAGAAAACTGGCGAACGTGGATAATTTACCCACTTTTGCCTCTTTCGAGGGCGGAGTATTCAAGAACCAGGTGCAGACCAATAAATATGATGTTTTAAAAGAATTGATACGTGAAATTACCGGTAATTAAACATTTAACGAATTTCATCGAAAAGAACGATGAAGATTTTTTGGTGGAGACCATAGAGACTTTGGAGCACCTTACAGAAGTTCCTTCGCTAAAGGACGAAGAACTAGATGTCATCGGGGAACTTATCTCCAATATGTACGGCGCCTTGGAAGTACATAAAGCCATGAAGCAAGGCAAACCGAAAAAGGAAGCCCTAAACGATTTCATGCAACGCGTTATGGGGTCTATTGATTCTTAAACGGATTTTTATTTAACAGTAAACGCCCCAAATACATCTAGTTTTTGGGGCGTTTTAGGTTTCAGGTTAAAAGTTTCTCGTTTCAAGTTGAATGTGAAAAGCGTATAGCGTACAGCTTCTGTATTTGAATTTTGAGTTTGTATTTGTGCTTGAGTTTGACACTTGAACTTGCTATGACCCTCCTACGGGCAGGCTTTTGTTTCTGTTGATTTATTATTTCTGCTGTTAATAGTTTCAAGTTTATGAAATGACTGACTTAGGCATATTATAATCAATACAAAAGCCATGATATAGGAACTGGACTAAAGCCCTCTCCATCATGCCCGTTTTGGCAGAAGTTTCCAATAGTATTTTTTGAAGCGCTAGTTTTAAATCTAAAAACTAAGCAGGCAAGGTGGCGTATACAGACAAACGAACAGCGTATGGCGTAAAGCGTATGGCGAAGCACCCAAAGCTAAAAGCTAAAAAGAAAAAATTAACTTCCAAAAACCCTTACATTTGCTACTATTATTTTTTAATTTCACGTACTAATTTAAAAGAATATAAAATGGCTACAGTTACATTAAAAGGAAATGAGATACACACACTGGGAACGCTCCCCGCAACCGGAAGTAAAGCCCCTGAATTTGAATTGACCACAAACGATTTGGCATCCAAAAGACTTTCGGATTATAAAGGTTCCAGAGTCATATTGAATATTTTTCCAAGCGTGGATACAGGTACTTGTGCGCAATCTGTTAAACAGTTTAATACAGAGGCAGCGGAGTTGGACAATACCACTGTGCTTTGTATATCTAAAGATCTCCCATTTGCGCAAGCACGTTTTTGTGGTGCGGAAGGTATAAAGAATGTTGAAATGCTTTCCGATTTTAAAGATGGCAATTTCGGAAAGGCCTACAAGCTTGAATTTACCGATGGTCCATTGGCACCTTTACATTCTAGGGCCGTGATGGTACTGGATGAAAAAGGAACCGTTCTGTACTCAGAGCAAGTACCGGAAATCGTGGACGAACCTAACTATAAAGCTGCCTTGCAAGCCTTAAAGGCCTAGAAAGTCGCACTGCGTTATGCCCAAGGAATCCTTTCTAGTCAATAGAATAAAAAGTGTTGGCTTCGCAATTCGCGGAGCCATACTTTTGATACGTACCGAAGCGAGTATAAAAATTCAGGTAAGCCTGGGCCTCATCATGACCGCCGCCGGATTTTATTTTGACATAAGTGCAACGGAATGGATGATGCAACTTTTTGCAATTGCCCTAATCCTAGGTACCGAAGGAATGAATACCGCCGTGGAGAAATTGTCCGATTACGTGCAGCCGGAGTTCGATAAAAAGATCGGGCTCATCAAGGATATTTCGGCGGGAGCGGTGATGCTCGTATCCATTCTGGTCATCATTATCGGTTGTATTATTTACTTTCCCAAGATTTTTTAAACGCACAATACAGACCTCTTAGGTCGCAAATTTGTAATTTAGCCCCCAGAATAAATCGTTTCATGGCAAAAAAGGCAATCAAATCAAAGCCAAAATCCGTTAAAAAAAAATCTCCCTTTATCTTGTCCAAGCAGAATAAGATCATACTGGGCAGCCTTTTAATGCTGTTCAGCATTGCCCTATTTTTCTCATTTGTATCCTTTTATTTTACATGGCAAGAGGACCAAAGCTTATTGAGCGAGTTCAAGCACCGTAATGAGGAGGCCAAAAACCTATTGAACAAATTCGGTGCCAGCGTAAGCCACTTTTTCGTCTACAAAGGTTTTGGTATTTCATCCTTGATTCTTCCATTTTTACTCTGTATTAGTGGTATCTACATGTTCTTAGGTTTGGACAAAAACGGACTCCTTAAAAAATGGATATGGGGACTTATCTTCGTCATCTGGATTTCAATTGCACTTGGTTTCTTTGCCACCGAAAGTCCGCTACTGGGTGGTCTGGTAGGGTATGAAATGAACGATTTCCTTCAAGATTATACAGGAAAAATAGGCGTCATACTACTATTACTTTTTGGAATTGTTTTCATTGCGGTACGTCTATTTAAGCTCACGCCGGAAGGTGTAGCAACATTTTTACGCTCCAAGAAGCAAGCCTTGACATCGGAATTTATAAGGCAACCGAAAACAACTTCCACGACCGAGGAAACCCTTTCCTCAGTTTTGGACGGGCAACCTATGGTTATTGACACCTACACCCATAAAACCGAAATTCCCCACTTAGAAAAAGAACCCGGAAAGAACGACTTTGAAATTACCGTTCCCACCGAAGCGGAGGAAGAAGAACCTTCCTTGAACATGGAAGTGAAGCACCATGTGGAGGAAAGCGAAGAGATGGATCTGCTCGCCAGTAAATTGGTGGAGGATTTTGGGGAATTCGACCCTACCCTAGAGTTAGGGAATTATAAATTTCCAACCATTGAACTCTTGGATGCCCACGGTGCTTCCGGTGGTATTACCATAAACCAAGAAGAGCTGGAAGAAAACAAGGACAAGATCGTAGATACCCTAAAAAACTACAAGATCGGGATTGCCCAAATAAAAGCGACCATTGGCCCAACGGTAACCTTATATGAAATTGTTCCGGAAGCAGGGGTGCGCATTTCCAAGATTAAGAACCTGGAGGATGATATAGCCTTATCGCTAGCGGCTTTGGGCATCCGTATTATTGCGCCCATACCCGGAAAGGGCACCATTGGTATAGAGGTGCCGAACAAAAATGCCACTATTGTTTCCATGCGATCGGTCATAGCCTCCAAAAAATTTCAAAATGCGGAGATGGAGCTTCCCATTGCCTTTGGCAAGACCATCAGCAACGAGACCTTTGTGGTAGATTTGGCCAAAATGCCACACCTCCTCATGGCCGGTGCTACGGGACAGGGCAAATCGGTTGGACTTAATGCGGTTTTAACCTCACTTTTGTATAAAAAGCATCCCGCAGAGGTCAAATTTATCCTCGTGGATCCCAAAAAGGTAGAACTTACGCTATACAACAAAATAGAACGCCATTTCTTGGCCAAACTGCCCGATTCCGAGGAAGCCATTATCACGGACAATACCAAAGTGATACATACCTTGAATTCGCTCTGTATTGAAATGGACAACCGCTATGAGCTATTGAAGTTGGCGATGGTACGGAATATAAAGGAGTACAACGTTAAGTTTAAGGCAAGAAAACTGAATCCGAACGAAGGACACAAATTTCTGCCCTATATCGTTTTGGTAATCGATGAATTTGCGGATCTGATCATGACAGCGGGCAAAGAAGTGGAAACACCCGTAGCGCGATTGGCGCAACTGGCAAGGGCCATTGGTATTCACTTGATCATTGCAACACAAAGGCCGTCCGTAAACGTAATTACGGGTATCATAAAAGCGAACTTCCCCGCGCGCTTGGCGTTTAGGGTAACCTCAAAAATAGACTCCAGGACCATTCTGGACACGCAGGGCGCAGACCAGCTCATAGGTCGCGGAGATATGCTTTTCACACAAGGTAACGACGTTACGCGCATACAGTGTGCCTTCGTGGACACCCCCGAAGTGGCAAAAATAGTTGATTTTATCGGCAGCCAGCGTGCCTATCCAGAAGCACATGAGTTGCCGGAGTATGTCGGTGAAGATTCTGGCACGAACGTTGATTATGATGCAAGTGATCGGGACAGTAAATTCAGGGAAGCCGCCGAGGTAATTGTAATTGCCCAGCAAGGCTCGGCCTCCTTGATACAACGAAAACTAAAACTCGGGTACAACCGCGCAGGCCGTATTGTTGATCAATTAGAGGCGGCAGGAATCGTTGGGCCGTTTGAAGGCAGTAAGGCAAGACAGGTATTGATTGCCGACATGGTGGCCTTACAACTGTTTTTTGATAATGAGAACCTGTAACAAGGAAAATAGGTAAGCCAAGGTAATTTTTAAATCTTTGGGTACTGAAGCAATTGGCCGACGCCAGTTTATTTGGGTAAAACAGTGCAACGACGAAACTGACAAAAAAATATTAAAAAATATACAGATGAAAAAATCAATAGTACTATTCACGTTTTTGTTAGTAGCAACGATTTCCAATGCGCAGGACTCCGCAAAGGCAAAAGCTTTACTGGACGAGGTGTATACCAAGGTTAAAAGTTATGACAATGTTTTTGTCGACTTTAGGTTTGACCTTAAAAACGATGAAGCCGGTATTAACCAAGAAACCCGCGGAGACGTAACACTGGCCGGAGAAAAATACATTTTCAACTACCTAGGATCGCAACAATTGTACGACGGAAACAAAGTGTACACCATTGTACCCGAAAACGAAGAAGTAACAATCGAGAATCTCTCGGAAGACGAAAACACAATGACTCCTTCAAAAATGTTGACCTTTTATAAAGAAGGACACAACTATGCCTGGGATATTTTACAGAACGTCCAAGGCAGAAAAATTCAGTATGTAAAACTGACCCCTATCGATTCCAATATCGAGATACAAACCAGACTTTTAGGTATCGATATAGAAACAAAACACATCTACAAACTGATAGAAACCGGCAAAAACGGCACCAAGACCACGATCACTGTTAATTCTTTTAAAACGAATCAACCTTTATCCAAAACCTTATTTACTTTTGACGAGGCCAAGTACGAGGACATGGGCTACTATATTATTAGAAATTAGGACATTTGAGAATTCTAGACCAGTATATACTATCAAGGTTCGTTTTTAATTTTTTCACTTCGTTCGTTATATTGATGTTCATCTTCATATTCCAAACGATTTGGCTTTTTATTGACGATTTGGCGGGAAAAGGTCTGGATATCGTCATTATAGGAAAGTTCCTTTTCTACCTGATGCCGGACCTTACGGAAAAAGTGCTGCCCTTAACTGTGCTTCTTTCCTCCATTCTAACTTTTGGCACCCTTGCGGAAAACTATGAGTTCGCCGCCATGAAAGCTTCGGGGATTTCCTTGCAACGCGCTATGCTGAGTCTCATTGTTTTTGTCACCATATTAGGCGGGGTTACTTTCTTTTTTGCCAACAACGTAATACCATCGTCACAACGCAAAATTTTTAACCTGAGACGAAATATTGCCAAAGTAAAACCTGCGGTCGCGGTAGCCGAAGGTGTGTTCAGTGATTTTGAAGGCGCCGATATGAATATAAAGGTGGATGAAAAATATGGTGAAAACGATCGTTTTCTAAGAAATGTAATTATTCACCAAAAGGCAAATAATAGGGTCAATACCACCGTCATAAAAGCAAAAACAGGCGAATTAAAAAGTGACGCTAATTCCGATATTCTACAATTAGTGCTCACGGATGGACATTATTACGAGGATATTGTTTCACAAAACAATAAAAACAAGCTCAAATTCCCTTTTGCACAGGCAGATTTTGATACGTATATCATGAATATTGATCTCTCCGAATTCAACAATGTAGATTTGGACGAGGAACGGGATATCAGTACGGCAAAGATGAAGAATATATCAAGATTGACCATTGATATCGATTCCATTAAAGGTGATAATTTTAGGATTGTTAGGGCATTTTCAAAGAATATTAGCTCCAGGATGGGCGTATTTTTACCATTGCAGCCAAGGGACACCACTACGATAAAAAGTGAAGCCAGACTTCAAAAAGATTCTATTTTGGCGCATAAGATTGACGTGGCCCAAGCAAATATGGAAAAACAAGACTCCATAAAAACAGATATTTTATACCTTTTCCCAGATTGGCAAAGAATACAGATCTTGAATACGGCCAAAAATTCCACCACTGGAATTGTAGGTTCTGTACGTGGTAAAAAAGAAGAGATGCAAAATAGATATAAAAACTACAACATGCATATCTTGTCGCTACACACCAAATATGCACTGGCCTTTTCCTGTATCATCCTGTTTTTTGTAGGTGCTCCCCTTGGTGCTATCATACGCAAAGGAGGTTTGGGTCTCCCTATGGTCTTCGCCATAGTACTTTTTTTGGTCTATTACTTTATTGGCGTGTTTGCAGGAAATTATGCGAAAGAAGGAAATATCAACCCCATACTTGGTGCCTGGTTGTCTACCCTCATCATGCTGCCCTTAGGAGTGTTCTTGACCAAAAGAGCCACCGCGGACAAAGGAATGATAAATTTTGGGGCAATAACCGATTTTTTTAAGGCGCTATTTAAAAAATTGAAGAAAAAGAAAATTGATGAAAACGAAGATGCAGCATAAAATTGAGTTGGACAGTATTAGCGATGCCATTTCCGATATTCGGAAAGGGAAGGTCATTATTGTGGTGGACGATGAAAATAGGGAAAACGAGGGCGATTTTTTGGCCGCTGCCGAACTGGCTACCCCGGAAACGGTAAACTTTATGGCTACCCACGGCAAGGGCCTCATTTGTGCCCCGCTTACAGAGGGCAGATGTAAGGACTTGGGTCTTCATATGATGGTGAGCAACAATACGGATCCTTTAGAGACCGCTTTTACGGTTTCCGTAGATTTGCGGGGAAATGGGGTTACGACCGGAATTTCTGCATCGGACAGGTCCAAAACTGTTCTTGCCCTTACCGATAATGGAACAAAACCACATGATTTGGCCAGGCCGGGCCATATTTTTCCTTTGGTGGCAAAAGAAGGTGGCGTGCTCAGAAGAACGGGGCACACGGAGGCAGCGATAGATTTTGCGCGTTTGGCCGGACTGCAACCCGCAGGCATCATAGTTGAAATAATGAACGAGGACGGCTCCATGGCCCGTTTGCCGCAACTGATAAAAGTCGCTAAAAAGTTCGATTTAAAAATTGTGTCCATCGAAGACCTCGTAGCCTACCGCATGGAACACGACAGCCTTATCGATAAGGAAATCGATTTTAATATTACAACCCGATTTGGGGAATTCAGGTTGCGCGCCTACAAGCAAACGACCAATAACCACATTCACCTTGCCTTGACTAAGGGGACGTGGGGCAAAGGGGAAGAAATCCTTACTCGAATCAATTCCACACAGATCAACAACGATATTTTAGGGACACTTACCAATAGTCCGGACGAGAAATTGGAACGTATGTTCGGGTCGGTAAACGATGCAGGCAAAGGTGCTATCGTTTTTATCAATCAGGATTCGGAATCATTGAACTTGTTATCCAGACTTGCAGAATTGAAAACACTACAGGAACAAGGTATCTTTAAAGCCCCAAAAATAGAAATGGACGCTCGCGATTTTGGTATCGGGGCGCAAATATTGCACGACTTGGGTATTAGTAAATTGAAGCTATTGACCAACAGCGAACAAACCAAAAGAGTAGGTATTGTGGGCTACGGGCTGGAAATTGTGGATTATGTAAGGTATTGATCTTTGTTCTAGTACTTTTATTTAAAAATAGTTGAGTTACCAATGAAATTAAAGAAGAAAATAAGCGCATAGTGTTAAGTCCAAACTGACATGGCGTAAAAGGTAATCGTAGATCTTGTGGTAGCCCTAGGCTACGGAATTATTTTGTAACGACGGGATACCGCAAAAGATGCATTAGATTTTGCACCAATTTTGGCTTGACTTGACTAGGGTTTGTTTTGAAATAAAGTGGCTAAGTTATAGGACGTTATTTTGTTTACCGGCAAGGCGAAAAACGCAGACATAGCAATAGCCATGGGGAGTATTTTCAAAACGGTTGGCGACAAAAAGAATAAGTAGAAATAGTCAGGTCAGATAATAACCCCTAGTAGCATCGTGCTACGGCAATACCTTTTTAATCCCTTCATGATACTGGGGAAAAGAGATCAGGTTGTTGTGTCCGCCACCTTCTACGGTATAAAATGTCTTTTGTTCGTTCGGAATCGCCTCAAAAAGCTTTTTACCTGAATCAAAAGGAACGATGGAATCGCTCGTGCCATGAAAGATACCAACGGGGCAGGCAACTTGTTGCATATACTCGAAAGAGGGGAACTTGTATTTTAAAAATAGGGAAACGGGCAGTATGGGAAACATTTCCTTTGCAACATCGACCAAACTGTAAAACGGAGTTTCCAAGACTAATTGCTTGGGTAGGTTTCTGGAGGCCAGTTCCGTGGCGATACCCGTTCCCAAAGACCTACCGTACAGTGTTATGTTGCTTTCTTGGTAGTGTCCCAACGTATAGTCATAAAATAATTGGGCATCATCAAAAAGAGCTTGTGGACTCAATTTCCCTGTGCTTTTACCATAGGAGCGGTAATCCATTATAACCACATCGTACTGCTTTTCAACAAAGAACAGGGCTATTTCTCCCCAGCGGGAAAGGTCGCCCGCATTACCATGAAAATAAAGGATGACTCCTTTACTATCCGTGTTTTTAAAGTGCAGCCCGTTTAACATGGCACCATCCGGCGTCTCTAGATTAAATTCGGTATGTGGCAAGGCAAAGGAATAGGCATAGTCTTGCGGTAATTGGGACGGGAGGAAAATAAGTTTTTCCTGTAAAAAATAGAGCATAATAATACTTAGGATATAAACGGCCAGAAGGAATTTAGCTAGTTTTTTTAGTCTTCGCATTTCTCTTTTTTGTGCCGTGTTCTACATGGATACTGGAGCCTTTCAAATTTACGGATTTTGGACGGGAGGTAATGATATCGCCCAACATTTTGTGGTAGGCTTCAAAGGTGTTCAAATCTTTATGGCCACCACCGATTACGGTGTGCAAGGTGGTAGATTTTGGTTGTATACGCGAGAGCTTTACGCTTGTTTTATAAGGAATCAAGTTATCGTCAGTACCGTGAATGATGTGAATGGGACAGTTCACGTATTTGAGCCATTTATAGGTAGGCATGGGAAACTTGATCAGGAGCGACAAGGGCATAAAGGGCAAGTACCTCTTGGCGACCTTACTCAAACTATAATAGGGCGCGTCCAGCACCAACATTCTAGGATTGTTCATGGAAGCCAATTTTGTAGCGAAGCCAGAGCCCAAAGAACGGCCATATAGGATAATGTATTTTTCCGGAACATTATCCCTTAGTTTATTGTAAACTATTTGTAGGTCGCGCTTGATGGCCTTTTGTGTGCGCCTGCCGGTACTTTTGCCGAAACCTCGATAGTCCACCATAATCACATCGTAGCCGTGCCGTGTGAAGTCCACCGCAAATTTTCCCCAACCTTTAATACTTTTGGAATTTCCCTTAAGGTAGAATACCACCCCTTTTGGGTCCTTTGTCTTAAAACGGAGTCCGTTGATAACGGCACCGTCCCGTGTTTCTATATTGTATTCCTCTATGTCCTGATTTTCATAGTAAAACTGAAAATCCTTTGGAAGTTTTTCCGGTTTGAACATAAAGTAGTCCTGTAAAAAATAGACTAAAACGTTCAGCCCCACGTAGAGGATAGCGATTATAGTGAGCACATAGGTCCAATCGATAGCTGAAAACATGAGGTTTAAAGTACGAATAATAGTGGTATTGTATCCTATTTGGCATGAATTGGTATTAAAATACTTTTTAAGTAGTTGTGGTTAGGTAGCTTTTATTGAAATTCAATTTGGTTTATACTCCTGCCAAAACCAAATCAAATCCTGTTACAACCAATCCTTCTTTTTAAAATAGACCATCATGCCAATAAAAAGTAGAATCATAACGCCCCAAACGTAGTAATAACCATAATCTACGTGCAATTCTGGCATATGGTCAAAATTCATTCCATACACACCTGCTATAAACGTCAAGGGAATAAAGATGGATGCCATAATGGTCAATACCTTCATCACCTCGTTCATTTTGTTGCTCATGTTGCTCATGTACATTTCCATAAGGCTCATGGACATCTCCCTGTAGATCTGTAGACTTTCGTTAATTTCCAAGGTGTGATCCAAGGCATCCCTTAGAAATAATTTGGTGTCCTTGGTAATGAGGGGATTTTCGGTAGCTATTAATCTGCTGATAAGTTCTTTGACAGGGAAAATCCACCTACGGATTTTAAGGATTTCCTTTTTCAGTTCCTGAATGTTCTGGGCGGCTATAGGCTTTGGGTCGTTGTAGACCTCGTCTTCCAAAACTTCAATTCTATGGCTTATATGCTCCAATACTAGAAAATAATTATCGATTATGGAATCTAAAAGCGCAAAAAATAAATAATCCGCTCCCCTATTTCTAATCCTTCCCGAATGGGACTGAATACGATTACGTACTCCATCAAATACATCTGCCTTTACCTCTTGGAATACCAAAACGGTATTATCCATGAGTACCATAGCCACATGTTCCCCTACAATATCATCATCCGCGTTTAGGTAGAGCATTCGGAACACTCCAAAAATATAGTCTTCATACTCGTCTATTTTAGGACGCTGTTCGGTATTTACGGCGTCTTCCAGCAATAAAGGATTTAGCCCAAAACGGGTGCCGAGTGACTCTACAAAAGCCTCATCGTTGATACCTACTATGTTGATCCATGCTGTTTTGGCGGAGGCCTTCATTTCCAAAACCCTTTCAATATCAACGGTTTCCACCTCTTCAAATATATCTTCATTGTAGGTGGTGGCATACACCTTACTATGGACTTTGTCCTTACTTCCAAGATAGCTTATGGTACCGGGCGCCTTGCCCAATTTCCCTTGAACTCGGGAAATTTTATGCTTTCGTTTCGGCAGTCCGTTTCTTCCTTTCTGTGGCATTCTGCAGTTATTTTGGTTTAAAGATACTAAAGTGGCAGCTACCTTAATCGAAGCTTAGTTTGTTTAAGAGCAAGCCCGATGCCGGTGCAACGGTGGTCAGAACCATGTTGCTTTTCGGGGTAAGGGATTGCCGTATGTCTTTTAAGGACAACTCGCGTTTGCCTACTTGAAACAAAGCGCCCATCATCATCCGGATCTGATACCGCATGAATCCCTCCCCTTGCACAACGAGCACATAACTCTCTTTTGGAAAAAAATTGGCCTTTAGCAAGGTATTCGGAATAATTTCACAAGTATTTAATGTTCTTAAAACCTGAGTATTCTCCTGTAATCTTGCCGTGTAACAGGAAAAATCGTGTTCTCCAATAAATAAGCCAGCTGCCTCCTTCATAAGATCCAAGTCCAAATTTACCAACACATTGGTCAAAAATGGTGCACAAAAAGGATGGTTTTTAGTCCCATAGGAAAAAAGATAGACGTACTCCTTGCTTTTGCTCTGTTGAATGATATTGAAGTCGGCCGTCGTAGGTGTTATTTCGGTTACCCTGATATCCGACGGCAAATTTAAATTGAACAGGTCGATGAAACGGTCAAGCTCCGGCAATTCGTTTTTCATAACAAAAAGTTCAAAAGCTCCATCTAGGGAAGATACCTTGGCATCGGTTCTACCGGCGCCTAGTATTTTAAATTGCGTATCGGGCAGGATAAATTTCAGGGTTTTGGTCAGCATACCCTCAATGGTCAGTTGGCGGGGCTGCTTTTGCCATCCACTGAATCGAAAGCCTAAGTATTGCACGCGTACCAAATAATAAAATCGTTTTTTAAGCATACAAACTATTTCGGCTAAAAAATAATGACCGGGTTTTTTGGTGTGTGTCAGGAATCAAATCTATTTACCATCTACCGGTTTAAACCAATTAACTGGTACTAAGGGTAAGTGATAAAATAAAACTGCTATCTTTTCCCCATAAAAGTAAAATCGCACCACTGCCGCTCACTGCAAATTTTGACAATCGCCAAAGATTGAAGCTGTTCATCGAAATTTTTGAAATAAACGAACCACCTGGGCGTTATTTTTTAAACTGTGGTTTCCCAAAGGCCACAAAACCTACTTTCATATGACCTTTATCTCTGGAATCCTTTCTTGGAAACACACCATATTGTTATCCGTAATGGTATTGCTATTGCTTACTGTTTCTAGCTTCTACGGCATATACACCAATACCTTTTATTTTACGAAGATCGATAATTATATCTTCCCGGTGCTCTCTATGGTGCACTTGGTATTCCTCTACGTACTCTGGTTTAAGATAACCGAGAATGAATTAAGCGACCCCGTTATGCGAAATCTGGAATATTCGCTCTACATCATTTTTATTGTCTATGTCTTCAAACTTTTAGACACTGGTGTTATACTGTTATCCTACTCGGATTATGAAGGTTATTTGATTCCCACTACCTTCCTTCCGGCTGGATTTGCACTTTTTACGCTGTATATGTCCCTGCTTTTATTGACCATCTTGGCGGTAGTCCACCGGAAACGCTTGGTGGGTACCTATCATTTTGATGATATGAACAAGCATGTGGATAGCTGGCATTAAAATCAAAATAGGCTGTCTTAAAGCTTAGTTAAACAGCCTATTTGAATTTTTATAAATCACTAATAAAACTACCGTACAGGTCCTTAAATTGATATCCGTCCTCAAACCTGTTCTTATTCAATTTTTTGTAGGATACCAGTCCCCAGAGTGCCAATTCCTTTAAAAAGTAGACATCTTCCTTGGGGAAATCGGGCTGGTATTTTTTTACCAGTTCGTTCAATGCGGGGATGCTGTCCAGGGTACGTTTGTACTCCTCATCGGTAAAATCGTCCAAGAGTTCAAAACCTTCGCCTTGAAAAAACCAATGTAAAAGCGCGTCATAAGGTGTTTCCGCATCTTTGCGCTCCAACTTGTTTATTTCTGGAAAGTATTCCGGAAACAAAGACTTTACGGCATCATTTATTAGGATGCCGGCAACACCGTCCGCGCCTTCTTGCTCGCCTTCGTAGACCAATTCTATCTTTCCTGTTATAGACGGAATCACGCCTAGAAAATCGCTCAACCGCACCATGGTCTTTTCTGCCCCCGTCAACAAAGCTCGCCGTTCCGCAGTACTCAATAAATTCTCGAATGCGGTAATACTTGTTCTGGCACTTACACCACTT
>Ga0136560_1000068_pt1 | contig 37373 bp, 28 predicted proteins | sample AntRauMeHopE1497_FD_104925 | JGI IMG/M metagenome (GOLD analysis project Ga0136560, IMG submission 104925) | Saline lake microbial communities from Rauer Islands, Antarctica - Metagenome Hop E1 #497 | ecosystem: Environmental > Aquatic > Non-marine Saline and Alkaline > Saline | place... | reverse complement strand
TTGCGGCTATTTATTTACACGAATATGCACCCGACAACAGATTGACTACCACTATTCGTATTTGCGTAAGCAACATGGCCGCAGTGCCGTCAGTGGTGTATGGCGTGTTTGGCTTAGGTTTCTTTGTATACGTGCTAGGCGGCTCTATCGACAGCTTACTATATTCAGATAAGCTACCTTCGCCTACGTTTGGTGCGCCTGGTTTGTTATGGGCCTCGCTAACCATGGGTATACTGACCTTGCCGGTGGTGATTGTGGCCACTCAAGAAGGCTTAAACCGAGTGCCGAGCAATTTGCGCTCGGGTGCTATAGCGCTAGGCGCTACAAAATACGAAACCATCGTAAAAGTCGTGCTGCCAATGGCCAGTCCGGGTATTTTAACAGGTGTTATTTTAGCCATTGCACGCGCTGCTGGTGAAGTTGCGCCGCTTATTCTTGTTGGTGCTGTAAAGTTTGCACCCACACTGCCCATAGACGGTGAGTTTCCGTTCGTGCATTTAGAGCGACAGTTTATGCATTTAGGCGTATTTATTTATGACGGCGCATTTCATAATCAAACGGAGTCGCAGGTATCGTCTTTAATGTTTGCTTCTTGTATGCTGCTGCTACTCGTTGTACTTTTACTTAACCTGTCTGCTATTTTATTGCGTAATAAGCTTAGAAATAAATATGAGCGGCTGTAATGAATGGTTGTAATAGATGACCGTAATGAATGACTATCATGAGTGAACATAAAAAATATGTTTAAACTATTTGAACGTGAGGCACTGTCTGTCGAAGAGTTCTCAAAAGAACAAACGAGTGTCGATGTTCGGCATTTATGCGTGTCGCTAAATGCCAAAAAGGTGCTAAACGACATTAGTATTCGCATACCTAAAAATAAGATTACCGCGCTTATTGGGCAAAGCGGCTGCGGTAAAACCACTTTATTGAACAGCTTTAATCGTATGAATGAATTTATAAGCACGCATGAGATAAGCGGTGAAGTATGGATAGACAATCGTAATATTTACGATAAGCGCGAACGGGTTTCAAGGCTTCGTAGCCAAATAGGCATGGTGTTCCAGCGTCCTAACCCGTTTCCGATGAGTATTTACGATAACGTTAGTTTTGGCCTGCGCATTCAAGGCGAAAAGCGTCGACGCTTTCTTGACGACAGCGTTGAAAAGGCCCTTCGAAACGCGGCTTTATGGGATGAGGTACGAGACCGGCTGTTTGAATCTGCACTCACGCTCTCGGGCGGTCAGCAGCAGCGCTTAATGATAGCAAGAGCCTTGGCCCTAGAGCCTAAAGTACTGTTGCTAGACGAGCCTACCTCGGCGCTAGATCCCCTTACCACTTTGTATATAGAAGAACTAATGGTAGCGCTTAAACAGCAGTGCACCTTAATTATAGTGACACACAATATGCAGCAAGCGGCTAGGGTGTCTGACTACGCGGCGTTTATTCACAAGGGTGAATTAATTGAATATTCAGACAGTGATTCTTTATTTACTATGCCCAACAAACAGCAAACCGAAGACTATATTACAGGTCGCTATGGATAGCTTTATGTTCGCATTAAGGCGTGTACAGCCGCTATCAAGCGCTAATAGTGGGAGTCAGTAATGCGTCGTCAAATGCAGTTGAATACGCACATATCTGCCAAATACAATCAAGAGTTAGAGAACTTAAAGCACTCGGTGTTGACCATGGGCGGCGTGCTAGAGCAGCAGCTTGTTAACACTCTAGTTGCACTTAAAGAAAATGCGCCAAGTTTAGCAGAACGCGTTGCCTTAAATGACTCACGTATAGACTCCATGGAGTCGCAGGTGGAGCAAGAGTGCATGCGTATTATTGCTAAGCGAAACCCTACCGCTGGTGATTTACGCTTGGTCATGACGGTTTCAAAAACCGCCACCGACTTAGAGCGCATTGGCGATGAAATAGCCAGAGTGGCGAAGCTTGTGACTAAAGATCGCATTCCTGCATCAGATATAGTGCTGTCGGGCATGATGGATATTGGCAACCGCAATGTTGCCATGATGCGAGCTACTTTCGATGCCTTTGCCAGACAAGACGACAAGGCCGCGGTTATTGCGCACAAACTAGACACCCAAATTGATAAAGTATATAAAAAAGTCATCGAACAAACCGCAGCCGAAATACAATCTAGTCCACAAGATATAGCAATATGGATGGATGTGCTGTGGGCAATAAGGTCCTTTGAACGCATAGGCGACAGATGCAAAAATATCTGTGAGTACGTCATTTATTTGACCTATGGTCGAGATTTACACAGCTCTAGCATGAAAAAGACGGTCAAGAAGCTCTTAAAATAAACTAACTTTAGCTGCCTTTTCGAGCAAACGAAGGTTTTGGCTTGCGGTTTGCCCTAATTAATTGCCTCTGGCACAGGCTTGCCTATATCCGCCACGCAAACCCTAGTTGGCGTGCAATAAGGGCTTGGTAACAAGCTCGTGCGCGTGCTAATCTTAGAATATTAAAACACTTTGATTTAGCGTGTGTACTTTTGCGATTACCCAATTTAAAACATCTTTACTACTTAAGTGTATTGCACAAAGAGCAGCATTTTGCCCGCGCGGCGCAAAAATGCAGTGTGAGTCAATCAACCCTTAGTGCGGCCATTCAAAACCTCGAAGATTCTATTGGCCAACAGCTTCTTGAAAGAGAGCACAAAACCTTTGTGTTCACCTACTTTGGTGAAGCTCTTGTCGAAAAAAGTAGGGACTTGTTAAACCAAACACAAGACTGGATAGCCTTTGCACAGTCGTCTGGCGATTGGCAGGCCGGGAATATAAAAATAGGCGTCATCCCCACTATCGCGCCATTTTTGTTTGAACAGCTCATTAATACCTTGCAGCAAAATTTACCCAAACTAACGCTACAGTTATTAGAAGATACCACTGATAATCTAACGGATCTTCTTATAAAAGGTGATGTTGACTTGTTGATGTTGGCCTTGCCCATGAAAACACCAGGCTGCAAACAGCTATTGCTGGGTCAAGACCCGTTTCATTTAATTGCGCACAAAGACAAAGCAAAGCAGCTGCCTAAAAACGTACAAATTGAACAGCTCCCGCTAAACAGTATTTTCTTGCTGCAAAAAGAGCATTGTTTAACTGGACATGCTATCAGCGCCTGCGGTTTAGCGCATAAAGCGCAGGTGAGTTCCTTAACCGCAAGCAGTTTGTACACCCTAGTCACGCTGGTGAACAGCCAAATGGGATATACCTTCATGCCGGCTATGGCACTGCAGCACGGCATTTTAAATGGCACAAACGTAGAGGCCATGGCGGTGACCAACAATGCTTTTCGGGAAATTGGATTAGTATGGCGAAACGGCACTACCCGCGTGCAGTTGTTTAGAGCAATAGCAACCTTGCTTGCGCCCCTTATGCCAAAGCCTGCATTGTTAAGGTAAATTTTGCGCCGATGAGGCTAGTCAAAAGTCTTAAAAGTATAATACGTCGATTGCCCGCTCATTTGCATATAGTTATGTATGCAAATATAGAATAAACCTAGTATGCTTGAGCATATACAGACAGCTTTGAACACTATTACTCAGGTTAGGCGCTTAAACAACCCGAATATTAGCTCACCATCGGCAATTAAATAGGAGTAAATATGCAACAAGTTGTGATCAGCGGTTCTGGTTTATGGACACCCAAACATAGTATAAGCAACGAAGAGCTAATTAACTCGTATAACGATTATGCTGATTATTATAACGAGCAAAATAAAACGCAAATCGACTCAGGGCAGTTGTCTGCTAAGCCCCATTCAAGCGCTGAATTTGTTGAAAAAGCCTCGGGTATTAAAAGCCGTTATATATTTGAAAAAAAAGGCGTGCTCGACATTCACAGAATGCGCCCACTACTGCCATGCCGGGCTGATAACGAACTATCTCAGCAGGCTGAAATTGGGCTAGAAGCAGCCCAAAAAGCCCTTGCCAGCGCCAATAAAACTGCCGCAGACATCGACGCTATCATTGTTGCATGCGCCTACACTCAGCGTTCTTATCCTGCTATTGCCATTGAAATACAAGAAGCGCTAGGCGTCAAAGGCTTCGGTTTTGATATGCTAGTAGCCTGCTCTGCAGCCACATTTGGGATGCATAGAGCGTATGAAATGGTGGCTGCAGGCACTGCCAGAGCAGTATTAGTGATTAACCCTGAGTTAGTATCACCACAAATAGATTACACTGATCGCGACAGCCATTTTATTTTTGGCGATGTGGCTACTGCCGTTGTGCTTGAAAGCGCAGAAACGGTTAGCAGTGAGCATGCTTACAATATCTTAAGCACAAGAGCGATGACCCAGTACTCTAATAATATACGTTCTAATTTTGGCTATATAACGCATGCCACTGATGAAGACCCTTATGGACCAGATAAGCTTTTTCACCAAGAAGGACGCAAAGTATTTAAAGAAGTATGCCCCTTAGCGGCACAGCATATAACTGAACATCTGGCTGCTCACGAGCTTGTGCCACAAGATTTACGCAGATGGTGGCTACATCAGGCCAATATAAATATGAATACCTTAATAAGTAAGCGATTATTGGGCCGAGAAGCTACCGCCGATGAAGCCCCAGTGGTACTAGATACTTATGCAAACACGGCTTCAGCGGGCTCTGTGATTGCTTTTAACCTGCACAACCATGACTTGCAGCGCGGTGACTATGGAATTTTATGTTCATTTGGCGCAGGCTATTCTATTGGCAGCTTACTGGTTCAAAAACGCTAAATGTCTTTGTTATTCTATATCGGCTTCGGCTTTAGGTTTCATCATTACTACTAATCAGTTTGCAATGCTTGACAGCATTGCGCTATGAATGCCATGTTAAATCACAAATGGCCGGATAACTTCCGTGAGTTTCAAAATAGAAGTCAGAGCAGAATATGCCAAAAACAGCTGAATTGTTTGGGATCACAAGTCTCACTCTATATTCGCTTATAGATAAATACCAGTTAGACGATTTGAAGGCGGGTTCTTAGTCGCCATACTCACATTAAGGTAGTATATTAAGGCTATCTTTGTTTATTAATATTTAAGGACACATGATGACGCATCCTGCAGAAGTAAAAAATATGGAAGGTAAAGCAGTACCACAAGCAAGTTGGCCTACTCGCGTTGGCCAGGAATGGAAAAAACTGACTAGCGATGACTTGTTTGCCAATAAAAAAGTAGTGGTATTTTCGTTACCGGGTGCATATACGCCTACCTGTTCATCAACCCATTTGCCGCGTTACAACCAGCTTGCAGGCTTATTCAAAAAGCATGGTGTGGACAATATTTGCTGTATTTCGGTTAACGATACCTTTGTAATGAATGCTTGGTTAGCCGATCAAGAAGCCGATAATATTACGGTCGTGCCCGACGGCAACGGTAAATTCACATTCGACATGGGCATGCTAGTAGACAAAGAAGATTTAGGCTTTGGCAAGCGCAGCTGGCGTTATTCTATGCTGGTGAATAACGGCATTGTGGAGAAAATGTTTATTGAGCCAAATAAACCAGGCGACCCCTTTGAAGTGTCAGACGCCGACACAATGCTCAATTATTTAGCACCCGGTGAAGGCGCACCAGCTGAAGTGTCTTTGTTTACCAAGCCAAACTGCTCTTTTTGCGTAGATGCAAAAGCACTGCTAACTAAACACGGCTACGATTATGAAGAAATTGTGCTTGGCAAAGACGCTAGCTTGTCTTCTCTAAAAGCAGTGAGCGGCCGGGATACGGTACCGCAGGTATTTATAGGCGGCAAACACATAGGCGGAAGCGATGATTTAGAAGCGTACTTCGCTGCAAAGTAAGTAGCGTAGTGCTTGCTAGTTATCCTAAAAGAGCCTACGTTGGCTCTTTTTTTCGATCTTTTACTGACCCAATTTAAGGTACGAATTTCATGACCATACTAGTTTGTTTACGAAACAGCTTTGCTGCTAAAAAGGCGCTCTTTTGCTATTCACTGGTTCATTTGCTGCTGTGTTCGCCTGTGGCATCTGCTGTTCAAGATAGACCTAATTCAAGCCAAAAAATGCAGACCTTATTTGTGCAGTCGCAGGGCTTTTTCAATATTTATGCGGATGAATTAGGGCCGGTAAAAGCCTGCGATGAGACCTTTACCAATGGCGTGAAGGTTTGCTATGAAAACCTTAAAAATGACGGTAGTGCCCCTTTTGTATTACTGCCTAGGCTTTCTCCTAGCATGGATGAACCTAAAGGTGTGGTAGTGTTGTTTCATGGTTTAAGTGACTCTCCGTATTTCATAAGTTCAATAGGCGAGTTTTTGCGCAACCAAGGCTTTGTGGTAATAGCGCCGCTTATACCTGGCCATGGCAAACTAAACGCTGATGCCGACATGCAAGATCCGCAGCTCAAAACAAGATGGCTGGCGCATACAAATAGCGTAATGGCGGTTGCCCGAGATATGGCAGCGTCAGCGGACTTGCCCATTGTGGTGGGCGGATTTTCTGCAGGAGGGACATTTGCCACCTATTACACGCTTAACAACCCTCACGAGACTGCAGCGCTGTTGCTATTTTCGGGTGCCCTTGAGCTCTCTGGCTCTGCTGAATCAATGTCAAAAATTTGGGGCATGAAGACATTAGCAACGTGGCTAGATGGTAAGTATGAAACCCTTGGTGCACACCCTTTCAAGTACCCTTCAGTGGCCAGTTATGCTGGGCTGGTGCTAATGGATATTTTGCATGATATTAGAGGTATATTGAAAACTAAGCAGATAAACAAGCCTATTTTTGCTGCGCATTCAATGGCCGACAAGGTAACTTTGTTTAGCGGGGTTGAAGCACTGACCCAACAAATGACAGGTGAGCATACTATATTCAAAATTGATGAGTCGTATGATTTATGCCATGCCGACTTGCCCATGAGTTCAGCGCAAATTGTTAATTTAACCTTTGATAAGACTAAAATAAATGAAAATGAAAAGTGCTCGGTGCCTCAGGCTAACCCACTGCATAGGAAAATGCTAATGATGTTGGACATTTTCTTATCCGAGACATTAGCAAAACAAAATGATGTATAGTCTGCGCATTTACATTAGATCTTAGTTCTTGAAGCCACTGTTTCGACCTGTGATCATACTCGTGGCAAGCTGTTGTTATGTTTCTTTTGAATGCTATGCCCGCTGTAGCTTCAGTCAAGTAATTAATGCAACGCAAGCTATTTACAAATGAGTGTTCATGAATATCAACGTTTGTTTTGACAACCTTCTAGTACATGCCCCTGCATTTTTTCCCTTAAAAACAGCGCTTATGGACAAATAATATTAAGGGCTTACTAAAAAAGAAATATGAATATCAGGAACCTATAGGAAGTCTTTGTTAAAATTTGGTTAAATAGTGACTTTTAAGCGCATTTATACAATAATACGCGGCTTCTTTGAGCTTAAAATAAAATATTAAAATAGAGATTTACACATGGCTACTAATTACGTTCCCCTTGATAAAGAAAAGCACAGTGCATTAAAAGTTGTACCAAAAGTTAATTTTGACATGGTGGCTAATACCCATTTAGCCGCTACCACTATTCGTGAATATGCGCAGCTAGCAGGCTCTATGCCGCTGGTGTTTATTGAAGATCCAAAATCTAAAAATGTGCATTCTGTGGCAATGCTCGGGTTAGAGCAAGGCCAAAACTTGTTCTATGCTGAAGGACGCTGGCAGGGACCCCACGTACCAATGAATATTCAGCGTTACCCCTTTGACATACGTCCAGACGGTGACCGCCTTGGTTTATATATCGATGAGAACAGTGAGTTGCTAAGCGACGAAGGCCAGTCCTTGTTCACAGAAGCGGGCGAGGCTAGCGATTTTCTTAAAAATCGTCAGCAATTTTTAACCGAGCTGGCTAATAGTGAAGTACAAAATCAGCGTTTTATTAAGCAACTCCAAGCGCTAGAATTACTGGAATCAATCCAAATTCGTATTGCGTACAGCAGTGGCCAAGCGCGCAATGTGACGGGTATTTTGTCAATAGACGAGAAAAAACTTATCGCTTTAGCCGATGACAAAGTGCTAGAACTGCATAAGTCTGGTTTTTTAGGCGCGGCATATTCGACCATGCTGTCTTTAGGTCAGTTAAATCGTTTAGTTGAGCTGTCGAATAAAACAGACAACCCGATAAAGTCAATTCAAATAGCGCCAGCGACGCCTGCAGCAGCCCCTGACGTTGAGCAAGCGCCAATTGCTTAAGTGATCAATAGCGATTAACCACGTTGTTATCTTAAAAATATTGTAAAAAACCGCTAAGGCGGTTTTTTTACGTCAGCAATGTTCTGTCAGCAATGTTCCGCCCGCAACAAAGCGAGCTAAATAAGTTTCAAAAAACAAGAACTAATGACCGCAACGTTTGCTTTTCAATCTATAACCTTTATTTTATAAATTACCCCTAAGTATATGATAAGTATGGTTATTTATCACGAATATAAATTTGGATCTGAACATAATATTTCTCTAAGGGTATTTTATACGCCATAAAGTGTAAATAAACTTGACATTAAGCGTTGAAAGTCAATAAACTGTCAAATAGTGGGAGAAAGTGGTAAAAAAGGGTTTATTTATACTTTTTTTCTTTTATCAACGGTGGCAGCCAGTTTAATAATAAAAATAACATGAGCTACTAACAACTAAAAAGGCTAGGGGTAATGTTCCGCGGCGCTAACGCAATCAATCTTGACACAAAAGGTCGTTTGACGGTTCCCACAAGATACCGTCAATCCCTTATGGATGATTGCCAGGGACAGCTGGTCTGTACGGTTGATAATCGACAATCCTGTTTACTACTTTACCCACTCCCAGAGTGGGATATTATTGAAGAAAAACTAAGTAAATTTTCGACCATGAATCCCGATGAAAGGCGCATTCAGCGTTTACTTATTGGTTATGCAACCGACGTAGAAATGGATAAAAGCGGTCGTGTGCTAGTCGCACCTACGCTAAGGCAATATGCCAATCTTGATAAAGAGATTATGCTAGTGGGTCAGCGTAACCGTATTGAAATTTGGTCACAAAGTACATGGTTTGCACAAGTAGCAGAAGATCTTAAAATAGAGCAAACGGGCGACTATGAGCAGTCCGAAAGACTTCAGGACTTCTCTTTATGAAAAAAGCCATACCCGAACAAGCCAACGCAAGTGCTACATTCTTGCACCGTTCTGTGCTGCTGCAAGAGTCCATTGCAGCGCTTGACATCAAAGCTAACGGTATATATGTAGACGCGACCTTTGGCCGCGGCGGTCACAGCCGCGCTATTTTAAGCCAGTTGGGTGACAGTGGCCGTCTCATCGCCCTAGACCGTGACCCACAGGCTATTGAAGCTGGAGCAAGCCTTGCTAGCGACCAGCGATTTAGTATTCATCACTGTGCATTTGCCAACATTAAGGCCGTTGTAAACGATCTTGGATTATATGGCAAAATAGACGGTGTACTAATGGATATTGGCGTATCGTCTCCTCAGCTAGACGATGCCAAGCGCGGGTTCAGCTTTCAAAAAGATGGTCCACTTGACATGCGTATGGACACCGGTTCTGGTGTAAGCGCAGCACAGTGGTTAAATACCGCAAGCCTTAGCGAGATCGCTACAGTCATCAAGCAATACGGAGAAGAAAAGTTTGGCACGCGCATTGCCCACGCAGTGCTAGAACAGCGCGTTATTAAGCCCTTAGAAACCACGGCCGAATTTGCGGCATTAATAGATAAAGCCGTGCCGGTCAAAGACAAGTTTAAGCACCCCGCAACACGAACCTTTCAAGGCGTGCGTATATTTATTAATGGCGAGCTTAAACAGCTTGAATTAGGACTTGCTGAATCGGTAGACGTGCTTTGCACGGGTGGCCGTTTGGTGGTAATTAGCTTTCATTCTTTAGAAGACAGAATGGTTAAGCGTTTTATTAAAAGCCAAAGCCAAGGGCCTAAATACCCCTCAAAACTGCCGCTTACCCAAGCCGTGCTTGACCTTGGAAAAACCCTCAAGCCAATTGGTAAGGCCATCAAGCCAAGCGATGAAGAGGTACTAAGAAATGCTAGATCGCGAAGTTCGGTGCTTAGAGCGGCCATGAAACTATGAGTAAGCGAAGCACGAATTTTAATTTATTAGTGATTGTTATGTCGGACTTGAGCCGGCATTTGTTTCTCTTGGCTTTGTTTTTTTGTGTAATCGCTTCAGCCCTTGCCGTTATTATTAGTAGCCACGAAAATAGACAGCTTGTGATAGCCCAAGAGCAATTGGTAAAACAAAAGGATGCTTTAGACATTGAGTGGCGACACTTAATAATAGAGCAAAGTGCACTTACCGAGCACAACCGTATTGAACGCGCTATGTCAGAAAAATTGGGCATGAAAAGGCCTACCCGCGAAGACGAAGTCTTACTGAGGGTGAAATAATGACAGCCGCGTCAAGTCCGTCAAAGCCACGAAAGCGAATAGCAAAGAAAAGTTCGCGTCACGCTAAACAAAAGGTCGCCCCTACGCTGTTGCAATGGCGTTTTTGGGTGGTGTTAATTGCGGTGCTAGCCGTGTTTGTCGCCTTGGCCTCTCGCACCGCTTTTATTCAAGTTATCCAAAGTGACCAACTGATTCAAAAAGGCGATAAACGTACTATACGTATTCGCGAAAACGCTACCTATCGAGGCCTAATAAGCGATAGAAATGGCCAGCAACTTGCGGTGAGCGTGCCGGCGCAAGCGGTGTCTGCAGATCCTAAGATAATCGCAGATAATAATTCATTGGAAGATTTGCGTAAATGGGAGGCCTTAGCAGAGGTATTAGACACCGATGTTGACAGATTGATAGGACGCGTTAGCGGCCCTGGCCGCTTTGTCTATTTACAGCGCCAAGTTACTCCGGCTATGGCCACCTTTGTGAGAAACTTAGCCCTGCCTGGTGTGTTTTTACTTGATGAGTCAAAACGATATTATCCAAAAGGTGAAGTGTCATCACATATTATTGGCATGACCGACGCCGACGATAAAGGCCGCGAAGGTATCGAGAGTCTATATAATAAATGGCTTACCGGCACGCCTGGCGAGCGTAAAATTATTCGCGATGGGAAAAATAGACAGGTTGAAATACTCGAACAAACGGCCGGTAAACCGGGCAATGATATCACGCTAACCATTGACCAACGCATTCAAGCAATCGCATTTAGGCAGTTAAAAGAAGCTACCATCATTTTTCAGGCTGCGTCTGCGTCAGTGGTCATTGTTGATGTGCACACAGGTGAAGTGCTGGCAATGGCTAATACACCTTCGTATAACCCTAACAATCGCGCAACCATGGAAAGCTATCGCGTGAGAAACAGAGCCATCACCGACGCCTTTGAGCCGGGCTCCGTGCTTAAACCTTTATCCATAATCGCCGCGCTCGAAGGCGGCTATTATGAGAAAGACAGTATAGTTGATACCTCTCCAGGCTGGCGCCGATTGGGCGGCAGTCGTATACAAGATGCTAGAAATTACGGCAAATTGAGTATTACCGAAATTATTCAGCATTCTAGTAATATAGGTACCTCAGCGCTGGCTTTGTCTATGCCCAAAGAAGTGCTGATAGACTTCTATTACAATATGGGTTTAATGAGTGAGTCGGGCACCAACATGATTGGCGAATCAAGCGGGCTTTTCCATGAGCGCGCGCGCTGGTCCGATCATGAAATTTCGTCACTTTCCTTTGGTTATAACATTGCAGTTACCACGGTACAATTGGCTCGCATGTATGCCACTATTGCAAACGGCGGTTTGAAGCGCCCGCTGTCGGTGGTAAAGAATATGAATCCGGTCACCGAGCCTGAACGTGTCATTTCAAAGCAGGTGGCCAGTGATGTGCTGCTAATGTTGGAAGCGGTAACGCAAAAAGACGGCACCGCTTACAAGGCGAGAGTGCCAGGATATAGGGTAGCAGGTAAAACGGGCACAAGTTTAAAGGCCTTTGCGGGCAGTTACGGTCAAGAGTATGTTAATATTTTTGCGGGAATTGCACCTGTTTCAAATCCACAAATTGCGGTGGTAGTGTTAATTAACGAACCAGGCGGTGACTTCTATCACGCCGGCGACACTGCCGCGACTGTGTTTTCATCTATTGTGTCAGACACTATGCAAATATTGAATATTCCTCCCGACGCTATGAATATAGACGCAGTAGTGGAGCGACAGCTTAATGCTCGGCGCTAACCTTAGGCTGCACAATGTGCTGCGCTATTTACGCATAGACTCAGCCACATTGTGCCAGCGTGACTTTTCAGCGCTTGACTGTTTAAGTTTAGATAGTCGTGCGGTTAACGCTAGCACTTTATTTTTAGCTATATCAGGTAGCCATACCTCAGGTCATCAGTATATTGATATGGCCGCCAAAAGCGGTTGCTCACTGGCTTTTTTAGATACCGCCAAGTCACAGCAGCACGGCATGCTTGAAGAGCGCCGCGGTAAAAGTGAGTATGCTATAAGCTGCTTGTTTGTGCACGATTTACAGCAGAAGCTCGCAGATATTGCCTACTGTTTTTATACTGGTAATAACACCACAAATCAATCACAAAATGCGCTGCCCAGCATTACCGCCATTACCGGCACTAATGGTAAAACATCGGTGGCATCGTTAATGGCGCAGTTAAGCAGTTTATGCCATGAGCCGAGCGCCAGCATAGGTACACTTGGGGTGAATTTGTTTACTAAAGGCGCGCAACAAAAGCTAAGTGAAACGATTAACACAACGCCTGACATCATTTCGCTTGTTACTACCTTAGCCACGCTGCAAAAAAGAGGCTGCACCAGTGTAATGCTAGAAGCGTCTTCACATGGACTTGCGCAAGACCGCTTAAGTAAACTAAAGGTTGGCTGCGGTGTGTTCACTAATTTGACCCAAGATCATCTTGATTACCATGGTTCTATGGCATCTTACGGTCAGGCCAAGCGTCTGCTGTTAAAGGCCCAAGGCCTAAATGAAATTGTGCTTAATGCCGATGATGATGAGTCGTTAAAGTGGCAAGTTGAGACCTTTGATGAGCAAGCGGTATACTGGTTTTCGCTGCATGGTTTAAGTGCAAAGAGGCATGGATGTTGGGCCAGCGAGGTAAACTATTCCACACAAGGAATAAGCTTTATGCTGCACGCACGGTTTCCCTATTTTAACGCTCAGCAGCGCGTCACCGGGCCGTTAATAGGTGCGTTCAATGTGGCAAATTTATTGGCCGCAGTAACCGCCTTGCTTGCTCAAGGGTTCTCGTTTGCTGCGCTTGTTGATGCCGTTTCAAACATTAGCGCTGTTGCTGGCAGGATGGAGCTGTTTACGAGTACAAAAGCCAGCGTTTTAGTAGACTATGCACATACTCCCGATGCACTAAAGCAAGCCTTACTAGCAGCGCGCGTGCATACTCAAGGCAAATTAATTTGTATTTTTGGCTGCGGTGGCAATCGCGATAGCAGTAAGCGAGTGCTAATGGGCCGTATAGCAAAGCAATATGCTGACAGCATTGTACTTACCCAAGACAATTCAAGAAACGAAAAGCCTTCTACTATTATAGCAGACATACAAAAAGGCCTGCATGACTTAGCGCCGCACCAAAGCCTTAGCATTGAACTTGATCGCGAAAAGGCGATTTGCCAAACGTGGCAAGCCAGCAGCGTCGGCGACATTATTTTAGTGGCGGGGAAAGGACATGAAGACTACTTAGAGATCAATAATCAACGTATTGACTATAACGAAAGAAACATTGTTAGGCGACTAACTAGTGCTAATGCACCGCGCACAAATACGTCAAGCGCGCAAAGTTCAAGAGACCCACAATGATAGCCGTTTCTGTCGCGTGGATAGCGCAAAAAATAGAAGCGGCATTTACGCCAGACCCTATGCCGGCGATTGTTGCTAACCATATTATTAAGGGCGTAAGTACCGATACTCGCGCTATCCGCCAAGGCGATTTATTTATTGCCCTAGTGGGTCCAAATTTTAATGGGCATGACTACGTTGCCAGCGCCATCGATAAAGGGGCTGCTGCGGTAATTGTTAGTGAGCCTGATTTTACCTGCGCCATTCCTACTTTAAGGGTCACCGACACGCGTATTGCCTTAGGTAAACTTGGGGCTGCGGTAAAACAAAAATTATCTCCCAAAACAATCGCTATAACCGGCTCTAGTGGCAAAACCACGGTCAAGGAAATGGTTAATGCAATTTTAAGCACTCGGGGCAAAGTACTCGCAACCAAAGGCAATTTCAATAACGATATTGGTGTGCCGCTTACTTTACTAAACCTGAACGAAAGCCATGAGTATGCGGTAATTGAAATAGGCGCTAATCACCAAGGTGAAATTGACTATACCTGCGGTTTAGTTAAACCCGATGTTGCCACCATTATCAACGCTGCACCAGCACACATTGAAGGCTTCGGCAGTTTATTTGGGGTTGCCCGTGCAAAAAGTGAAATTATTAAAGGCTTGGCGCCAGAAGCGGTCGCGATACTGAATCATGACAGTCAGTTTTTCGAATTTTGGCAAGGTACCTCAAGCACGCAGCAAATACTCACCTTTTCATATGAATCTGATAAGGGCGACTTTCATGCTAAAAAAGTTTCTATCAACTCTGCCGGCTGCGCTGAGTTTGAGATGATTACGCCCATTGGCAGCGTGGCCATAAAATTGCGTGTGCCTGGTATTCACAACCTTGGAAATGCTGTGCTTTCAGCGGCTTTAGCAATAAGTGCAGGGGCTAATTTATCAAATGTCCAACAAGGACTGTTCAATATGCAAAGTGTTGCCGGCAGACTCAGCGTTAAGCAGCTAACGCCGTTTATTAAAGTACTTGATGATACCTATAATGCAAACGTGGGTTCAGTTAAAGCCGCGATTGATTTACTGGCAAGTTTTACTGGCTTGAAGGTATTTGTATTTGGTGACATGGGTGAGTTAGGTGACCAAGCGAGTATGTATCATACGCAAATAGGCGAGTACGCGCAGGCACATAATATAGACGCCTTGATCAGTTGCGGTCCCTTAAGTATGCATGCTAGCAACGCAATGCAAGGCAAAGGTATGGCCTGTGCTGACACCGGATCTGCATTTGACACATTAATCAAAATTATAGGCCCACTCATTGCCCGTTCTGCGCCAGGTCGTTCAAAGACCAGCTTGAATAAAAATACACTGGCGCAGATGGAACAAAGCGCCAGCGTAACTATCCTAGTGAAGGGATCGCGCGGTGCGGCTATGGAAAAAGTGGTCGAGGCCTTAATGGCATTTGACTTTAGTCAAAGCGATGATGGTTTACTGTCGAACAAAAAGGAGCCTGATTAATGTTATTCTGGCTGGCACAATGGCTTACTCAATACGAGAGTGGCTTTAATGTAATTTCTTATATTACCTTACGAGCAATTTTAAGTACCTTAACCGCGCTACTTATCGCTATTTTAATTGGGCCTAAAATGATTGCGTGGTTAAAGCGTATGCAAATTGGACAAACCGTACGCGATGACGGGCCGCAAACTCATTTGGCAAAATCAGGCACGCCTACCATGGGCGGCGTGCTGATACTTGCGGCTATATTAACCAGCTGTTTGCTATGGGCCGACTTAACTAATAAGTATGTGCTGGTGACGCTGTTTGTGGTGGTGAGTTTTGGCATTTTAGGTTTTGTAGATGACTATCGCAAAGTGGTGCGCAAAGATCCCAACGGGCTTATTGCCAGATGGAAATACTTTTGGCAGTCCATCATTGCCATTGGGGTGGCCTTCTTTTTGTACTCAACCACCACCATGGCAGCCGAAACTTCGCTAATTGTGCCTTTCTTCAAAGACGTTTTACCTCAGCTTGGCCTTTTTTATTTAGTCTTAAGCTACTTTGTTATTGTGGGCACCAGCAACGCGGTTAATTTGACCGACGGTTTAGACGGCCTTGCCATAGTGCCGGTTATATTAGTGGCAGGTGCCTTCGCGATTTTCGCCTACGCCACGGGCAATATAAATTTTTCAAGCTACTTACACATTCCTTTTATTCCAATGACCAGTGAGCTAGTCATTGTGTGCACCGCCATAGTCGGCGCAGGTCTTGGTTTTTTATGGTTTAACACTTATCCGGCCCAAGTTTTCATGGGCGATGTGGGATCCCTATCATTAGGCGCCACCTTAGGCGTGCTAGCGGTGCTGGTCAGACAAGAAATAGTGCTATTTATCATGGGCGGTATATTTGTAGCAGAGACGCTGTCAGTTATTTTGCAAGTGTGGAGTTTTAAAACACGTGGCAAACGCATATTCAGAATGGCGCCTATTCACCATCATTTTGAGCTAAAGGGCTGGCCTGAGCCAAGAGTCATTGTGAGGTTTTGGATCATTTCGCTTATCCTCGTGTTAGTTGGCTTAGCCACGCTTAAGTTGAGGTAGAGTATGAGGCCTCTCGCAAATGCTTATTCTTACGAAAACCAGTCAGTTGCCATTATTGGCTATGGTGTAACGGGTAAAGCATGCGTGGCGTTTTTGCTCAATAAAGGCGCGAAAGTAAGCGTGTTTGACGATTCCTTCAACACTAGCAATAAGCAAAGTCTCGCCAATACTGAAAATCTCACTTTTTGCGAAGTGCATGAAGCCCTTGATTTAAGAGAATTTGACCAAGTAGTGGTAAGCCCTGGTGTTAATTTACGCAAGGCCTTTATACAAAATTATATCGCACATAAGGGGCATGCTAGCGCAGTAATAGGCGACATTGAACTATTTGCACGCCAGCTCAACGAAATCAATAGCGGGCTTGCGCCGGGTGAAAATCCTATTAAAGTTGTTGCGGTTACCGGCTCAAACGGTAAAAGCACCGTGGTTGACATGCTGACCAAAGTGCTGCTCAAGCAGGGAGTGAATGTGGCGCTTGGGGGCAATTTTGGTACCGCCGCGCTAGCACTTATTGCGCCTAATCTTATTTTGGCTGGTAATAATGGCCACAGCGAACAAAACACATCTGCGCCGCGCATCGATATCATTGTGCTTGAGCTTTCTAGTTTCCAACTAGAATCTACCTTTAGTTTGTGTCCTGACATAGGCTGCATTTTAAACATTAGTTCTGATCACCTTGACCGCCACGGCTCTATGGCGGCATACACGCTCGCCAAGCAGCAAATATATGCAAGTGCTGCCACTGTTGTATTTAATCGAGACGATAGCGCGACATCTCCTTCTTCCTTAGAGAACGCGATAAGTGTCGGCTATAATCAATTTGATGGAGGCCAACTAGGTGACCCTACCAAGCACTTTTATCAAACCAGCAAGGGCATTTACTGTGCCCAGCATTTATTATTTGATGCAAGTCAGGTTATGGGCATAAGCCAGTTTCAGCTTGTGAACATGCAGGTAGTGCTTGCGTGTTGCCAAATATTGAAGGTTAACCTAGTGCTTGCGGCGCAGTCACTAGGCGAATATAAAGGGTTGCCGCACCGCTTTGAAACGGTTTATCACAGCAAAACAAGCATATGGATAAACGATTCTAAAGCCACTAACCCAGGCGCATGTTTGGCTGCGCTTGAAAGTTTAGCAAAGCAGGTAAGCCATATTATTCTTATTGCCGGTGGTGATGCAAAAGGCGCCGACATTCAAATGCTTGCTCATGCTATGTCGACGCATGTAGACAAGCTAATTCTAATTGGTAAAGATGCCGACTTATTTACTCAATTTGGCACGCCGTTTACACGCGCTAATTCAATTGAAGATGCGGTTGAAAAAGCAAAGGCGTATGCCGGTGAGCTTGCGCGCAATCATGACAATCCTTACATAGGCGTAATGTTGTCGCCAGCGTGTGCAAGCATTGATATGTTCAACAACTATCAACATCGCGGCGAGCTTTTTTGCCAAGCGGTCACCGCGCAGGTAACCGCGTAATGGATCCTAGCATGCAAAGCACCTCACATAGAATTATACAGCAGTTCAGCCTGAGCGAAATGTTTGCAAATAGGCATGACCATGTAAGTCAGCGCCCTTATAGTTTGGTGCTTGTGTTGGTCTGCTTAGCCTTATATACCATTGGCTTTATTATTGTGACATCAGCCTCAATGCCCGTTGCTGAGCGCATGTACGATAATCCTTACCACTTTGCTATTCGTCACGGTATTTACGTATTACTGGCTATTACAACGGCATTAATTGTACTAAATATACCCATGCAATTTTGGCGGATGGTAAATCCCTACCTACTATTTTTGGCTATTGCGCTGCTTATTATTGTTATCGTAAATGGCAAGGCCGTTTATGGCAGTACACGATGGATAGTGCTTGGGCCCATCACTGTGCAGCCTGCAGAGCCTGCAAAACTGTTTTTCTTTCTTTACTTAGCCGGCTATTTAGTGCGCAGATACGAGCAAGTACAAGACAACTTAAGAGGTTTTTTTAAGCCCTTAATTGTTTTTTTTGTATTTGCTGCTTTATTGTTAATGCAGCCCGATTTAGGCACCGTAGTGGTGATGTTCACCACTACCCTCGCGCTTTTATTTCTAGCGGGTGCGCGGCTAGGGCACTTTCTTGCGGTCATTTTTACAGGCGCCGCGGCTTTTGCCTTGTTAATTGCTACCTCTGATTACCGACGCGCGCGCATATCAGGTTTTTTAGATCCGTGGGCTGACCCTTTTGGTGACGGCTATCAGCTTACGCAGTCACTTATGGCATATGGGAGAGGCTCTTGGTTTGGAGAAGGTCTTGGCAATAGCTTGCAAAAACTAGAGTTTTTACCCGAAGCACACACCGATTTTATTATGGCTATTTTGGCCGAAGAATTTGGATACGTGGGTATATTGGTAGTGCTAGTACTGCTGTTCACGCTTATTGTGAAAGGCTTACAAATAGGTAATTTAGCCTTGTCTAACCAACGTCCGTTTGAAGCGTTTACCGCCTATGGCATTAGCATTTGGATTTGCCTACAAACGGCAATTAACATTGGGGCTAGCTCTGGTTTATTGCCTACAAAAGGACTCACCCTTCCGCTGGTGAGCTACGGAGGTTCATCCTTAATTATTATGAGCATTGCGGTAGCCCTGCTGGTGCGAATCGATTTTGAATTACGGGTGGATGGTGTACATGCCATTTCCCGCAGCGCTCGTTCGTCAAGCGCCAAAAAGGCGAAAGCGGGCAGAGGCGACGATGAATAAATGCTCATTAGTGATTATGGCAGGTGGCACCGGCGGGCATGTTTTTCCAGGTCTTGCGGTAGCAAGCCTTATGCGCGAAAAAGGCTGGCAGGTAGAGTGGATTGGCACCGCTGATAAAATGGAGGCTCAACTAGTCCCTAAGCACGGCTTCAATATTCATTTTATTAATATCGGCGGTTTACGCGGTAAATCAATAATCACGCAGTTATTAACGCCTTTTAAGCTGGCAGGTGCGCTTTTTCAATCTATTGCCTTATTGCGTAAATTAAGGCCTAGTGCGGTACTCGGGATGGGCGGCTACGCTAGCGGGCCTGGCGGTATTGCCGCTTGGCTGTTAAAAGTTCCCTTAGTGGTACACGAGCAAAATGCAGTGTTTGGCATGACCAATCGATACTTGGCAAAAATGGCAACCTTCACGCTGACAGGATTCGACTTAGCCAGCGTTGTGCAGGCAAATGCTGCCAACAAACCTTCGCCTTCAAATACACATTATGTCGGCAACCCTATACGCCAAGATTTCTTTGATATTGCACCTAAACACCGAGTAAATAGCACACAAAGCCTTAATATTCTTATTGTGGGAGGCAGTTTGGGCGCATTAGCATTAAATCAAATCGTTCCCAAGGTGTTAATCACGCTTGGTAAACGTTTTTCAGTGTCGGTAATGCATCAGTCGGGCGCAAATAAACACGCGCAGGTACAAGCGGCTTATCAGAACATGCCAAACGTTGAGGTAATTGAATTTATAGATAATATGCAAAGCGCCTTTAGCTGGTCAGATATTATCATTTGTAGAGCCGGTGCGTTAACCGTCGCCGAGGTTGCCGGCGCTGGCAGAGTCGCGATTTTTGTGCCTTTACCAAATGCGGTAGACGATCATCAAAGCGCAAATGCTAGGTATTTAAGCGATAAAGGCGGTGCTCTATTGATCCAACAAAGCGCCTTAGAAACGTCACTGTTACCCGCTTTAGAAACGGTCTGTTTGTCGCTTGAAAAACGCGATGAAATTGCGTCTATAGCAAGGGCGAGCGCGCATAAAAATGCGACGTTTGAGGTAGCCTCGTTTATCGAAAAAGCAGTGAATGCTAATATGCAAAACAAAAATAAGAAGAGGGATTAGCAGTGAAATCACCCATAGCAAATACGATTAAATTACCTTCAAACGCTCCCGTTCATAAGATGCGCGCGGTCGAGCATATCTATTTTGTAGGTATAGGCGGCGCAGGCATGGGCGGCATTGCCGAAGTCATGCTCAACTTAGGCTACAAAGTAAGTGGTTCAGATATAAGTGTGAGTAAAATGACGTCGCGTTTGCAAAGCATGGGCGCACAGGTATTCATTGGGCATAGAAGCGATAACTTACTCGCGGTAGATGTCGTAGTGGTGTCTTCTGCAATTGACGCCACTAACCCTGAAATTGTTAAAGCAAACGAAAATCGCATTCCAGTTATTCGTCGCGCGCAAATGTTGGCAGAGCTAATGCGTTTTCGCTACGGCATAGCCATAGCCGGCACACATGGTAAAACGACCACCACTAGCTTGATTGCGACTATTTTTTCACAGGCTAATTTAGACCCTACCTTCGTGATTGGCGGCTTACTTAACAGTGCCGGCACCAATGCTAGATTAGGTGAAAGTAAGTATCTTATTGCTGAAGCCGATGAAAGCGACGCATCATTTTTACATCTGCAGCCTACGGTCAGCGTGGTGACTAACATCGAGGCTGATCATCTTGACGCTTATGACGGTGACTTTAGCAAAATGAAAAGCGCTTACGTGGAGTTTCTGCACAACTTACCTTTTTATGGACTTGCCGTGCTGTGCGCCGATGACAAGGTAATTCAAGAGCTTATCCCTAAAATTGAACGAAAGTACATCACCTATGGCATTAAAAAGGATAGTGATTATGTTGCTTGCAACATAAGCTATAGTGTAAATAAGAGTCGCTTTGAGGTCTTAAGAAAAAATCATACCGCACTGCAGGTCGACTTAAATATTACTGGCATTCACAATGTACTAAACGCCACGGCCGCTATTGCCATTGCGACCGAAGAAGGCTTGAGTGACCGCGATATTTTAGCTGCGCTAGCTTCATTTGAGGGTATAGGCAGACGGTTTCAGGTGCTGGGCCAATTTGATTTACCCAGCGTTGATGTCAGCGCACGAAGTATTACCTTAGTTGACGATTATGGTCATCATCCCACTGAGGTTGATATGACAGTAGCAGCGGCTCGAAGTAACTGGCCTAATAAACGTTTAGTGATGGTGTATCAGCCTCACCGTTATTCGCGAACGCGCGATTTATATGAAGATTTTGTAGAAGTATTATCCAAAGTTGACGTGCTTTTATTGCTTGACGTGTATGGCGCAAGTGAGGCCCCGATTGAAGGTGTTGATAGCCGAACACTGTGCGGTTCAATAAGGCAAAGAGGTAAAATAGACCCAATATATGTAGGTAAACCCCAGCAGGTTTACGAAATACTTAACGATGTTCTGTGCGATCAAGACGTGGTGTTTTTGCAAGGTGCGGGTAACATAGGCAACATTGCCACTGCTTTAGCCGAGAACGGCTGCAAGCTAAATCTATTAATGGGTGATGAGGCATAGTTATGACACTAAGTTCACTTGCGTCTATTACAGTTAGCCCTGAAACCTTCGGTAAGGTTGCCGTTGTTTTTGGCGGTAATTCAGCTGAACGCAAGGTAAGCTTAGCATCTGGCAAGGCAATATTAGATGCGCTTAACCACTGCGGCATTGATGCACACGGGTTTGATCCAAAATATCGCCGTATATGCGAACTTAAAGACGAAAAATTTGACAGAGTGTTCATTGCTCTACATGGAAGAGGCGGCGAGGACGGATCTATCCAAGGTGCCCTGGAACTGTTTGGCTTACCTTACACCGGGTCCGGCGTTACAGGCTCTGCTTTATCTATCGACAAGGTATTGAGTAAACTCATATGGCACGCACGTAAACTACCAACGGCCGAGTATGTGGTAATATTAAAAGATGAATTCAAAGCCTCAGACGCAGCCCAAATACTGGCGCTAATTGGCAGCGAAGTGATGGTAAAACCGAGTTTAGAAGGGTCAAGTCTAGGCATGACAAAAGCCACAAACGAACAAGAACTGCTAAGCGCCATAAAAACAGCTTTTGAATATGACTCACAGGTGCTAGTAGAAGCCTTCATAACCGGCCCAGAATACACGGTCAGTATTTTAGGCACCCGCGCTTTACCGTCTATTAGCATGAAAGCGGCGTCAGGGTTTTATGATTATTTTGCAAAATATCAAGCAACTACTACCCAGTATAACTGCCCAAGTGGTTTAAGCGATAGCGATGAATTGTATGTTCAATCCTTAGCGCTTGAGGCATTTAAAGCCCTGCAGGGCAGGGGTTGGGGACGCATAGATATTATGCGCGACAGAGCGGTTGATAATCAAGGTAAGCCATGCGGGAAGTTTTATCTACTAGAAAGCAATACCGTGCCGGGCATGACAAAGACCAGTTTGGTGCCAAAAGCGGCTAAGCAAACTGGTTTGAGTTTTGAGCAACTGGTGGTACACATTTTGGCGCAAACATTAACGCCAGACTTAGAGCAGAATTTGCTTAGTAGTAGTTTAGAGGAAAGCTTAATTAAACAGCAAGATACACTCAACAATGATGGGCAAAATACCTCGGCAAACCTCATCAACAAAGGTTTGGGAGATAATAGTGAGTGACAAAGGGCTAGCAGCGCAGAACAAGCTGAAAAAGAACGTGCTGCCTGACACCGCGCTGACAACATCAGCAAGGTCGCAAAAGGCAGATAAAGCGCTGCAAAAAACCCCCTTTTTAGTTGGTTTCCCTATTTTTTTGGTGGTAATTTCAGCCTTAGCTTATGCAAGCTTTGGCGCATACGGGTGGTTACAAGATGAGCAAAGGCTGCCGGTGCAAGAAATTGTTATCAGCGGTGAAATAAAAATGCTCGATAAGCTTGGGCTTCAAAATATTATTAGAAGCCAAGCTAAGGGTAGTTTTTTTGCACTTGATGTAAATCATGTGCACCGTTTAATGGCGGTGCAGCCTTGGGTGTACAACGCGTCGGTACGAAAGCGTTGGCCCAGCAAATTATATATACATGTTGTGGAGCAACAGGCGGTTGCAATATGGAATGATGATTTGCTGCTAAATCGATACGGGGACACGTTTGAAGGGTTGCCTGCTAAGCAAGAGAACAAGCAAGCAAATGGTGAGTCCCAATTTACCCAAATGCAGCAAGCAGAATTACAAAAATTACCGCTTTTATACGGTCCAATGGGTAGCGAAAAAACAGCGCTAACAGGGTATACTCATATGCAGCGGCTACTGAATATAAGTGGTCAAAAAATTGCCTTATTGTCACTAAGTGAACGCTTTGCGTGGCAAGTAAAGTTACACAATCAAGTTTTATTAAAATTAGGACGTCAAGAGTATATAAACAGACTGCAGCGATATATAGACGTTTATCCATTGTTGCTGCAGGAAGAAAAGTCAGTAGCGTATGTTGATTTGCGCTACGACACTGGTTTGGCTGTTGGTTGGGGGGCGCCACGTAGCCTCAAAAAGCTTGGCCTCCAAAGTATCAATAATAATAGTTAAGGAACGAAAATACTGTGTCTAAGGCATTAGAAAGAGACTTAATAGTTGGGCTAGATATCGGCACGAGTACCGTTAAAGCCGTCCTGGGTGAAATATTAGACGACGGCAATATAAGTATTGTGGGCGTAGGCAAACACAAGTCTCGTGGAATGGATAAAGGCGGCGTAAACGATTTGAATTTAGTCATTGATTCAGTTCGCCATGCGATCAACGAAATGGAACTTATGGCTGATTGCCAAGTGTCCAGTGTATTTATGTCAATTAGTGGCCGTCATGTTCAGTGCCAAAATGAAACGGGCATGGTGCCCATTAATAATCAAGAAGTGACACAAGATGACATTGATAACGTCATTCACGCCGCGCGTTCGGTACCAATGGCCGCTGAACGAAAGCTTCTGCATGTGTTGCCTCAAGAATATGTGATTGATGTGCAAGAGGGTATTAAAAACCCCATAGGGATGTCGGGCGTCAGAATGGTGGCCGCGGCGCATATTATTACGTGTGCAGAGGACATGGCAAAGAATTTAGTGAAGTGTGTTGAAAGCTGCGATTTAACCGTTGATCAGACCATATTTGGGGCGCTAGCGTCAAGCTATGCTGTGTTAACCGAAGACGAGAAAGAATTAGGTGTTTGTGTTGCTGATATCGGGGGCGGAACTCTCGACATAGTGATTTACACAGACGGTGCAATAAGACATACTGCTGTTATACCGTTAGCGGGTAATCAGATAACAAGTGATATAGCAAAAATATTCCGAACACCAATGAATAATGCAGAGCAAATTAAAGTGAATTATGCTTGTGCATTAAAAAGCATGGTTAGTATGGAAGAAACCATTGATGTGCCAAGTGTTGGCGGTAGACCAGCGCGCGCTATGTCGCGCCACACGCTCGCTGAAGTAATCGAACCTAGGTACCACGAGCTATTAGAAATTGCCTATGAGCATATCAAAGCCAGTGGATTAGAAGAACAGATAGCCGCCGGTTTAGTTATTACAGGAGGCACCTCCAAAATGGAGGGCGCTGTAGAGTTCGCAGAAGAAATATTTCAAATGCCAGTACGAATTGGTAAGCCGCACAGTGTAAAAGGCTTAGCCGAGTATGTAGACGATCCCTGTTTTGCAACCGCGGTCGGTCTGCTGCAGTACGGCAAACAAAATTCTAATAATAAGAAAGCGTCAGCTAAGCATGACGACGAAAGCGTGTTAAAACGCATAAAGAGCTGGTTTAAAGGTGCATTTTAGGGGGCCTTTGAGCGCTAAAACAATAACAAGTCTGTTGCGCAGACTTAACGGTATCGGAGAATAACCATGTTCGAACTAATGGAACCGCCTTCAGACGAAGCGGTAATAAAAGTAGTGGGTGTTGGTGGCGGCGGCGGAAACGCAGTCCAATATATGGTTGATGCAACCATCGAAGGCGTTGACTTTATAGCGATGAATACTGATGCGCAAGCATTGAAAAAATCCACCGCAGCAATTAAAATACAAATTGGCACAGAGCTAACCAAAGGCTTAGGCGCCGGCGCCGATCCTAACGTAGGAATGGAAGCGGCAAAAGAAGACCGTGAAAAAATCCGTCAAGCCTTAGAAGGCGCTGATATGATTTTTATCACCGCTGGCATGGGCGGTGGTACTGGCACGGGAGCAGCCCCTGTGGTTGCCCAATTAGCCAAAGAAATGGGCATACTGACTGTTGCTGTGGTGACAAAACCTTTTCCGTTTGAAGGTAAAAAGCGGCTAGATTTTGCGAACCAAGGTATTGCTGAGTTGTCTCAATACGTCGACTCGTTAATTACTATACCCAATGAAAAATTGCTAAAAGTAATGGGCAAAGGCACGCCTTTATTGCAAGCATTTAATGCCGCTAACGACGTGTTAAAAGGCTCTGTGCAGGGTATTGCCGAGCTTATTACCCGCACCGGCTTAGTTAACGTCGACTTTGCCGACGTTAAAACGGTAATGTCTGAAATGGGCACTGCGATGATGGGCAGCGGCGTTGGACGCGGCGAAGATAGAGCAGAAGAAGCTGCAGAAGCTGCAATAGCGTGCCCACTGTTAGAAGATATTGATTTGTCGGGAGCCCGTGGCATTCTAGTGAACATTACCGCAGGTTTAGACTTTTCCATTGACGAGTATGAAATCATTGGTAATGCCGTAAAAGCCTTTGCATCAGAAAATGCTACGGTAGTAGTAGGAACGGTGATTGATCCAGAATTAGAAGGCGAAATAAGAGTCACGGTCGTTGCCACTGGCATTGGTGCCGACCGCAAGCCTGATATTTCACTTGTTACTTCAGAGTCTACCAAACCTTATAGAGAGCCTAGTGGAGCATCTGAAAGTCGCTCGAAGGGCTCTGTAGAGGGTAATCAAGCGATGAAATTAGATGAAGAGCAGCCAAGTGAATTGGAATATTTAGACATTCCAGCGTTTTTACGCAGACAAGCAGACTGATAACAACGCACCAAATTATGCAAATAGTTTGGTGCGAATTTTTTTGGATCACACAGGTGGTCTGAACAGTTATAAACTTGTCGATAAAGCTTGCAAAATTAAAATCCTTTGACTTTTAGTGGGTTAATCTGTAATATTTTCAAGCCCAAAGTGACGACGATACGGATATGTTAAAACAAAGAACCCTCAAAACATCTATTACAGAAACTGGGATCGGCTTACACAAAGGCCGCAAAGTGACAATGTCACTACGTCCAGCGCCTGCAGACACAGGTATTGTTTTTAGGCGTATGGATATAAACCCGCCCGCCTATATTCACGCCAACGCAAAAGACGTAGGTGACACCACGCTGTGTACCTGCATTACAAATGCTGATGGCCATTCTATTTATACCGTAGAACATTTAGCGTCAGCGCTTTCCGGCTTAGGAATCGACAATATTATTGTTGAAGTTGATAGTCACGAGCTCCCAATTTTGGACGGCAGCGCCAGTCCTTTTATTTTCCTGCTGCAAAGCGCGGGTATAGTGGAACTAGACAAACCCAAAAAGTTCATTAAAGTAAATAAAGTAGTGCGTGTTGAAGACGATGACAAATGGGCAGAGTTCAGGCCATATAGCGGCTTTAGAGTGGATTTTAGGATTGACTTTGCACACCCTGCAATTTCACAGACAAGACAGCACTGCATATTAGATTTTTCTAAGGACTCTTATCTTGATGAAGTAAGCCGAGCACGAACTTTCGGCTTCATGCGCGATTTAGAAACGATGAATTCGATGAACCTTGCATTAGGCGGGAGCATGGATAACGCAGTGGCACTTGATGAATTTAGAGTGCTTAATCCTGAAGGCTTACGCTATTCAGACGAGTTTTTAAAGCATAAGATATTAGACGCAATAGGCGACTTATTCTTAGGTGGGCATAATTTAATTGGTGAATTAGTTGCCTACAAAACTGGGCATGGTTTAAATAACAAGTTACTTAATGCCATTCTAGATGATAGAAGCGCATGGGAGTACGTTGAATTTGAAAATGAAGAGAACTTGCCCATTAAATTTATTGAAAATCCAAGAAAATTAGGCGTTAACTTTGCCTAAACTTATGTGTAGACTACAGCAATGCAAAGAACTGGTTACTTGTAGCCAGTTTTTTTACGTTTGTTGCCAAGCAATTACGCACGGTAGCTTTGCACGATCATTGCAATTCCACAGCAGTCATTTTATGACATGCTGCAGGGCGTATCATTTTATTTTTTAGGTATACATACAAATACATAACACTGGGCTTATTGCTTTATACTAAATGGTCTATAAAAGAATGAACGGCTGTGTAGCTTAGTCAGTCCATATAAACTGTAAAAGAGAATCCAAGGCCATGAGTATCACCATTTTAATCAAAGGTAAGAACACACGAATTGCGAAGAGATTTTCTATTCGTAAAACGGTAAGCCTAGTGGTGGGAGTTTCACTGGTATTCTTAGTCTCTAGTAGAACGACAGAGTCGGTATATGAAAACCAAATAAGGCTAAATGTAGTTAAGACCGGTCTGCAAGAGCAGGTCGACTTAGTCGATAAACTGCACAACAGTACAGGTGAAAAGCTAGATGGGCTAATCGGCCAGCTAGCCGCAATGCAATTTCAACTTAATCAGCTAGATTCCATTTCAGCCAGTTTGGCCAAAAAAAATGGTCTCACTGAAGCCGACTTTGTCTTACCTCAAGAAATTAATACACAGCTTAGCAAAGACGCCGAGCTAACTTCTCAAATTGAAAAAATGGCCGACGCGTTAGAGTTTAAAGTACAGCAACTCAGCGCCCTTGAATCTATTCTCCAAGGCCTCAATATAGAACAAGAAAGCAAACTGGCTGGCAGGCCGGTGAGTAAAGGTTGGTTATCTTCGTATTACGGTATTCGCAAAGACCCATTTAACGGTAAACCTACTATGCATAAAGGTATAGATTTTGCCGGAGAAGAAGGCAGCGAAGTAGTCGCCACCGGCGCAGGTATAGTTACCTGGGCTGGGAATCGCTCCGGTTACGGAGGTTTAGTCGAAATTGATCATGGCAATGGTTTACGTACCCGCTATGGTCATAATTCTGTCTTAACTGTTAAAAAAGGTGACATCGTAACCAAAGGGCAAGCAGTTGCACTTTTGGGTAACACGGGTCGTTCTACTGGGGCTCACGTGCACTATGAAGTCCTTGAAAACGGTCGCCAAATAGATCCACTACCTTTCATATACCGCTAGTCTGCCAATTACACGCTTTGTTTAGTGTAAAAGATATAATCTTCGTACACGACTTTATGGGCCATATTTGATCACTTTGTGGTAATATGCGCCTTTTTTTAACGCTAATCAAAATTGGACGCCTTAATCGCATGGTTGTGAGCTTATTTAGAAAAGTTTTTGGTACTCGTAACGCCCGGCTTTTAAAAAAGTTACGTAAAACAGTTAATCAAATTAATGCATTTGAACCTGAGTTTGAAGCATTAAGTGATGACGAACTTAAAGCCAAGACGAAAGAGTTTCAAACACGAATAGCCGACGGCGAAACCCTTGAAAAAGTAAAGGTTGAAGCGTTTGCGATTGTGCGCGAGGCCAGTAAACGTGTTTACGGTATGCGCCATTTTGACGCGCAAATGAAAGGCGGGATAGTACTGCACCAAGGCAAAATAGCGGAAATGCGCACGGGTGAAGGTAAAACCTTAACCGCGACCTTGCCCACGTATTTGAACGCGCTTTCGGGTAAAGGTGTGCACATAGTAACGGTCAACGATTATTTAGCCAAGCGTGATGCTGATTGGAGTCGAAAGTTATTTTCATTCTTAGGCCTCACCGTAGGCTGTAATATTCCTGGCATGAATCACGATGACAAAATTGAAGCTTACAAGAGTGACGTTACTTACGGCACTAACAATGAGTTTGGTTTCGATTATTTACGTGACAATATGGCGTTTAGTCCTAAAGACCGTGTACAACGGCCCTTGAACTTTGCCGTTATTGATGAAGTTGACTCAATTTTAATTGACGAAGCAAGAACGCCCCTTATTATTTCAGGCGCCGCTGAAGACAGCTCTGAGCTTTACAAAAAAATTAACACGCTTATTCCAGAGCTGCAGAAACAAGACGTAGAAGACGCCGAAAACGCCCACGGCGACGGGCATTACACATTAGATGAAAAAGCCAAACAGGTGTACTTGACTGAGAACGGTCAATTATTCGTAGAGGAGCTTCTGCGAAAAGTAGGTTTAATAGCCCAAGGCGGATCCTTATTTGCTGCTGCAAATATACCTATGCTACATCATGTAAATGCCGCATTGCGCGCGCACAAACTCTTCACCAAAGACGTTGACTACATCGTTAAAGATGACCAAATAGTGATTGTAGATGAGCACACCGGACGAACAATGGAAGGGCGGCGCTGGTCAGAAGGCCTGCATCAGGCAATGGAAGCTAAAGAAGGCGTAAAGATCCAAAATGAGAACCAGACCTTAGCTTCAATCACTTTCCAAAACTTCTTCAGGATCTATGAAACCTTAAGCGGCATGACCGGTACTGCGGAAACAGAGGCCTTTGAATTTCACAGTATATACGGCTTAGAAACCGTGGTTATCCCCACCAATAAACCGATGGTCAGAAAAGACCACGCGGATAAAATTTATCTGACGGCGCAAGAAAAGCAAGCGGCTATTATTGAGGATATTAAAGAGTGTGTTGAGCGAAACCAACCTGCGCTTGTGGGCACAATATCAATCGAAAACTCTGAACTATTGTCAAGTCTGCTCAAAAAAGCCAAGATCAAGCACAAAGTACTTAATGCTAAATTCCACGCACAAGAAGCCGACATCGTTGCACAAGCCGGCATGCCAGGTGCAATTACTATAGCCACGAACATGGCTGGGCGCGGCACTGACATTGTTCTTGGCGGTAATTTTGACGCGGTGCTGGAAAAGTTAAACGCGCCAAGCGATGAAGAAATCGCTAAACTTAAAGAAAAATGGCAAGAACGACACGATGCGGTTGTTACGTCGGGAGGCCTGCATATAATAGGCACCGAACGTCATGAATCACGTCGTATCGATAATCAGCTGCGAGGCCGTTCCGGTCGTCAGGGCGACCCTGGTTCCTCGCGTTTTTACTTATCTTTAGAAGATCCATTAATGCGTATTTTTGCTTCAGACAAAATGAGCAACATGATGAAGCGCTTTGGTATGGAAAAAGGCGAATCTATCGAGCATCCGTGGGTGTCTCGTGCCATTGAAAATGCTCAGCGCAAAGTAGAAGGCCGCAACTTTGATATACGTAAGCAATTACTAGAATACGATGACGTTGCTAATGACCAACGTGGGGTTATTTACGAGCAGCGCAATGAACTTTTAAATGAAGGCGATATTGCTAGCACCATCGTTAATATTCGCAAAGACGTTGTCACCACTGTGGTGAATCAATATATTCCGCCTCAGTCACTGGAAGAAATGTGGGATGTGAGCGGACTTGAAGAACGTTTACGCAGTGACTTCTTAGTAGACCTTGAGCTGCAAAAAATGCTTGATGAAGATGACAAACTTCACGAAGAAAAAATGCGTGAAATTATACTTGAAGCGGTGATAAAAGCGTATAAAGATAAAGAAGGTTCAGTAGGCGACGAAGTGCTGCGTTTATTTGAAAAGCAAATTATGCTGCAAACACTCGACACGCATTGGAAAGAACACTTAGCGGCCATGGATTATTTGCGCCAAAGCATTCATTTACGTTCTTATGCGCAAAAGAATCCAAAGCAAGAATTTAAGCGCGAGTCTTTTGAGCTGTTTTCAGAAATGCTAGATAACTTAAAAGTAGAAGTAATTAGCGTATTAAGTAAAGTGCAAGTTCGCCAAGAGTCTGACGTAGAAGCGGTAGAAGCACAGCGAAGACGCGCCGAGGCTGAACAAATGGTTGAGCACAAACAGCCTAACTCACCCGTTAAAAGTCCAATTGCCGAAGCTGTTGCGCCTAAACCCCAGCCTGCCCAGCGCACGGGTCCAAAAGTAGGCCGTAACGAACCCTGTCCATGTGGTTCAGGCAAAAAATACAAGCAGTGTCATGGCAAACTTAGCTAAGCATGTGCAGGTAGCGGTAGGTGTTATTACAAAAAACGATCAGTTTTTTGTGTGTCGCCGCCGCGCTCATCAACATCAAGGCAACAAGTGGGAATTCCCCGGCGGTAAGATTGGCCTTAATGAATCTCCCGAACATGCGCTACAGCGTGAATTAAGCGAAGAAATTGGTATAACAGTAAGTGCCTATGTGCACCTGCTCAATCTTGATTTTAGCTACCCTGATAAAAAAGTGAGCCTGCACGTATTTGTTGTTTCTGATTTTAGCGGCGAAGCTTATGGCGCAGAGGGCCAAGAATCAAAGTGGGTAGGCTTTAATGATTTGCTCAGCTTAGACTTTCCCGACGCAAATCGCACTATCATTGAAAAATTAGCGCTCTTTAGGGGCTAACAGCGCTTGTGCACGGTCGTCATTGCGCCGCAGCTTCGATTAATTCTAGTAACTAAAGCATTTTTCGAATATTGTAATGTCAACAAACGCTCCTAGTACAAGCAAAGCGATGTAAGGCGCGGCCTAAAAATAGTTGAATAGCAACAATTCAGGAATAAAAACATGCTGAGCAAGTCCTTACTTCTCCTAATAGCCATTGCGCTTTTGGCAAGCTGCGGCGGCAGCGATAATCAGTCACAACAACCAATAGAAACAGGCTTTCCAAGCTGTAGTGTGCCTGATCAGAACGAAGTGTTTTTTGAATTCTTGCAAAACACCTACCTTTGGTACGATCAACTTCCTGGCGCAATTAACCCACAGGCCTACTCAAGCGTAGACGCCATGCTAGACGATGTGCGCTTTGAACAAGACCGCTTCTCTGGTTTTCAAGACAGACAGGATTACGACGATTTCTTTGAGAACGCGACGTTTACTGGTTATGGATTCAGCAGTGACCAAAGCACAGACCTAAATGCTTACATAGTGCGCTATGTCTTTGATAACTCTGCGGCTGCGCAGGCTGGATTGAGTCGAGGCGACCGTTTAACAAACATAAACGGTTTTAGCGTGACTCAGATAAATAGGGAATTATTAAGTAACGAAACGGTGTTTGGTCCTGACCAAGTGGGTTTTACGATTGACATCACTTTTGAAAAACCAAGCGGTGAAATTATTAATACCCAAATGTCTAAAATTGCAGTCAGCACAAACACAGTTTTTGCGACCCAAGTGTTTTCGTCTAACGTGGGAGAAGTGGCTTACTTGTCGTTTCAAAATGGGTTTATTGAAGCATCGGATGCAGAGCTAGAGGCCTCGTTTGCACAGCTTGGCAATGCTGGAATCGACGAACTTATTTTAGATCTTCGCTATAATTCAGGCGGCCGCTTAAGTGTGGCGGCAAACTTAGCGTCGTTTATTGTCGGCCGCTCGGCGGTCAATGACATATTTACTACGCTTGCTTACAACGATAAAAACAGCAACCGCAACTCTTCGTTTCGCTTTACCAGTAAACTAAATGCCTTGAATCTTTCACGCGTAGTGGTGCTTACGACGCCCAATACCTGCTCGGCAAGTGAACTTATTATAAATGGTTTAGCGCCGCATATGGAGGTAGTTACAATAGGCACTGCAACATGCGGCAAGCCCGTTGGGCAAAACCCAGATTTTTACTGCGACAAGGTACTCTCAGCGATAAATTTCAGAACGGTGAATTCACTTGACCAAGGCGATTACTTTGATGGTTTACCGCCAACCTGCCTAGTACAAGATCAAATAGTGGCTGACTGGGGCAGTTTAGATGATCCTGTATATGCCGAAGCAGTTAATTATGTAAATACTGGAAGTTGCAGCGCGCCCACTGCCTCTAAAAGCAGAAGTAGCCAATCAATTGGGCTGACAACGAGCCCATCGCGCCTTGACTATCAAGCACTGTTAACTGGACACCTACACTAGGCAACTAGGGTGACCATTCAGCCAAGCTGCGCTCACCGTATCACTGGGCTTGCACCGTCTTTGCTTTTATATCAAAAAAGGCGCTGTACATAACAGGTACCACACCTAAGGTTAAAATAGTGCCTATTCCTAAACCTGCGGCAATGGCGCAGGCCATGCCGTAAAATAGCGCGTCTTGGCTAACAATCAGCGGCAGCAGCCCTAAAATAGTGGTGCTAGTCGACATCAAAATAGGGCGCAGGCGGTGTACGCTGGCACTAATTAATGCTGCGTAATCGTCTGCATTGCTCGGGTCATTTCTTTCAATGTCTATTCTGTCTATTAACACTATGGCGTTATTCACGATAATACCGGCCAAAGCATAAAAGCCTAGAATAACCATAAAGCCAAAGTTTGCACCTGACGCTAATAAACCAACAACCGCGCCAATTAATATAAGCGGCACGGTAAGAATAACAATACCAGCGCGCCGGTAAGAATTAAACTGCGCAATGAGTATAATCATTACAATGGCCAAGCACAGCGGAATATTAGCGCTTAAGGACTGCTGCGATTCTTTTGACTCTTTGACCACACCGTCAAATTCAATGCGATGAGAGTAGGGCAGTGTGGCGGCCAATTCGTCTAATTTTGGCTGCAGTATTGAGACCATGTCCTCAGCCGTTAAAAATAAGTTTTTACCCTCAATAGTAACCGTTCTAAACAAGTCTTCGCGCGCAATTCTGGCATACTGCGGGGTAAAACTCACCGTTGCTATTTGCTCAAGTGGCACATTGACATTACGGCTTTGACTGTACACATTAATACTGTACAAGCGCGATAAATCGAGTCTGTCCTGTGCTTTTCCGCGCGTCACAATAGGGATTAAATCATCGCCCTCTCTAAACTGTGAAATAACCACGCCATCGTAAAATGTCTGCAAGGACCTAGCAACGTCTTGCGACGTGATACCAGCGCGTTTAGCGCGCGCCTGATCAATATCAATATCAACTTGCGAAATTTTGTTTTCCCAGTTGTCCTTAATTTCAACCGTGCCGCTAAGCGATCCCATTATTTTTTTAACTTCTTGGGCGGCGTTATATATCACGTCTTTGTCGGGACCTATTACCTGTATATCGAGCTTATTTGAGTCGGAAGGGCCTAAAAACATTTTGGTGACACGCACCTGCATAGCGGGTAAGTACTGCGCAAAGTCTTCTCGTAAAAAAGCAATTATTTCATCTTGATACTTACGATCTGCCAAATTAAACATAATAAAGGCTTTACTCGACTCAGGCGTAATAGGCGTAAGTGATAGCACGAATCGTGGCCCGCCAAAGCCGCCATAAGCAGCATAGTTTTCAACGTGCTGATAGCGTTCATTGCCTTCAAGTAGGTCAAATACCTCTTGTAAGCTGCGCTGTGTTTGGCGCATTGTCGTACCTGCGGGCAAATCAATATAGGCAAGTACTTGGGCTCTGTCAGAATCAGGGAAAAACTTCACAGGTACTAGATTTAAGGCCCCACCAGCGGCAAAAAACAGCAGTATCATTATGCTCATAAACACAGTGCGCTGCTGTAAGATTAGCTTCAAGAATATGCAATAACTGTTGTTGAGAGTATCAAACACACTCGCAATTTTTTGCTGTATGGCTGACATTTTCGAGAGGTCGGTGTTGTGTACAAATAAATAGCAAAGGTAAGGAGTAACCACCAGTGACAAAAACCACGAAATGATCAGCGCATAAATAATCACGATGGATATTGAGCGGGTATACTCACCTGACGCGCTTTCTGCCAGCAGCAATGGCAAAAATACTAGCATGGTGGTGGCTGACGAGGTAAGTAAGGGGATGGTCAGTGTCGTGCCAATTTTGCGCACAATGTCTTTGCGTTTTTCGCCTGCCTCTAGGCGTTTTTTAAAATCCTCTGCCACTACTATACCGTTGTCTACGAGCAAACCTAGCGAGATAATTAAGGTTGCTAAGCTCATTCGCTCAAGCGCCATGTTGCTGAAATTCATGATGGCCAGCACAATTAGTACCACCGCAGGTACAATTGCGCCTACGATTAAGCCTATCCTAAGTCCTAAGAATAAGATAACTACCCCCAGCACAATGGCCAAGGTTTGAATAACGTTTACCGAAACGCCTTCAACCGCGTTTTCTACTTGGTCGGCCTGACGAGTTATGATGCTAAAGGTCATGCCAAGCGGCATAATGTCATTAAGCTCTTGCAGCCGCTTTTCTATTCTAGGTGATACTTCAGTTACGCTATAGCGGTCGTTCTTAGCAATGGCTAGTACAATAGCAGGCTTGCCATTAAAGTAAGCGGTTTGGCGAGGCGGGTCCACCACGTCTCTGTAAACGTTGGCAATATCTCGCAGCTGTATGGTCTGGCTAGGGTCTGCTAGAGGAAACACGATATTTTTAATATCTTCTATAATGTTAAAATTGCCGCTTGGCGCAACGTTAAAGCTTTTACCGTTTATATCAATGGTGCCGCCGGAGCGTATTACATTTTCGGTTTGCAAAGTCCTAATGAGCTGATCGGGTGAAATACCCAGCTGCGCGGCTTTTGCATCAGACACCTCAATCACAATGTTTTCTTGTTGAGCGCCTAAGATATCGACCGACTGGGTGCCTTTTACTAAATAAAGCTCGTCGCGGGCGTGCTGAGCCATATCAAAAAGCTCGCCCATGCTTATGCCCTGTGTGGCCTGAAGAGCAACGGTAAGAATCGCCACGTCGCCAAAATTATCGTTAATAAAAGGGGTAAGGGTGCCTTGCGGAAGCTGGCCGACGACTTTGTCTAATTCGTTTCTAACTTTGTCCCATATTTGATCCAAATCGAAGTAGCGTTCATGTAGCTGCACATACACAGTTGACTTGCCAAGCATCGAAACTGAGCGTATCTCTTTAACTTCATCGACGTTGCGCACGCCTTCTTCAATGGTTTTGGTGACCAGCAGCTCTATTTTTTCAGCCGACATACCCGGAAACTCAGTGCTTATAACTGCTTCTCGTACTTTAATGGACGGGTCTTCTTGCGCCGGCAGTGTAAAATAGCTGATTGCGCCAAATATCATTAGTCCAAGCACAATAGACATTACGCTACGGTTATACTTAAGCCCAAATTCAGACAAATTAATCATCGTTTTGTCCTTTATTGATTGTATATTTGTTGGGTTCTATTAAGGGGCATAACGTGCTGCTTATCTTGAATAAATTCGACACCCGCAGTAACAACCTCAAGCTCTTCTTGAGATGTCGGCTTGAACGTTTTGAAGCTTGCCATGAGGTCTTGCGCCAAGGTTTGTATAATGTAAATGTATTCTTTTTGAGTTATGTACTGCTGGTTTTGTATGGTTATGATTTGCACGTACTGACCTTGTGCATCAGTTGCAAGCGCGCTAACGGGTATTCGATAAACAAGGGTTGTTTGACTCGCGCTATTGGCTGACTCTTGGTTCGTGTTAGCTTGTGAATACATTTCCCTGAACCTGCTTAAGGGAAGGATTATTTCGGCGGACATGCCCGGCAGTACGCGTGGGTAACGTGTATTAAAGGTCATTGTGATTGGAAAGGCGTTGGCAATTGAGGCTTGAGTACCTACCTCAGTTAAAGTGGCGCTATACCGTTTTGCGCTGTAATTGTTGCTGTTAGTTTCATTATCACTATCACTACTATTGTAATTGATACCGTTGCCACTGTTACGGGCTGTGTCATGACGCATATTGTCAAGCGCCGGAATAATAACCTGTACTTGCTGACCTAATGCAATTCGCCCAATAATTGATTCAGGCACCGCAGCGCTTACTTCTAAGTTGGCGTCGCCCTGTATAGTAAAAATAGGCGTTTGAGTATTTATTTGTTGATTGGGTTCGACTAAGCGTGCAGAAATAGAGCCGCTATAGGGCGCAAACAGTTTGGTGTTTACGAGGTTTTTCTTTGCTATATTAAGCGCGCTTTGGGCGCTATTTACGCGTCCATTTGCCATATTGTAAACGGCTTGGGCACTATCAAGCATGGCTTGAGGAATCAAATTCTTTTTTTTAAGTTCAATGTTTCTATTTAGCGTTTGTTCTGCTTCAAACTGGCTTGCTGTGGCTTCGCTAAGCAAGCCGCCGCTCTGCTGCACCGCAAGTTTGTATAACTTGGGGTCAAGCTGCGCAAGCAAATCGCCTTGTGAAAACGTTTCCCCTAAATTAACGTTCACTGCTTGC
>Ga0136560_1000067_pt1 | contig 37454 bp, 18 predicted proteins | sample AntRauMeHopE1497_FD_104925 | JGI IMG/M metagenome (GOLD analysis project Ga0136560, IMG submission 104925) | Saline lake microbial communities from Rauer Islands, Antarctica - Metagenome Hop E1 #497 | ecosystem: Environmental > Aquatic > Non-marine Saline and Alkaline > Saline | place... | reverse complement strand
CCGGCGCGACGCGGCGTGGTGCTGAATCGCCTCGATGAGGGTCTGGGGCTCGGCCAGGGGCACCCTGGACGACGGGGAGCGGTGCGTCAGGTCAGAAACGGAGTACAGGACCCGCGAGGGCCCGGCATCGGCGCGGGGGGCGACGCCAACGGGCTCCATCGACGCCGGTGCACCGGCTGCCGGGGCGCCGACCCCTGGTCCGCGGCTCGTCCGGGAAGGCGACGACGCCGCGGCCTTCTCCGCCGCCAGCTCCGCGCGCAGCGCCTGCATGCGGGCGTGGAGCGCCTCCATGGACTCCCCCGCCTGCACGGGCAGCCGCCCCTCCATGGTGTCCCGTCGCGCCTTCTCCGCCCTGGCCGCCGCCGCCGCGCGCCCTTCCACCTGTCGCGCCCGGCGCAGCATCACTGAGGCGGGCACCGCGTCGGACGGAGCCCCGCTGGCGGCCGCGGCGGCGCCGCTGGCCTCGTCCCTAGCCGGCTCCCGCGGCTCGGCCGGCACCCACCGGGCCGGCCCGGTCTGGGACAGGCGGTAAGTCTGGGGCAGGGGGCTGCCCGTGCCGGCTGGGCCGGCGGGCGAGGGCCCCGCGCCCGGCTGCGACGGTGCGGCGGCGCCGCGGGCGGCGCGGGCGGGCGAGCCTCGGAGCACGGGCACCGGGACGACGGGGACGCCGGCGCTGAGGGCGAGGGCGCGCGCCACGGCGGGGAGGTCGAAGGGCGCGGGGGCGGCGGGCTCGGTCACGGCCGGGGCCGGGGCGGCTGCCGGGGCCTCGGCCTGCACGCCGTGCGGCCCGAGCACGTACCGCTCAACGGCTCGCAGCTCGTGCAGAGCCGCGACACGGTCGGGCGAGCGCGGCGCGGCGGGCGGGTCGGCCGGCCTGGCGCGCCGCAGGGCCTGCGCGACATCGCCAGCGAAGCGGCCGTGAGCCTTGCCGACGGCGGCGCTGCCCTGGGCCGGCGAGGGGCGGCGCTGCCCGGGCGAGCGGTGGGGCGGCCTGCGCTGCCCGGGCGAGCCGTGGGGCCGGGGGCCGTCGGGGCTGGCGGGCGCCCCGACGTGGACTGGCCTGGAGGTGAACCCGGTGCCGTCGGCGCGGGGCACCGCGAGCCTCTGGTGGCGGAGGGCTGCGGCCTGCCTGGCGCGGCGGAGGTACGCGGCCAGTGCCTCGCCCTGCCTCTCGGAGACGACGACGGGCGCGGCCTCCTTGGCCTCGGCGAGCGACGCGGCGTAGTCGGACTCGTGCCTGTCGATGTCGCGGAGGAGGGGGGTCGCGCGGCCGCCGGAGCGGCGGCCCTTGGCGCTGATGGCGGGCGAGAAGGTGCACGTCTCCGCCGCGGCGGCCATGGCCCGGTCGACGAGGAGGCGGCGCCGCTCCTCGCGGCGCTCCTGCTGCTGCTGCAGCCGGGAGAAGACGTCGGCGTCCGGAGGGGCGGCGGAAGGCGAGCGGAGCGGGCTGGCACCCGGCACGTGAGGGCCGGGGTCCGGCTGCGGCGCCGCCTGCGAGGCGGCGACGGGCGTTCCATGCGACCGCGAGGCCGCGGGCGAGTGCGCCGGAGAGCGGCCGGCTCGCGGCGTGACCTGCACAGTGGCGACACAATAAGGAGCAAACAGGTGGATGCCACACGGCAAAGTCCAGCCGGCGCCCTGGGGCGGTCCCGGGGCGCTGGTTTCAGGCGGCGCTTGCGTCCTTGAACCCTGGCGACGCCCCGGCGGCCCACGGCGCACGCGGCCACGGACCGGACCGATACAGCGCATACGCCCGCTTTGGCAGCGGGCTTCTCACAGGCTTCGTCACGGAGGGGCGGAACGTGCAGCTTGTGCGCTGAGCCCTGGCCTGGCGCAAGTCCTCCTCGCGCCGTGCCTTGGACAGCTTCGCCGACCGCCGCTGCTCCCACTTGTAAAGCCTGTCAACCACGGCCATGTGCCCACGGGGCGCGGGGGCCGAATGCCCTGACCTGTCCTCCAGCGTCGTTACCCCATCGTCCAGCAGGGAGCCGCTGCCGGTCAGAGCCCCCGTACCGTCCGAGCCCCTCGACGAGGCCTGCCCCGAGTCTGGGAGCGGAGCAAACGCCTCGGCACCGCACAGGAGCGCGTCCAGCTGGGCGTCGTCGGCGCCGAACCCTCCCCGCTGGTCTTGCCAGTCCGAGCCCGGCACGCCTGCCCCGAGGGCCGCGCCCCTGGGGGCCACGCGCAGCTCGACCTCAAGCTCGTCTCCTTCCATCCTCGACCAGGTCCGGATCGAGGGAGGGCCGGGCGTGCGCCCGGGGCTTCGATGCAACCGCCGAGACCGACTCTTGGCTTGGGAGCGTGCCTCTGCCGGCCGCGACAGCCGCGAGCGGCGCGCGCGCGCGGCCCGGGCCTGTCCGAGGCGGCCCGTCGCGCTTAGGAAGCGACGCATGCCCGGCACCGCGGCTTCCCCCGGGAACCGGAGCACGCGAGACGTCGATGGCAGGACGCGCGACCGTCGGCGCCTGAGGAGCCGCCCTCCGTGCCGGCCCTTCCAGCCTCGGCCGTGAGAGCGGCCGTCACCCTGGACGACGGTCATGAGCCCCGCGTCCAGGCCGCCCGCCTGGGGCCGAGGAGTGGTGCGCGGCGACAGCGGCAGGGCAGGCAGCAAGCCAACAAGGGTGGTCCGTCGGGCGCTCTCACTCCTGCCGCACCTCGTCAGGCCCTAACCAATGGAGGCCGTGGCAACGTGAGGCCACGCTCGTTTGCACCGCGCGGCCGCGCGCGAGGCGGCCAAGCCCGCCAGATTGAGCCCGCCGAGCCCCCTTGACGTGTCCCCGCAGCGCCGCCCGCGAGGCCTCCCGGCTGCTCGCCGGTGCGAGCCTGGACGCCAGGAACGATGCCCTGTCCAGGGCGGCCGCACTCCTCTCCGGGTCCTCCGACGGCGGAGCGGCCCGCGCCGCCGTCCTGGAGGCCAACGCTTCGGATGTCGCCGCAGCGGCGGCCGCGGGGCTGCCAACGCCGCTGCAGAAGCGGCTCGGCCTCGACTCCAAGACGAAAGGCCTCATCCGCGGGCTCAGGGACCTGCAGGCGCAGCCTGACCCGATCGGCCGCGAGCTCATGCGCCGCAGGTTCGCTGCCGACGGCCCGGTCCTCCGGCGCGTGAGCTGCCCCATCGGCGTTTTGCTCATCGTGTTCGAGTCCCGCCCCGACGCGGTCGTGCAGATCGCGTCCCTCTGCCTCAAGGCCGGCAACGCGGTGATCCTCAAGGGCGGCAAGGAGGCGGCCGCCTCGAACCGCGCGCTGGTGGACCACGTGCTGGCGCCCGCGGTCGCCGCGGCGGGCCTCCCTGCGGCCAGCGTGCAGCTGGTCGAGGCGCGGGAGGAGGTCTCGGGGCTGCTGGAGCAGGACAAGCTGATCGACCTGGTGATCCCGCGCGGCAGCGCCGCGCTCGTGCGCCACGTCATGCGCTCGACCCGCATCCCCGTCATGGGGCACTCGGACGGCCTTTGCACCGTGTACCTGCACGACGACGCGGCGGGGGTCGGGGGCGCGGGCGCCGGCCCGCCCGGCTGCGCGGCGGCCCGCATCGTTGTGGACAGCAAGACGCAGTACATGGCCGCCTGCAACAGCGCGGAGACGCTGCTGCTATCGGAGGAGGACCTGGGGCGGGGGGCGGGGGGCGCGGCGGGGGTCGCGCTGGCGTCGCTGCTGCTCGCGGGCGTGGAGCTCCGGTGCGACGCCGCGTCGCTCGGGGTCGCCCGGCGGTGCGAGGCGGCGGTCCGGGGCGAGGCGCCCGACGCGGACGCGGAGGCGTGGGCGGCGGCCGCGAGGGGGCACGTGGTGAGCCGGGAGGCGGCGGAGGCCGGGGCCGCGGCGGGCGGGGGCGGGGCCGTCGCGGCGTCGGACGGGGACTGGGACACGGAGTGGCTGGGGCCCGTGATGGCGGTGCGCGCGGTGCGCGGCGTCGCGGCGGCGGCGGCGCACGTGAACGCCCACGGGTCCGGGCACACTGACTGCATCGTCACCGCGGACGCCGCGGGGGCCGGCGCGGCCTTCCAGGCGGCGGTGGGGAGCGCGAGCGTCTTCGTGAACATGAGCACGCGCTTCGCCGACGGCTTCCGGTACGGCTTCGGGGCGGAGGTCGGCGTTTCCACCGCCAGGCTGCACGCGCGCGGCCCCGTCGGCCTCGAGGGCCTCACCACCTACAAGTACCTCGCGGAGGGCGCGCCGGGGGCGGGGAGCTTCGTCGCGCAGTTCGAGGGCGGCGGCGCGGCCGAGGCCGGCGGGCGGGCGGCAGAGTGGGCGCACGCGGACGAGTGATCCCGGGGGGGCCTTTCTCACGCCCGACCGGGCGTGCGTGCACACGCCGCGCCGTAACGCGGCACTCACGCTCGCCCCTCATGTCCATGGTCGTTTCCCTGATCCGGGCAGCGCGTTCCGGCGCCGCCGCGCGCGCGTGCCGTACCTACACGACCGTGAAGCTGTCCCCGCGCTCGTCCACGCTCGAGGAGGCCATGAAGCTCAAGGACGACCACGCGGTGATGGTGTTCTCGGCGGTGAGTCCCGGGGCGGCGGGGCTGGCCGACGTGGTGTGACGGCGCCGCTGTTCCCGCGACGTGTTCCGCGCGCCAACGCTCCCCGGCCCGTCCCACGTAGCCTTTGCGCTCGCAGAGCTACTGCCCGTTCTGCTTCCGCGCCGTCGAGACGCTGGAGGCGGCGGTCAAGGACGCTGACGCGGTGTACAAGGTCGACCTCGACAACGCCGGCGGCCTCGGCAAGCAGGTCAGGGAGACGCTCGCGACGGACTACAAGCACAGGGTGAGGCTGGCTGCCGGGGCCGCGCTCCCCTGCGCGCGGTACGGGGTGCGGGCTCGCTCGTGCCCCCGCCGCCGCGGCGCGCTCGACGCGCCAGCGCGAACCCCCCCCCGACCGGCCCCCACCGCAGACCGTGCCCGCCGTGTTTGTCGGGGGCAAGTTCCTGGGCGGCTCTGACGACCTGGACCGCGCGGTCAGGTCCGGCGACCTCGACAAGCTCCTCGAGGGAGCGGGCGTCGCCCTGCGCGCGTGACGTGGCGGCGGCGCGCTTGCACGGCAGCAGTGGCCGCACGCGTGATTGTCCGCCGCCGGGTCGGGGCCTGGTCTCGCAACACGCCAGTTTCGGCGACGGCGCACGCACGCACACGCACCGGGCTTGAACAAACCCCGCGGACGCTGCGCCGCGGCCGCGCGCGCACGCTTCGCTGCGTCTTCGCCGGCTCACGCCGGCTTCCTGCCCGGGGGCGCGGCCGCGCCGTCGGACTTCCTGGCCCGGGGCGGGCCTAGCTTGAAGTCCTTGTCCACCGCAGCGCGCGGGTCGAACCCGCGCAGCTGCACCGTGTACTTCCCCTCCACCCCGGCCTCCCGCAGCTCGCGCACCTTGCGGTCCCGCACCTGCCGCAGTGCCTCCATCTCCGCGTCGGTGCCCTTGAGACCCTCCTTCCCCTCCTCCCGCGTCCTCCCCCACACCTCCTTCCGCTCCGCCAGCCGCTCCTCCGCCTGCCGCAGCACCTCCTGCACGTGCGACCGGTCCGCCGCCCGCCGCCGCTCCCGCACCGACCGCTCCCCCACCATCCACTCCCGCTTCGCCTCCTGCGCGGACTCGAACTCGCGCCGCTCCATCGCCAGCCCCGCCGCCCGGGCCAGCTCCTTCGCCTCCATCTGCGCCTCCCGCGCCCGCCGCAGCTCCGCCGCCTCCACCACCCGCCGCTCCGCCAGCCGCTTCGCCTCCTCCCGGTCCCGCCGCTGGCCCTCCTCAAACGCCCGTCGCATCCGCGTGTCCGCCTGCCCCTCGCTGTCGTCCTGGAACTTCTCCACCATGCTCCGCAGCTTGAAGAACTCGTCCTCCCGCCGCAGACGCGCCCGCTCCTTGTCCATCTCCGCCTCGATCGCCGCCTCCGTCGCCACCCGCTGCTGCTCCTCCAGGACCCGGTCCTCCGCCACCGCGCGCTCCCTCGCCGCCCGCCGCTCCGCCATGGCCGCGTCGTTCGCCTCCTTGACCTCGTCCCGCAGCCGCAGCTTCGCCCGCCGCTTCTCCGCCTCGCGCTGCCTGTCCTCCTCCTCCACCGCGCGCATGCGCGCCACGGTCTCCTCCGCCTCCACCCTCCGCGCCTCCCGCGCCGCACGCTTCCGCGCCTCCGCGGCCTCCAGCTGCTCCCGGATCCCCACCTGCGCGTCGAGCCGCCGCAGACGCAGCTCCTCGTCCTTGTCCAGCGACCGCTTCACCGCTTCCAGGCGCGTGATCTCCACCGCCATGTCCGCCGCCCGCGCCTCCTCCCGCTCCCGCGCCTTCCGCTCTCGCTTCTCCACCAGCTGCCGGTCCCGCACCGTCACCGTGCGAGCGTACGCCACCATGCTGTTCATCGCCTTGGCCGCGTCCTTCGCCTCCTCCGACCGGTGCGCCGCCTGCAGGCGGTACCGGTCCTTCTCCTCCTCCTCCTCCTGCTCCAGCTCCGTCAGCGGCTCTGCCGCCAGCCGGGCCTCCTCCAGGGCCTCCATCTTCGCCTTGCGCCTCTGCCCGAGCCGGGCCCGGGCGCGGCGGGCCGCGAGCGCCTCCTCGCGGTCGCGCTCCTCGTCCTCCGCCGTCTTGATCACCGCGTGGCGCCGCATCGTGCCGAGGTCGCTCGCCCGCATCACCACGGGAGCCGCGCGGGGCGGGGCGCCGCCCGCCGCGCGCCCGCCTCGCGCCCGCCCGGCACGGGAGCCCTGGACGCTGCGACGCCCCGCCCCGCGAAGCACGCTGCCCTTGCTGCCGGAAGCCGTGCCCGACTGCGGAGGAAGAGGAGCGCGGGGTGGGAAGCGGCGGGCTGTTGGCAGCCGCGCTGGACTGCCTCCCGGTACGGCACCCTGGAGCGCACGGGAGCCGCTCGGACCCCCGGCGCCACACGGCGCGATGCACCCACAGGCCGCGCGCTGGGAAGGGGCCCCAGCGGGCCGCAAACCGGCTCGGCGGCGCGTGGCGCGCAAGCCCGGCGGGGGACTCGCGCTGGCCGGACAGCCCGGGAGGGGCGGCCCCCGGGCGCCGGCGGGAGCCGCGGCATATCATCCAGCCAGAAGCGGGCGCGGCACGCGGTGATCGCTCTCACGTTGCCGAACAGCGCCTCGTCGACCTGGCTCGAGGGCGCGACGGTCCGGTAGCGGCTTCCGCCGGAGTGGCGTGATGATGCCACGCTGGCACCCGACATGGCGATTCGGGCGGCCTTCAGAGGCGGCCTGGCTTCCCCCGGGTGTGCTGATGCGGGCCGGCGCGGGCGGTCTAGGGCCGAGAGGGGTTGGGCGCGGCACCTCGGCTCTGCCGCCGCCGGTCAACGGTCGTCCGCCCGCCCTGGGCCGCGACAGGGGCACAAGGTCAGTGCCTGCAGGGGTGAGCGCGCCGTTTCACGGTTCCGTTCGCAGGGCCGGGCGGCGCTAGCTGGAGCGGCCCCGTCTGCCCGGGCGGGGCGTCCTCCCCCCGCCGTTTTTTGTGCTGCGCACGGGCCGGCCGCACCCGTGCATCGGCGGCGACCCCGCCGCCCCGCGTCCTGACGGGACGGTTTCCGCCGGCGTCCCCGAGCGACCTCGTGCGCCCGTCCCCGCTCCCTCGCAGGCTTGCAGGAGCTGACAATGGCATCCGCGGCCTCAGCCGCCCTCGTCGAGGGCCTCGAGGAGCGACCCCTGAACCTTGAGGCCGTGATTGGGTTCAACGGTGAGGATTTGCGGCACCCGCGGCTCGCGCAAGCTCGCGTACTGCGCCCGGGCACGCGGCCCGGGCGGGCGCGGCGGACCCGGCCGGCCTGCGAGAACGCCATGGCCTCGCGCCGATCCAGTGCGCTGCGTGCGACCGGGACACGATACGCGCCGCCGGCGTGCGCACGCGCCGTGCCGGGAGCCGTCGCCCCGCCGTCCCGCCGCCCGCCCTCGGACTGCCACGCACCCCGGACCACGCTCGTCCGCGCGCAGGCCGGGTCCCCGGGGGCCTCATCTTCCACCCGGACGGGGAGCATGTGATCTACCCCCTGGGGAGCACGGTGGTGATCAAGAACCTGCGCCGCAACACGCAGGCCTTCCTGCAGGGCCACACGGACAAGGTCACGTGCGTGGCGCTCAGCCCCGACGGCACCCGGATCGCGTCGGGCCAGGTCACGTCCATGGGCTTCCGCGCGCCCGTGATCCTTTGGGACTTCGACGCGGCGGTGCGCAACGCCAACACGGCGGACCGGACGGGGGAGCTGATTCACAAGCTGGTGCTCCACAAGGTGCTCGTGCGCGCCGTCAGCTTCAACTGCGACGGCTCCTTCCTCGCCTCCCTGGGCGGGGAGGACGACAACACCATCGTGGTGTGGGACATGGACGCGGGGGAGGCCCTCTGCGGCGCCCCCGCCGCGTCGCACGCCGTCAACGCCCTTTCCTGGCTCAAGACGGACCCGCTCATGCTGGTGTCGGGGGGGCAGTACAACCTGCGCAAGTGGAAGCTGGACCTGGACCGCCGCCGCATCTTCCCCACCGACTTCATGCTCGGCACCATCCGGCGCACCGTCAACTGCCTGTGCCTCGACCCCACGGACCGCTTCATGTGGGCGGGGACCGCGTCGGGGGACGTGCTCGAGATCAACGTGGCCTCGGACCGCTTCGCGCGGGCGTCCAAGAACCGCTTCAGCATGGGCGTCACGTCCATCGCCTTCGTGGACGGGCCCCCCGGGGACCAGGACCACGTGGTGTGCGGCAACGGCGACGGCACGCTGGTCCGGCTCTCCACCGAGCACCTGGAGATCACCGCGGCCGTGAAGCTCATGGGCGGCGTCACCTCGGTCAGCGCCGGGTCCGACGGCCGCTCGCTGTACGCCGGCACGCGCGACGGCAACCGCTACTTCGTCGCCATCGACGACTTCGAGCCCAAGCTGCGGGCCACGGCGCACCCGGACCCCGTGAACTGCGTCGCCTACCCGCGCGACAGCTCCGACCTCTTCCTCACCGGCTCTCTGGGGGAGGTGCGCCTGTGGAACGCCCGCACGCGCAAGGAGCTGCTCCGCGTGCAGGTCCCCAACATCCGCTGCGACTGCCTGCAGGTCAGGCCCGACGGCGGCCTCATCGTCACGGGGTGGCAGGACGGCAGGATCAGGGCCTTCGCGCCCGAGACGGGCCGCCTGGTCTTCGTCATCAACGACGCCCACGTGGACGGCGTCACCGCGCTGGCGTACACGCACGACGGCTCCCGCCTCATCACGGGTGGCGCCGACGGGCGCGTGCGGGTGTGGGACGTGAGCGGGTCGGTGCAGGCGATGATGGTGTCGTGGAAGGAGCACAAGCGCGCGGTGACGGACATCGTGGTGTCGCGGGACAACGACGAGGCGGTGACGGCGTCGGCGGACGGCTCGTGCATCGTGTGGAACCTGAAGCGGGCGGTCCGCCAGAACGCGCTGTTCGCCTCCACCGTCTTCCGGGCGGTGCGCTACCACCCGGACGAGTCCCAGCTGATCACCTGCGGCTCGGACCGCAAGCTGGCGTACTGGGACACCACGGACTGCAGCCTCATCCGCCAGCTCGACGCCTCCACCGCGGAGGTCATGAGCGCCGACGTGGCCAGGGACGGCCTGAGCCTCGCCGCGGCGGGCGCCGACAAGACCGTCAGGGTCTGGCTCTACGACGAGGGGGTGCCCCTGGCCGCCGGGGCCGGGCACTCGGACGCCGTCTCCGGCGTCAGGATCAGCCCCGACGGCCGCCACGTGGCCTCGGTCGGCCTCGACGGCGCCGTCATGCTATGGACGTACCCCGACCTCCCCGAGGGAGTCGGAGAGTACGACGACGACGGGGACGCGCGCCACGACTGACCGCGCCGCGCCACGAAGGCCGGCCGGCCGGAGCGCCATCGTCCGGCAAGGCCGGCGCTGCATTTGCTGTCCTGCCCCGAGCCAGAGCCGCCCGTCGCGCGCCGCGGCTCGAACTCAAGCCCTGCGCCTGCGAGCCGCTCCCGCGCGCGCGGCCCGGCCACACGCACAACAGCACGCACTCAGCAGCCGACGCCCAGCCGTGGCATGCCCGGAAGCCGGGAGCAGAGCGACTAGGCGGCAAGGCCACGGCCAGGATGCGGCGGCCCCCACACCGCCCGCCACGCGCCGGTGTGACGATGGCAACCTCGTTCGAGTCGGCGGTCATCGCCGCGAGGGTGAGAGCGCCTCGGCCCTCGGGACCCCCGAGGGGGGGCGCGCCCAGCGAACGCTCGGCCGTACTGCCCCCCGTCACCGCCCAGGCGGCCCCTGCCCCCCGGTTCTCCCTCCGAGCCGCGAAATACGCGTGCATGTGGCGCATGGGTGCTGTGATCTTTCCCTGCTCTCCTCCGACGACCCGTATGCCCGCAGGAGATCGTGGGCCAGGCGTCCCCAGCCGACCACGAGCGCCTCACGGCCGCAGTCGGAGACGACGCGGTGCGCAGCAAGCACGGAGCCGCAGTGTGGCAGCTCGCCATGGAGAACATCATCCGCGACGAGGCGCGCGCGGCCATGGCGGCGGCCTTGCGCGAAGGCACCGGCGTGCCCACCGCCCGCATCGCCTTTCTGGTTGATGCCGCCATCGGCGCGGCCCGCAAGGAGTTTTGCAGCCCGGCACTTCCGGTCCAGGTCCTCGAGATCGCGGTGGCGAGCACTCCCGTGGCCCAGTGCTCGGGGCTTTGGCGCCTCGTCGAGTCTCGCCGCTCGGCCCTCGGCGCGCCTCCCTTTGTGCCTGTCGAGGCAAAGTCCAACCCGCCGTCCAAGGTGGCCCTGCTCCGCCTGTGCAACGGGCTGCTGGGGCGGCTGTCGAGCGTGCACGACGCCGAGCTGTGCGGGCGCGTGCTCCTCTTCCTGGCGGCCGCGCTCCGGCTCTCGGAGCGCTCCGGCCTCAACACGGCGGCGCGCTTCGCCGAGGAGCCGGCCGTGCGGGACGTCCGGCCGGCCGACGGGTCCGGCGACGCGGCGGCCTGGGACAAGTACGAGCGATTCTGGCGGCTGCAGGACCTCGCCGCTCGCCCCTGGGCCGCCGTCGAGTCGGTGGATGCATGGCGAGCCGCCGTCGCGGACGTCGATGCCGTGCTCTCCACCGTGCGGCCAGCCGTGGAGGAGGCGTCCGACGAGGAACAGCCCGGGCAGGCGGCGGCTGCCTCCTCCTCCTCCTCCTCCGCCTCCTCCACGCCGCTGCCCTCCGCCGCGGCCGGTGTGGTAGACGACGGCGTGGTGAACCACCTGACCGCCCCGTCCCTCCTCCCCCTGCAGCTGCGTGACGCCTCCTTCCTCCGCCAGACCCTCCTCCAGGCCGTCATCGCCCTCAACTACGCCGCTGACCCGCCGACGTCCCGGGCTCCGGGCCCCGGCGTCGCGTCGCGGGTCGCGGCCGACGCGCCCAAGCTCCTCGCCGATGCCTGGGCGCTCCTCGCCCGCGCCGGGCGGTCCGGCCCCCGCGTCGCCGCCCTGGCACGCGAGCTCGTCGCCACCGACGGGTGGTGGTCCTCCTGGAAGCGCGCCGGGTGCACCGCCTTCACGGAGCTCGAGCCCGACGCCGCCGTGCCGGCCTCCGGCGCGGCGCTCCGCCCGGGGGCCGCCGCCGAGCTGGTCGGGGCGGCGCGCGCCAGGGCGCAGGGCAGGCCCGCGGCGCCGTCCCGGACCTGCGACTGGCTGGAGGGCGGCGGCTCCGACGACCCCTTCGACCCGGCGCACCTGGCGGCGACCCCGTCCGAGGCGCGGGACCGCTCGGCCATGGCCCACGGGTCCGTCCTGGAGGCGTGCGCGGAGCGCGGCCCGCGGCTGGTGCCCCGGCTGTCGAAGCTGCTGGAGCAGGTGAAGGAGGCCCTGGACCCGGAGTCGTTCATGTTCGACGTGGACGGGGCGCCGTACCGCGACCAGCGGTGGGCGTGGCGGGCGATGCGGCTGCTGCGCCGCCAGGACGCCACTTCGTTCGAGAAGATCAGCAAGGAGGTGGAGTTCCCCGTCGTCCTCGCCGGGCTCATCGGCGTCCCCGTGCCGGACCGGGACGCCAAGGCGGTGGAGGAGGCGGCGGCGCGGCGGAAGGAGGCGAGCGACAGGCGCAAGGGCGTCAAGGGCGCGGCCAAGGCGGCCAAGGCGGAGGCACCAGCGCCGGGGGGCGCGGCCGACGACGCGCCGGCCGCCGCTGCCGAGGGGAGGGAGCAAGGGGAGGGCGGCGGCGCCGAGGGAGCGATGGAGAGCAGGCGGAGGCGGAAGCGGGAGCGGGAGCGGGCGGACGAGGAGGGGGAGGCCACCCCCGGGGGCGGCAGCGCTGGTGGGCAGGGGACGCCGAGGGACGGCGGCAGGAGGGACGACCGGAGGGGAGGCGGCAAGGGGGCAGGCTGGGCGGCTGACGGGAGGCAGGGCAGGGGGGGACCCGCTGACGCCGGCAGGGGGGGACCCGCAGAGCGAGGAGGCTCCCACGGCCGCGGGGGCGGCGGCGACCGCGGAAGCTTCGACGGCCGGGGGGGCGGCGGGGGCGGGCGCGGAGGCGGCGCGGGCGGCAACCACGGCGGCGGCGGTGGGCATGACGACGGCTCTCGCGGTGGCGATGCGGACGGCCGCAAGCGTGCTCGCATCCAGCGCTTCCAGCGGTAGGCTCGGGTCGCGCAGCGTGCTGCGGCGTGTTCGAGTGTCAGCCCCGCCGCTGCATCCGCCGCGAACCGGCAAGGCAATCCGACGTTTCGCACCGCGCGCACACATCCTGGCACGAATCACTCCCAGTCCTTGCAGCCGCGCCCGAGCTGCCCCTCTCTAGCGGTCATGCGCAGGGGGCGGCTTCCCTTTGGCGTCGAAATTCCGCACCACCATGCCGCCCACGCGGATCTCGTGTCCACGATTCCGCGGGTGGCCATGCGGCATGAGCAACCCAGCCTGCTGAGGCGGCCAAAGCACGGCGCGAGCAACGCCTGTCACGAGCCGCTTGTGGACTGGGCCGCTTTCGTTCCACTCCTGATCCCCTGCCCCCTCCTCGGCCTTGTCCCCTTCCACCCATACTCTAGGACCGGTGATGAACTCGACGAGCCCGGCCTTGGTCTCAACGATTTCGCCTGACGTGGCAACGAGCGTGTGCCACACCGAGCTTTGGCCTCCTCTGACGTCGCGGACCAGGACACTGTCCCCTGCCGACGCCCGAGGCAGCACCATGCCTAGGATCGCTTCCCCATACGGACCGAGAACGAGCCTGATCTGTGTCGGAGAGCCATCCCGCGGGCGGTAGGTTTGTGCACTCAGACCGTGATGGGCAACGATGACGGCCACCGGCACGGCCGATGCGAGCGACCATGCCCATCGTGTCGACGCAGCTGCCATGTTCGGGGTCGCTCTGAACGAGAGTGTGGCGTGCTCACGTGCCATCGCCAACCGCTCTGCGCGCTCGCTCAGTTCTCACCGAACTCATCGTCAAGCTCGGCACGGGCTGCCTCGTCAGCGGCGCGGATGCGGGCCGCCTCCTCCTTCTCCTCGGCGGCGCGCACTCTGGCCTGCTCCTCCTCGGCGGCGCGCACTCTGGCCTGCTCCTCCTCGGCGGCGCGCGCCCTGGCCTGCTCCTCCTCGGCGGCGCGCACTCTGGCCTGCTCCTCCTCGGCGGCGCGCGCCCTGGCCTGCTCCTCCTCGGCGGCGCGCGCCCTGGCCTGCTCCTCCTCGGCGGCGCGCGCCCTGGCCTGCTCCTCCTCGGCCAGCCTGCGGGCCAGCTCGGCCGCCTCCTCGGCAGCTGCCCTCCCACGGAACGACCCGGCATGAGCGCCTTCCCCGGCTGCCTGAGCGGCTGCCACCTCCGGCGGCCCGTCGTCCAGCACGCCGGCCATCGCGACTTCGCCGTCCTCGGACACTTCCATGACCGCCTCACGCACCGCTGCCGCCTCGTGGGCGGCCATGGAGATGTTGCAGCCCACGGACATCGCGAGGTCCCGGCCCGCGTGGCAAGCCTGGACAGCCGCGGCACGAATGACCCGGTGGTTGCCGCCCTGGTCGACGTCGGAGCACGCGGACTCGGCGCTGGCGTGGACCGCCGCGCCGCGACTCGAGTGGAACAGCAGATGGTCCGCCTGGATCGCGTAGGCCTTGTCCGGGAGATGCCTGACGGGGCAGAACTGCGACATCTGAGGCCGCGGCCCTTGGCCCGCCACCCACAGCCGCCGGACCACGTCGAACTCAAGGCGGAGGCGTCTGTCTTGTTCCATGTCACACGCCCTCCGCTTCGAGCAACCGGCCTGGCACGCTGCGAGAGGGAAGGTTGCCGAGAGAGGGCACAGTTTCCTGGCAGGCAGAACAACCACGAAGTCTCGCGCCGCCCCCCCGTTCCCAAGCTAGCCGATGCTCAGGCATGATCACACACCAGCAGGTGTGCACGGGACGCCAAGCGGCCCGAGGCTAGGCCGGCTGCGCTCCCGCCAACGCTCACCATCGCGAACGAGCGCCTGGCTCATTGCCACGGAGCAGTACTGCGTCACGTGCAGTGATGAGAACTGGACGCAGAAAGCGTACCGCAAGTCGCTGAGTCTCTTGGAATCGACGCTCAGGGCGGCACACGCGTCGGCGCAGCTGGAAGCATGAGCGACCTCCGCTCGCGCGTGCTCGAAAAACTCGCTCAGCTTCGCCGTCGGCAGCTGCATGCCGACCGCGACAAGCGGCAACGCCACGGCAAGCAGGGCACGCACGCAGCGCATGGCTCCAAGTGTGCCGATGTTGCAAGGCGAGTGGGAGGGCGGCGCGAGCAGTTGCAGAGCCAACACATGTCCGTGCAAAGCCAACACCGAATGCCGGCACACGACCAACGCAGAATGCTGAACCGCGAGGCACCACGTGGCCACCGGCAGAGAATGCCAACGACGGGCGTAGATCCCGCGAGCGGGAGCCGCTGGCGACCGAGGGAGCACAGCGACCCTCCGGGCATCGCTGCCCTGCCGCAGCAGCCCAGGCCAGCACAGCCCCGGGGGATGCTGGCGCGGGAGAGAGGAGGGGACGACACCCGTGGAGCGGCCTTCCCCTCGCACCCGGCTCTGGCTCCGTCCCCTCGCCGGGGGGCCAGCCTCACTCGTCATCGGCCTCATCGTCGGCGCTGCCGCTGGCCTCCATGAGCAGCTTCACCGCGGGCTCCATGGCGACGCCCACCTCATGGCTGTCGATGACGACGGAGCAGAGAGCCTGGATGCGATCAGCCACCTCCTCGTCGGAGGAGCCGTCGCCGGCACGGCCGAGGACGTCGTAGAAGCGGGCGCCGATGGGGTTGACGTCGGCGCTGACGGCCTTGGTGCCGCGCTCCGTGTCGTTGATGGCCTGCATGAGGATGCCGTCGACGGCCTCGGCGAGGACGTCGACGAGCTGCCCCCGCATCTCCTCCGCCGCCTCGTCGTCGAGGCCGTCCACCTGGTCCAGGAGCTGCTCGACGTACTCCTCGTTCGTCTGCTGAAGCGTCGCCGACAGCCGCTCCAAGAGGGTCCGCCGCTCGTCGCTGGCGGCGGCGTCGGCCGCCTCCTCGGTGCGGCCTGCGCCCCCGGCGCGCCTGCGGCCCTCGAAGTCCCGATCCGCCTCCGCCACGAGCTGGTCGGTGCGGGCGGCGTCCCTGCCGTCGTCGGCCTCGCCGAAGCCGTCCTCGTCGTCGTCCCCCGCGACGGTGTCGTGGTAGTCCTCCATGGCGAGGCGGAGGACGTCCCCGACGTCGAGAGAGCCGGCGGCGGCAGCGGCGTCCTTGACGTTGGCCATGAACGAGAGGTAGTGGGGGTCCGACTCCGAGGCGAAGACGATGCGCGCGATGTGGGAGCACTGGCGGACGTCGAGGCGCGGCTTGCTGACGCCCGAGCCGGCGCGGCCGAGCTCGGACCACATGGTGCGGAAGGAGACGTTGCCGAGGACCTTCTGCGCGATGGATCGGACGTAGAGGAAGAAGAGGAGCTCGTCCTCGGAGTAGTGCTCCTCCAGGAAGCGGGCGAAGAGCTCGCAGTCCACCACCGCGCGGCGCTTCCGCACGGTGTTGAACAGCAGGTCGATGCAGTTCTGGTCGATGATGGCGGGGAGGCCGTAGCGCTTCTTGACGAACTCCACGACGGAGAGCGGGAAGGGGCGGTCCTTCTTCACCAGCGGGGCGCCCGTGCGGTCCTCCTCGGCCACGAGCTCCTGCTCGCGCTTGTAGCGCTCGTCGTAGAGCTCCTCGATGATGCGCATGCACCACGGAAGCTTCTTCTCGCGGGGCACGGGAACGTCACGAAGGCTGAGGGCCCTGACAAAGGTTCCGAACGGCCGCGCATCGAGCGTGACGCCCTTCCGGGCCAGCGCCGACGTGGCATCGGCCGCCGACATGTCACGCGCCGTCGAGCGCCGCCTCGACGAGCCCGGTGACGAGCCCGAGGCCGCAGCCTCGCCGCCGCGACGCCTGGCCGCCTCGGCCTTGGCCTGGCGTCGTTCGCGGCGCACCATCGCATCGGCATCCTCATCCTCGCTGTCACCGCTGTCGTCAGACATGGCGCGATCACCGGCGTGGGCCTCAACCATGCGCACGCTGGCCTCGAACATGCCGTCCTCGCGCTCGTGGAACTGCGGGCAGCGACGCAACAGGCACAGCAAATTCAGTCGGGTGTGCAAAAGGCAGCTGCATCAGCCGCGGAAACCGGCCGCCCGGAGTGAGCGTGCTACGAGCGCAGGCAGGGTCGCAGGAACGCGCGATTGCAGGCAGTGCCCGGCTCAGCAAAGCCCAGCCCGCATCGGGCGGGCGTCGCGTTCCGCCGCATACCGGCCCGCTGTCCGACCTGATGCACCCTCTAGCCTAATGTACGTCTGCCAGTGCCGGGGCCGCGCGAGCTGGGGAATCGGGGCGAGGGGATTGCGCGCAGCCCTCTTACCTTGATCCGCTCGGCACAGAGGAACTGCACCAGGAGCTCCTGCTCCGCCTCGGACATGGACGAGAGCCTGAGCGTTGGCGCAACGACTGCCATGGCCCCGGTCCAGCCAAGGTGTCCGAGCAAGGGCGACCCGCAGGGTCGGAACCGCTCTGGGCAGAGCTCGTGACCACGGATCGTCGGAGCGACGACGACCGCGACGCCGTGTGCCGGCAATCCACGTGGAGGCTTGCCCTCACCCAGCACTCGTCCGGCCTGCAGGCAGCAACGACCAGCGCAGCCATGCTCGCCGTTCTTGCCCTTCTGGCCCTCGCTGCCGGCGCTGCTGGTGAGCCAAGCGGCGCCGCGGGGGCAATCCGAGGCCAGCGGCCGCCACCGCGCCCCCAAGGGGGGCGCAAGGTGCCGTGGCGCACGCCACCGCAAGCCCACTCACTCCTGAACGCATGCCACCCAACGTTGCTCCCTCGCAGCGAACCAGCAGGTCATCCGCACGCCGGAGGACCAGGACTTCATGACTGTGCACATGAAGCCCATCCGCCTGTCGTACCTCGGCCCGCCAGCGGCCGATGTGACCACCAGCGTCAAGGTCATGGGCGCCAACGAGGACGGGAGTGAGTCGCTGCAGGCCGCGCTGCGCTCCCCGGGCGGCGGCCAGGTTGCGCGCCGTTCGCCTCGGCCTGGGGCATCACCCGCGGGCCACGAGCGCGCATGACCCACTGGCCTCGCGTTTGGCTCGCGTTCCCGCGTACGCAGACCTCCCCCTCAGCGAGAAGGTGACCCTCCTGTGCAGCATGCAGAACATGGGCGAGGTCGCCATGAACGTCACTGGCATCATGGGGAGCCTGAACATGCCCGAGGCCTTCCAGATCTACTACGTGAACTTCACGTACAAGCACTTCGGGGACCTCGTGGAGCCCGGGCAGGAGGTCACCTTTGCGTACCCGTTCAAGCTGCGCCCCGAGGACCTCGCCATGGTCAACCAGTACGCCGACGAGCGCGAGACCCGCGTCCAGATGGCCATGTCCGTCTTCTACGAGGACGCCGACGGCATGGACTACTCCTCCACCTACTTCAACGAGACGGTGACCTTCGTCCCCACCGCCTCGGCCCTCGACGTCACGTTCCTCCTCACCCTGGCGCGCGACGTCACCGTCGGAGCGGTCATCCTTTTCGCCGTCGCGTACGCCGTCCTCGGACGGGACGCCGTGGACGCCCTCCCCGCCCCCCTGCAGGCCATCATCCCCGGCGCCGCAGTCGAGGCAGAGGTCGCAACCGGCCTCGTCGCCTCCGACTCCACCGCCGGCAGCAAGAAGAAGAGCAAGGGCGGCAAGAAGAAGAGCAAGGGCCACAAGAACTACTGAGCCGTGCAGTGACGAGGCCGCGCGCCTGGGAACGGCGCCTGAGGGCACTTGAGCCGGCCGTGTCCGGGCGCCTGGTGCCACCGTCCCCGCCACCGGGTCTTGGACCTGCCGATGGGATGACCTGCCGTAGCGCCGCAGCTACGTGCGAGGGGGGGGGGGTTGAGCGCCCGGCCCGCGAGGGCGGGGGCGGGAGCGGGGCAACGACGGTCTAGGCGCGGCAGGGGAGGGGAGCGGCGCATCTGGTGGCGCATGGATGTTTGCGGACCGGCAGCGGCTGCGCCGGCGCACCAGAGAGGCACAGAGCCCGAACGCGTCGTCAGTGAGTGGCCTACGCTGTCATGGAAGCATGCACATGGCTTGCAGCGGCCCGCGGCACCGCCTCACGAACCTTCGCGCCGGCCACACGAGCCAGATCACCGCGACGCGGTCACCCTGTTGCACACAGACCCGTGGAACCGCCCGAGGGCGCTGAGGGCGTCCCCGAGGGCCTGGAAGGTCTTAGCCTGCACCGCCGCAGAAGGGGCGGTGAGCGTGAGGACGCCGCTGACCTGGTCGAGGGTGCCCTGCAGGCGCCCATCGAGGATGAGGGAGGCAAGGAGCTCCTCCACGCTCTCCTCCGAGTCCTTGAGCTCCTCCGCGAGGAACGCGAGCCTGACGGTCCGGTACGGCCGCACGCGGCGAAGCACGACGCGAGCGCGAACGTTGCGGAAGAGCGGGTCGATGTAGCCGCGCATGAACTCGTCGTCGAGCACGTGGGACTCCTCGTCCTGCATCACCTCGTGGAACGTGGCCATGTCGTCGCGCTCGAAGGCCTGCCTCAGCCGGACCATGGCCGTGATGAGCGGCTCCCGCTGGTAAGCCTTGGCCTCTGGCGAGTCGAAGGGGTCCACCCGCATGCCGGAGAGCATGTTGGCGAGGAGCGTGTACCGAAGGCACTGCACGGCCCTGGGGTGGCCCGCCGCCTGGAAGGAGGTGAAGGCTGCGCGGAACTCCTCGTAGGCGCCCTTCCAGTCGCGATCCGCCATACACTTGGACGCGGAGGCCTCCTTGACAATGCCAGTGATGCGCGGGTCCACGATGGCCGACGCCGACAGCGCCCTGACGCGCTCGTCCATCGAGGAAAGCGTGCTGAAGTCCCTGGTCAAGCCGGCGAGCTGCGGGCGGCGTGAGGCACGAAATACTCGCAGGACAAGCATGGGGCGAGCGCTCCATGGCCGCACAACCCGCGGCCATCGTGGCTGTTCGCGCGAGCGTGCCGCCTGTCCGCCTCACCTGGATCCGCAGGGCGTACACCTCCATCAGCTGCGTCCCCTTGGCCTCATCGTCCTCCCCGTCGTCGTTGCAGCACCAGGCGTGGAGCTCCTCCACGGCCTCAAGGGCGGCGGCGGCGTCTTTGGCCTCCAGGTACATGCCCGTGAGCTTGGTCAGCGTGGCAAACCACAGGCGCGGGTTGCTCTCCTTGGTCACGTCAAGAGTCAGCTTGTACATCTGCAGCGGCAGGCGGAAGAGAAGGGAAAGCCGACGACGCGACTCTGGACACTGGGCGCACGCAGGCGTCCCGGAGAGCGCGCGAGGCGCGTGCGCGAGGAGATCCTGCCCTCACCGCTGCCAAGCCGCTGCCTGTTGCACCTGCCGTGCTTGACGAGTTCATGGCCTCGAGGACCGTGTCCACGGCCTCGTTAGCAAGGTTGGCCGTCACGCGGGAGAGCATCCCCAGAAGCTGCCTGTACCGCTCCTTGGCATCGTCAAAGCTGCCTTGCGAGATGTGGCACGTCACCATGTTCTTGAGCGACGGGAAGCTGAACTTGACGTCCTCGCCGATGGCAGCCTCACCGTCGATCACTGCCGCGAATTTGGTCATGGCGTCCGCGACGCTGCCCGTCCTCAGGTCCTCTGCGGGGACAGCGATGCGCAGCACGGGGAGCAGCTGGCACTGTGCCGGTTCGACGGCCCTGCAAGCTGGGCCGTGGCCGTCAACCTCCGCGGAGGGCGGCGACGGTGGATCGTGGGCCGCGGCGGGGGCGAATTTCGCGCGCCTGCCTTACCAGCCGCCTCCACGAACTGGTTCTGCGGCACATGCAGCGGGAACTACAGGTATTGAAGCCGGACTGGCATCCGCTGGTCATGCCTCGGCGCACAGAACGCTGAGGCTGGCCGCGCGTGGAATTTCCCCCGTTCACGAACCTCCACCTCGACCATGGGGTCGTCGTCGTCGGGCTCGCCTTCCGAGCCGGTGTCGTATGCATAGCCCGACCCGGAATCGCCCCCATCCGAGCCGTACATGTCGCCACCATCCGAGTCGGACATGGCTGCACGCGGGTGTGCGGGCGGTGTTGCCATCGACCGCGAACATATGGAATCAAACGATCGACCATTCCCTCCGGGAGCCCGTGACTGCACCCTGGCCGCCTGCGCTCGACGCAAGCGGACTGTCAGCCCGGCGACCATGGCAGGTCGCGGCTCATCGAACATTTCGGAGCTTGTGAGGCCGAGGCTTTGCGGGCACTCGCGCTGGCGCCCGGGTTTCGCCGGATCGCGCGTCTTGAGCGTGCGCACTATCCTCGTCGCGCTGCGCGAGCCACCGCCAGCCCCCCGAGCGCACCCCGTGCCCGCAGGTCAAGGCGGTCGGCAAGCACAAGAAGTTTCGCCAGCGTGAGCCAAGGTGGAACCCGGACGGGCGGCCGCGGCTGCTGCGGGTCAGTACTGGCAGATGCAACCCCCCCGCACAGCTAGCACCGTGACCTCTGCTGTGGCTTGATCTTCCCTGCCAACGCAGTCGCGAGCTACAGTGTGCAGTGCCTGGAGAAGGTCATCACGCCCCCGCACGTCGGGCACGAGAAGAACCTTGCGGAGGTGAGACCACGCGCAACCGGAGGCTTTTGCGCGCTGGGACAGCGCCCGCGCTCCATGCCCGCTTGCGCGCCATTGGCTGCCCGCAGGCCTTCGAGTCTGGTGCAGCGGACGCAATCTTTGACGTGCTGAAGATCCACGCCAAGGATGACACCGTGATCTCATCCTCAACGGCGTGCCTCAGCGCCCTCGCTTCCAACCCCAAGTTCGCTCCCACCCTCATCGAGCGGGGCATCGTGGAGGTTATGACGCGCACCATCATGGAGAAGCCGGACTCGGATCTAGTGCCCACCATGCTTCGCCTGGTCGAGAACGCCGCAGCCAGCGCGCCCGAGCGCCTGATGGCAGCAGGGGGCATCGATCAGATCGCTGCCGCCGCCAGGTCGGTCGGGAACAAGTACCCATCGGTTGCGGCGTCCATGGTCAAGTCGCTCGAGAAGATCTCGCGCGCCGAGGGTGCTGGAGCCGTCATGGCATCATCCGGCGCCATCAAGGTCGTCCTTGCCGCGGCCGAGGGGAACACCCTTTCCGAGCACCCAGACGCTGTCGAGGCGACCCTGCGGTGCGTCGAGCGTCTCAGCCGCGACGAGACCGCCGCCAACCACATCAGGGACGAGTGTGACGGCATGCAGAAGATCGCCGATGCAATCGAGAACCACCGCAGCAGCGACCGCATCGCCAAGATGGGCGGCCGCGCGCTCAGCCGCCTCGCCTCCAGCAACATCGAGGAACTCGTGAAGCAGATGGACGACAGCTCCGCCACTGACAAGTCACGGCAGTTCGTGTCTACCCTCATCGCCAACCTTGCGACGGATGAGGAGAACGTGGAGAAGATCGTCGCCAGCGGCGGCCTCGGCGTCCTGGTCCGTGCCCTCAGCAGCACCACCCCCAAGTCCGTCGCCTCGGCCGCCCGCGCGGTCGGCCGCATCGCAGAGCGGGACGTCCTCAAGGTGGAGCAGACCAACGCCCTGGAGCAGCTTGCCCGCGCTTACCGCCAGCATGCCAAGGACGCTGACGTGGCCGCAGCCGTCGTCGACACCTTCAACAAGTACATCGCCGCGAGCGGAGACTTTGAGGCGGTGCGCGCCCAGGGCGTCTTGCCCCGCATCGTGCAGACGCTCAAGGCGGAGCCGGACTTCACCGCGCATATGGCCGCAGCTCTGGAGCTCCTGGAGACGGCGGCCATCGAGGGCCACAAGCTCGACATGTTCCGGGCAGAGGGCATCGCTGAGGGCGTCGCCGTGGCCATGATGGTGACGGATGCCTCCGTCGAGAACATCCAGCTCAACGGGAGCCGCTGCCTCATCTACCTGGCCGGCTCTCAGGTTGGCCTCATGGACATCATGTCCCAGGAGGGCATCTCCGACCACGTCGTCGACCTGGCGCGCGGCGCCGACGGCAAGGCCAGCAGGGAGGTGGTCAAGGCAGCCCTGTACCTCGTCACCTCGATGTGCACCGACCCGCGGCACGCGGAGATCATCAAGTCCAAGGGCGGCCTGACGGCACTACTGCCCGTCATCGCGGCCAACTCCACCAGCTCTGACCTCCGTGAGACGTGCGCGGACTTCGTGGCCTCGATCAACGCCGAGGCAGAGGTCTCCCGGCTCCTTCTCGAGCTCCCCACCCTGCTCGAGCAGGCGAAGAAGATGAAGTCGGCCAAGACGGCAAGCGCCCTCGCCGGCGCGGTGCAGTCTCTGAACGCCCTGGCCGTGGTGTCAACGAACGCTGAGGCCATCGCCACCGCGGAGAACCTCGTGAGCCTCGCGGTGTCCATCTCCTCCTTGGCCAAGGCCTCGGGGCTCAAGGGCCAGGAGCAGGCGCTCAGCTCCCTGACCAGCCTGGTCGGCTCTGTGTACCAGACACTCGCATCCACGGGCGAGATGGGAGCGGTCGAGCGCGCCTTCGCCATCATGAAGGATGCCAAGCTGCCCGAGGCCATCATCACCGCCACCAAGCTTCACCCCAAGCTGACCAAGCTCGTTGACGTGTCGCTCGGTCTGGTCGAGATCTTCGCGCAGCAGGACTCCGAGTTCATCACGGAGGTCGGAGGTGTCGAGGCCTGCGTGGCGGCACTCCGCTCCAACCCCTCTTCGGTCCGGGTCGCCGAGGTGGCGAGCAACACGATGCTCCAGCTCGCGTCCACGGCTGCAGGCGCCATCGCGGTGGCCAAGAACGGCGGCACACGTCAGCTCGTGGCCTCCATCGGGGCTGCTCACGAGGCCCCGGAGATGCTCAGGCCTGTCGAGAAGATGCTGACCATCCTCAACCGCGTCGCTGTCACGTCCGAGGGCGCCGAAATCCTCCGCAAGCAGGACGCTGCGACTACGGTCATGGACGTTGCTTCCACCATGAAGGGCTCAGCCGTCGCTGCAGATGCCACCAAGACCTGCCTGGACCGGCTCCTCCAGACGTCCGATGTGGCCAAGGCCGTGGATCGCCTGGACGAGGCCGTGTCCTCCGGCCGCATCGACACGAAGACCATCGGCACCGTGCTGTCCCGCGTGGGTCTTATGTCCTCGAGCTCGGCGAGCTCGGCGACGGTCCAATCCAGGGACGGCAACAAGAAGATCATGGCCGTCTGCTCAACCATTATGTCTGAGATGGTCAAGTCAGAGACCGCGGTCGACGGGGAGAGCGACGTCAAGCGCCAGAGGCGCAGCGACAAGTCCGACCAGCTCCGCCTGCTCCTCCCCGAGGCCATCGGGGCCATCGCAAGCCTTGCGAACGCCGACACCGAAGGCATTATCTCGGAGGAGACCATCTCCCAGGTGAACGCAGCTCTGGAGCGTCGCCTGGCCGTGCGCGAGTGCATGGACGTCATCACTGCTGCTGCCCGCACGGAGGCGACCGCCAGCAGCCTCGTGGCCTCTGGCGGCGGAGTGCTCCTGACCAACATGATGGACGTCCTTCGCTCGGATGTGCAGCCCGAGATCCTGGCCGACGCGTTCATCGCGATCGCCGACCTCGCCTCCCACGCAACCACCGTTGACGTTGTCGCCGCGGCAGGCGCCGGTGCGCTAGCTGCAAGCTGGCTCGATGCCAACCTTGACGACGCACGCCCGGAGACAGTTCGCTCGGCCATGAAGGTGCTCGCCTCCGTCGCCGCAAAGAGCGAGTCGGCGACCACCATGGTGTCCGGCGGCATCCTGGATGTCACGAAGACCGTGGTCAGCCAGTTCTGCACAGATTCGATCGAGGCGTCCCCCGAGGTGCTCGCGTCGTCCGCGCAGCTCATTACCGCCCTCATCAAGACTGGAGGGGCGGCGGGTGCCGCTACGCGCAGCTCCGGCGCGATCCGCCGCATCCTCCGTGCCACCGGCATGTCGATGTCGTACCTGACGACGCAGGAGAGCGCCGTGGCCGTCCTCGAAATGATCACGCAGTGCGCTGCGGGCGGGCCGGAGGCCGTCACCCACCTCGCCAGCCTTGGCGCGCAGGAGATGATCATGGCCGCCATGAACGCCAACGGCAGCAACCAGATCGTCCTCGACACGGCCACCCTGTCGCTTCGCGCCATCGGCGCATCCGTCGATGTGTCCATCCTGACCCGTGACCTCGAGACCACGTGCGGAGTCCTCGCTTCCGCGGAGCGCTTCGGCCCTGACATGGTGCAGGACGTGGTCCAGAGCGTGCAGAAGCTCGGCAACTTCATGGTCATGGAGGGTGTCGTGACACCGCTCAACGCAGGCAAGATCCTTGACAGCGTCTCCGAAGCTGTCGGTCTCATCGCCGAGTCAGAGCTTGCCAGCGAGGACGACATTGCCTACGGCCTCGGCTGCGTCGCTCGCCTGGCTGCGCTGGCGCCGCGCGGGACCATCGACACCCGCAACGCCGTGGAGGTCGTTCTGGACGTCCAGGACATGTTCTCTGAAAACGTCAAGGTGGTCAAGGCAGCCGTTGACTGCTTTGGCATTCTCACGGAGGATCCCAACGCCGTCCGCGCCATGATTGAGCTCGGCGCACTCGGGGAGATGACCAAGCTCGGCGCGCGCCATGCCGGCGACCTCGGCCTCCAGGCGACCCTCAGGGCCGCGATCGGTCGCATCTCCGCCGAGGCAGCCCAGTCCGCGGCCGATATCACTGCCTCCGGCACTCAGGGCGAGCAGTTCATCTCCCAGCTGCTCGATGCGTCCCTCGGCGACCGTGCCGCGGCGCAGGACCTCCTCGGCAAGGTGGCGTCCAGCACGAACGGCATCGACACCCTCTGGACCATGCTCGACCGCTACGAGGCATCCACCACCGTGGAGGGCGAGGCAGCGGCCTCGCTCCACCTTTCGGCGGCGGGCGCCGAGGTGCTCACCTCCCTGGCCACACGGATCGAAGCGGACCTGAGGGCCGGCGCCCTGTCCAAGGCCACCGCCTCCGCGCCACGCGGCCAGGTCCTTGCAGCCGTCCTGCAGTCAGCCATCAACATGAGGTCAGAAATTGCTGAGGACACGCCCGAGGCCGAGCAGCTCTCCGCGCTGGAGCGCTATCGCCAGGCGATGATCTCGCTGACCGGAGTCACCATGGACAGCACCGGTGCTAAGGCCTTCACCGCCAACAAGGGCGTGGAGAACCTGATGCAGCTCCTTGAAGTGGACATCGACACGATGAAGCCGTATGTGCCGATGATCAGCGCGGGTCTCGCGCAGGTCTTCGCCCAGGGAGTGCCCGAGGCCATCGAGGCCGTCGCGAACGAAACCGACATGGAGCTGTTCGCGCGCGCCATGAAGGAGCTCCCCACGGACCGCTCGTCCACCCTGTCGCTCCTCACGGTCATGTCCACTGTCGTCAAGTCCAAGGGCGCCGCAGAGTCCGGCGTGCCGAGGGAGGTCCACGCCTTCATCACGGAGGAGGTCGCTCCGCGCTGGGCCGCCGATGGCCCAGTCAGCGCGGTGGCAAGGGAGATCCTCGATCTCCTTGAGTCGCGGTTCTCGTCCAGCCAGCAGGCCGCGGTCCGCTCGAGCGTCGCATCTGCCCTGGTTGCCATCCGAGACGCAAGCAACATCACTGTGCGCACCGATGGAGGCACCACCGTGTACTTGGACTCCATCACTGGCGCTGTTGCCGACGGCGCTCACTTCATGGCGATGAAGACGCGTCTGGCAGAGGTTGCCGATGCCGTCCGCACTCAGACGGCGGACAACATGATCGAGATGGACACCTTGGGCATCCGCTCGATGGTGAACACGCTGCGAAACAACACCCACGTCGCAGAGCTCGCCAAGAGTGCGTCGGAGGTCCTGTCCTCGCTGTCAGCGAACACAGCCAACTGCGAGGCCATCGCAGCCGCGGACGGAATCGCAACCCTGATCCAGGCCTACAGGCAGGCTCCCGACTCCGACGACCTCGTCATGCACCTTGTCCTGCTCCTCTCCCGTATCGCGCGGAACAGCGCCTTCAAGCGCCGCATCATCGACGCCGGCGGCGTCGACATGCTGGGCGAGGTGCTCAAGTCGGATTCCGCGTCGGAGCAGACGCTGCTTCGCGCGCTCGGGGCGCTGGCAGACCTGGCCCACGAGGACGAGGACAGCATCGCGGTAATCATGGCCGCTGGCACGGTTTCGGGTGTCGAGCACGCCATGCAGCGCTTCCCCAAGGCACCCCGTCTGCTCGAGAATGCTATGACGCTGCTTTCGAACCTCACCCACAATTCCGAGGAGAACATGCTCGAGATCGGGCAGACGTGTGGCGACGAGATCGCAAAGGTCGTGTGGGACTTTGCGCACGACAAGGAGCTCACCAAGATGGCCCTGCGGGCCCTGGGCAACCTTGCTAACGTGGACGAGAACGTCAGCTTCCTGGTCCAGGAGCACAGTGCCGTGGACAACATCAAGCGGGCAATCAACACCAATCTGGCCGACGAGGAGCTGATCAGCATCGCAATTGAGGTTCTCGGCAACTTTGCTGCGGCCGAGGTGGCCGGCAGCGAGGAGGAGGAGGAGTCCATCCGCATGCACATGCACTCCGACGCCGCGACGGACACCATCGTCGAGGCGATGACGGCCAACCCTTTCAGCGCAGCCGTGCAGACGGCATGCATGTTCGCGCTGTCCGAGCTCCTCGCCGACCCGGTAGTGCGCTCCGACTGCAACATCTCCAGGATCGTGTACGCATGCGTCGGCGCGCTCAAGACGCACGACTGGGACGCCGACCTCATCCGCCACGCCGCAGAGCTCGTGCGTGAGTTCCCGGCCAAGGGCGGGATGGACGCGTTCGTCCAGGCCAACGGTGTCCGCCTGCTCCTCCAGGCAACCGAGAACCACGCTGGTAGCGATGACGTCCTGGTCGCTGTCGCCAAGTCCTTTGCCATCATGTGCGCCTACCAGAAGGAGGTCCCGGACATCCACCTGAGCTTCATGTCCCTGGACGCCCCCACGGTCCTCCTCGGGGTCGCGGCCTCCAAGGTCGAGCATCCCCCCGTTGTGGCCGGAATGTTTGAGGCCCTGGCCGGCATGTCAGTCGTCGAAGAGGCCGCCACCAGCATTGCTGAGGTGGGAATGCACACCGTCGTCACAGCCGTGGGGAAGCACATGGACAAGCCTGACGTCATCGTCCACGCCCTCCGTCTGGTTGACCTCATTTCGCTCAACAAGGACAACATCAACGAGGTGGTCAACGCAGGTGGCATTAACATGCTATTTGACGTGTGCGTGGAGCACGGCCCCGACGAGGACACCACCAATCTTCCGTCGCTCGACTCCCTCGAGGTCATCAAGCAGGCGGTGGCGACTCTCAGCACCATCTCTTCTGCAAGCACCGATTTTGCTTCGCTCATGATGGAAGAGGGGCTCGATGAGGTGCTGACCATCTTCCTCGCCAAGTTTGACGTCCGCACCGAGGCAGAGCGCGACGCTGAGCGTAAGTTGCTGGAGCGGGACGCAGAAGACAACGATGACGACGAGCTCGACGTGCCCGAGGACGATCCCGTTCTCGGCGCACTCACCAGCGCCAAGCTCACGCCCATCGAGCTCAAGGAGGTCCTGGAGAAGACCAACCATTCCGTCAAGGTGGCGGCGCTGCTGGAGGACCTTGTCCGTGACGAGCTCACCAAGGCGGCAGCGCGCCTTGAGGAGAAGCGGGAGGTTGCAGAGCGCCTCAAGGCCAAGGACATCCCGCTGTACAACGATGCCGTGCAGAAGCTTGACGCCGAGAACGACCGCTGGGCCGATGCGGACGAGGCGCTCGACGCATTCATGGTTCGCGCAGAGATGCTCGAGCAGCTCGCGCGGGAATGCCGGGGCGCCATGAACATGATGGGCGCTCTCGACGGCATCAACAAGTCCGCCGCCCTGCAGGCAAAGGCGGCAAGGTCCGCCGCGCTGGCGGGGCGCGACGAGGTGGCGCAGGACGAGATGGCATCCGTCAAGAACTCCCTGTGCGTTGCCAAGCTCATGAACGTGTGGTCCAAGGGGCGTAGCACCACGTTCCAGATGCTCCTGTCGGAGGACATGGAGAATATCGTGTGGCAGGACGCCAGCACCAACGCAAAGCGCGGCAGCGTGTCGGTTTCGTCCATCGCAAAGATCGTGGACGGCTCTGACCCTGAGCACCAGCGTGGCCGCGGCCTCGAGGAGCGCAGGTGCTTCTACATCTGCAACCCGTCCGGAACCGTGCTGGCCCTCGAGCCCATCAACCCGCGGACCAAGGCCACGTGGCTGGCCAAGCTCAAGCTGCTCTTCGATCACCGAGGCAGCTCCGTCGAGTTCACGACGGCCGCTGCTGAGGCTGCCGTGCCCAAGGCCGGGAAGTGAGCCAGCCACAATCCTTGGTCAAGGAGCGGAGGCTGTGCAGAGGAGAGTGCTCGCGTGTTTCCTGCCAACGACTGCAAGACGTCCCTCGTCGCGGTTTCCTTTGCCAGCACTGCGACCCCGGCCCCCACACACTGCGCCTGATGAGCACGCACCATCCTGTGACAGTGCAATGCCTTTCATGGGCGCCTGAAGGCCGGGCCAGGCCTCTGCTCGGGCGGCCTTCAACCACGGCCCGCTGCCCACTTGTCGGCGGCCGACACCCGCCCCGCCGTGTCGGGCAGGCTTGCCCCCCTCTCCTCGGAAATGGAGTCGAGGGAGTACACGGCCACGTTTGAGTCCGGCCCGACGGGGATGGTCGTGCAGCGAATTCACGAGCACGCGGTGGTCACGCGGCTGCAGTGCCTCGACAGCGGCGAGGCGGGCCAGGCTGCAGACAGGGGCGTGACAGTGGGAAGCATCATCCTGGAAGTTGTGGGTGTATCGGAGCCCGGCGACGAGGGAAGGTGCAGCAAGGTGTTCGAGGCAATCGCGAAGGCCCGCAGGCCGATGCGAGTTGTATTCCTGCGGCTCTCCCAGCTTCTGCGTCCCGTTCGAACTGCCATACCGCTCATCGTGTGGCGGGGCGAGCTGGACCTTGCTCTGGGCGGCGCCCGGATGCCTGCGCTCACGGGCACTGCAGTGGCTGCCATTGTCAGGGATGCCCGGCACGGCAACCACCGGGTGGAGATGCAGTGGCGGTGCGCCCCCTGGCTCTCGGTGGTTGTGGTCGGCGAGGAGCCCGAGGTGGAGGCGTCAATCAAAAGCAGGCGCTTCTCGGTGGGAGTGCGCGTCCGCGCGGCGGTGCCCGGCATGATGAGCCCGCCACAGCCATCGGAGGCCGACAGGACGGACGGCCGTCTCACCGTCATCCGGCCGTTGCTGGAAGCGTCTCTGACACCGGACGGCGCGGTTGTGGCTCTCTGCTCCCGGAACCGTCGGTCTCGGCTGGAGGTTCTCCGCGCCCTCACGACGAGGCTCTTCCCCGACGAGCTGGCCCTGCAGGCAGAGGGCACGGGCACCCCGCGCGTCGTGCAGTCGGGCACGCTCGAGCTGCTGTCGAGGCGTCTGGGCATCGCCTCGGCGTGGACGCCGTACCGCTTCGCTCTGCGCACCGACGGGTCGCTGCAGTGGTACGGCGCCGGTGCGGGAGGCGAGGCGGCGCGCGGGCAGGCGCTACGCTCGCGGTCGGGGTCGGGCGCGGACGCCCGGGCCCGGCGATCGACGAGCGTCGACGGGCAGTCGACGCCCGTGCCGGCGCACCTCGCGGCGGCGGTCGTGTCGAGGGCGGCGGGGACCCCCTCCCCGGTGGGCTCGGGGTCCGGCATCGGCGGCCGCGGCCGGCGGCCCCTCGGGGGCATCCGCGTGACGCAGGCGGTGGTGTCGTCGAACGCCGCTCTGAGGCAGGAGCTTGTGCCCAGGCACCTGCTGGCGGACGGCCGCGTCTTCGCGGTGAAGATGTTTGAGCCGGCGAGGGCGTTGGTGCTTCGGGCGCAGTCCGAGGCGGAGGCGCGGGAGTGGACGGCCCGCATCCACGACGACGTCCTCACCGCGCGGTCCAAGCCGCTCTACCGCAAGTACAAGGTACGGCACGGCGCGGACACGGCTGACGGGCGGGACGTGGTGGTGGAGGTGCCCAACCTGGACCTGGCGACGACGCTGGTGCTGCGGGAGGGGCCGATGGGGCCCGAGGCGGCGGCGGCGGCCACGGCCGACGCCTTCCTGTTCGGGGCGGCGGGGGCGCAGGGCAGGGGCCGCGCGGGGTCGTCGCTGTCCTCGGCGGCCTCGTCGGAGAGCCTCGGCGTCGATGGCCGGAGGGGGCGGGGGAGGGCGAGCAGCATCGCGAAGCGGCTGAGCATGGCAGCGGCCGCGGCGCGATCGCTCGCCAGGCGGAGCATCGGCGGGGCAGAGGGGAAGGGCAGGCGGGCCGCGAGCGCGGCGTCCGGGCCTGGGGGCCGCGAGGGCGAGGCGGAGGACGGGGCCGGGGCAGGGGACGACGAGGACGCCGGCGGCGGCTCCGAGGACGAGCCGGGACCGGAGGCGGAAATCATGGCCGGGGGAGGGCCGGGGCTGCGGCTCGGCCGGCTGGGCCCGGGGCAGCGGATGGCGGTTTCGGCGCTGCTGGCGGCCGGGTGGCGTGTCCCTGCGGCTCTGAGGCGCCCGCTCATCCTGCCCGCGGGCGGCGTCGTCCCTGGGTGGGCGCTCGCCCCCGCGGCGGGGCGGGAGCCGCGGCGGCTGTGGTACGGCGTGCCGTCGACGGCTGCCGCGCCGCGGGCGGTGGAGGACCGGGCGAGGGAGGGTGCGCTGGCGGAGATGCTCGCCGACGTGCCGGCGGCGGCGCGGCTCTACAGCCCCGAGCTGCTGGGCACCGTGCGGTGGTCGGTCCTGCGGCAGCTGCGGGCGATGAGGGAGCGGCCGTCACTCCTCTTCGACGACCCGGGCAGGGGCTTCCGGCTGCTCGTGCGGGCGGGGCGGGACATGGACGACGTGGCGGGGACGACGGGGTGGAGGCAGGGGTCGGCGCTCGCGCCGCTGCGGGACGCCGAGCCGCTGGTGAGGGGAGGGGCCGTCCTCGGCGTGGGCCTCGCGAGGCCGGGGAGCGAACGGGCGACGGCGCTCCGCTCCGCGGCCGCCCTGGAGGCCGGGCTGGGGCAGCGGGGCAGGGGCAAGGAGCAGGTCCGGAGCGCGGGGCCGGCGGAGCGGGCAGTGACGGCCGCCGTCGCGGTCGCGGGGTGCGCTGGCTTGGCGCTGTGGACGGCAGTCCTGGTCACCGTGTCGCTGCTGGTGGTGGCGGCTGCGGGCGGCTGGTACGCCGCGTGCGTCCTGGCGGGGTGCGGCGCCTCGTCGCTCGCGGACGGGGCGCGCCGTGCGATGCTGCGGCCGCTGGCGCGCGGGACGGCGGCTCTCCTCGGCGTGGTGCGGGCCGCGTCGCAGCGGTGGACGGACGCCGTGGCGCTGGACCCGGACCGGCTGGGCGAGCGTGAGCGTGAGCTGCTCGCCCGCATCGACACGGGCACGGACGGCGCCCCCCGCTCGAGCTGGGACGTTTTCTCGGACACGGACGACGAGGCCGACGCGCTCCTGGTGGCGCGCGGGGACGGGGAGGAGCTGCGGACCGACGGCTCTGCCGCGGCTCTGCGCAGGCACCACTTCGTTGTCCTGGTCTCGCGGTTCATGCCCACCGTTGCGGACGCGTACGGGGCGGGGGTGGTGTTCGACGCCCTGACGGAGGACACGGAGCAGGTGACGGTGACCATGCCTGCGTCGGCGGTGCTGGTGAACGACGACGAGCGGAGGCGGATCAAGCGGACGCAGGAGGAGGCGGCGCCGGCGGCGGCTGGCGCCTCAGGGGTGGGGGTGGACCGCGCTTCCGAGGCTCGTCCCGACGGCACGACGCCCCTGGCAGCGTCCGCCGCGCTGGGGGGGGCCTCCGAGGGGGCGGGGCTGGCGAAGCGCCGCTGGTGGCGCCGCTCGGCTCTGGTGCCCGACTCGTCGCAGGTGGCTCCATCGGGGGCGTCGGAGGCGTGGGCATCGCCGCGTGCCACCCAGGGCGGGGACGGGGGCCGGCCGGCCGCGCCCGAGCGGTGGAGGAGCTGGCGGACGCCGGCGCCGCTCTGCATGCCGCTCCCGGGCCACGACCAGGGCGCCGCGGGCCCCACTGCGGCGGTCTCGCGTGAGCGCGTCCTTGGGCTCGAGGTGTTCCAGACGTTTGTGGCCCGCATCGCGGGCATCGTGCGGACGAGGCGGCCCAAGTGGGAGGGCCTGAGGGACGTCCTGTCGCTCGACACCAAGGAGTTGCTCATCCGCTCCGAGGCCCAGGCCTCCGCCGTCATCAGCGTGCGGGCGCAGGCGCCGGTGTTTGCACCGGACGACCCGCGACCGTCGGCCGCGAGGCGCCTCGTCCGGCCCCTGACCATGTACCACCGGGGAGCCGGCGGCGGGGCTGAGCACGGGGAGGACGCGGGGGAGGGCGGGCCGGGGGAGGGCGGACGCGCGGCGCAGGGCACGCCCGTGTCCGCGCTCCGGCGCCGGCGCTTCGCCGACACCCCGGGGTCCACCCCCGGATCGCTCGCCACGGGCACGCCCGGCTCGGAGCGTGCTGCGGGGGGCCGTGCCGGCGGGCGGTTCCTCCCGGCCGAGACGAGGGCGGCCTTTGAGCGGCTCCTCGCCGACGGCCCGGGGTGCGCCGTCGTCCGTCCCCTGGGGCGGGGCAGGCTCGGGCTGGTGGGCCGCGCCCCCGCCGTGCTCGCGAGCCAGGCGCCGCAGCACCTCGCGCCCATGGAGGGCGGCGTGTGGTCTAGCCCGGCGGTGTTCGGGCGGACGCTGTGGCAGTGGACGACGGACGGGCAGCGGGTGCGGGTGCGGGAGCGGCGCAGGCGGATGCGCGCCCTGGCGCTGCGGGAGGGGGAGAGCGTGCACGACAACACGCGGGGCTGGGGCATCTTCACCGACTCGGGGGCGAACAGCGGCATCGAGGAGCGGCTCGGGCCAGAGGTGGACAAGGAGGACGCCGAGGCCGAGGCCAGGCGCGGCGCGGGCGACTTCAGCGACAGCGAGTCGGGGGGCGACGCCGCCCCGCCGAGGCCCGCGCGCTGGAGCTCGGGCCTCGGGGCGTCCGGGGACGCCGCCGGGAGCGGCAGGCAGGCGGCGGGCCGGACGGCGGCCGTGCCGGCCGGGCAGGCGCTCGTTGCGAGCGCGTCGGCGGCGCTGCCCGCGGCCCAGCGCGCCGCCATGGCTCCGTCATCGGCGCAGCAGGGCGAGCTCGCGGACGACGACGGGGAGGGGAGCGAGGAGGCGGAGACCGCGCAGCGCTCTGCCGAGGCCACGCAGACGCGGTTCCGCGAGGCGCGACGGCGGCTGCTGGACACCGGGCGGACGCAAGTGCGGCTGTCGGGCACGCTGTTCCTGAGCGACCGGGCGCTGTACCTGCTCTCCGGCTCCGAGGTGCTGGTGGTGCCGCTCGCGGGGATCGGGGGCCGGGTTGAGTACTGCAAGACGCCGAGCAGCTTCCTCGGGCTCGTCCAGGGGTCCAAGGACAACGGCTTGCACCTGCCGTCGTGCGAGGTGAGCCACGTGGAGCTGGACAGCACCGTCACGGCGGGCATGCTTGACAACGACGCCACCAAGACGAGGTCGGACACCGGGACGGCGCTGGCCGCCGCGAGGGACGTCGCGTTCCCCGCGGACCCGCCCGTGGCCGTGAGGGTGCCGAGGCTGGCGGGTGCCGGCGTCGGCGGCGCCGGGGCCGGGGCCGGAGGCCTGCCGGGCGCGGTGCCGGCGTCGGCGTCGTCCTCCCGTTCGCTGGGCGCCGCGCTGGGCGGCGGCGGTGCCGACCCCGAGGCGGACACGACGATGGTGCGCGTTCGCAGGGTCCTGGACGGCTCGGTGTCGCCCGAGGTGACGCTGGTGATGTCTCTGTGGAAGGACATGATGGTGTCAAGGGGGGAGGAGCGGCTGGGTGGGCGGCGCCGCGTGGTGCACGAGGCTCTGCTTGAGATGCAGACGGCGGCGGGCATCACGGCGGCGCTCCGAGACGGGCCGACCATGCCCCTGGCCGAGGCCGCGGCCCGCTCGGGGATGGTGGCGTCGGGCCCCGGTGCGGTGACGTCGGCCCTGCGAGACATGGACCTCGCGCGGCTGCGGGCGACGCTGGCTCGGAAGCAGGCGGCCGCGGTCGCGACCGAGTGCCGCCTGTCGCTCCTCGCGTCTCTCAACCTGCAGAGGACGAGGGCGGTGCTGAAGACCACGGGCCGCTGCGTCGACGGCCTCCTCCACTGCACCAACGCATCGGAGCACGTCGCGAGGGACGCCACCGGCGCGTCGCTCCTGCAGGCAGAGGTCGTGGCCGACGTCGACGAGGCCGTGGACAGGGCGTGGGCCGCCGAGCAGCCCACGGGGCTGCCCCCCTCCCGGTGGGTCGTTGCCCCGGCCCTGCGCGCCCGGGCCGCCGAGGAGGGATGTGCCGTTCACTGGCCGTCGGTCCCCGTGGCCGTGCGGTACGTCCTCACGCCCCAGGACCTCGTGGCGGTGTCGTGCGAGGACGGGCAGCTACTGCCGCGCTTCCACGTGGGCGCCGCGGACGCGATGCGGCAGGCGGCGGCGCACGCCCTCGCGCACTCGCGCATCGAGGGGGGCGGGAACAAGGAGCAGCACGGCACGGTGGCGGTGGCGTCCGCGGTGTGCGAGGGGGCCGCGCGCTGGCTCACCCACGCGGCCGCGCTCGCCGCCCGGGACGCCGAAGCCTCCCGCCGCAGGCACAAGGAGCAGCACACCTTCACGATGACGCGGTTCCGCGGGGCGTGGGGCACCATGGTGGCGTCGCTCTTCACGCCGCTTGTCCTGTTCCGCAACCTGGTGCTCTACCTGTGGGCGTGGGAGTCCCCCGCGGTGTCGCTGGGGGTGATGTCCATGCTGCTGAGCCTGTGCTGGCTCGACCTGTTGCAGTACGCGGGCCCCATTGGGATGCTGACCTTCGCTCTCGGCGTCGCGGTCTGGCGCGGCCTGGACAGGTCCGTCCGCGGCCGCCTCCTCCGCAGCATGTACGAGCCGGACACGGCCGCGCCAGGCCAGCGCACGTCCGTCTTCAACTGGCGCTCGCAGCTCCGCAACCTCTCGCTAGGCATGGGCACGGGACAGTTCCGCATCGCGAAGCTCAACCTGGCCCTCGCCAAGATCCGCAGCCTCGTGGCGTGGCGAGACCCCGTCCGCACGCGCGTGTTCATCACGGCTCTGCTCTGCATGAGCTTCTTCTTCGCCCTGGTGCCCGCGCGGGTCTGGTTTGCGGTCCTGGTTCTCGTGCAGTTCACGCGGCCGCTCCGGGACACGACGGCAGGCGTCGCCCTCATCGCGTTCAACCGCTTCGTGGACGGCATCCCGGTGCCCTCGGCCGCCGCGGACATCGGAACCGGGTCGGGGGCGGTCCCCGACCCGGACGACCTCGCGAGCGTCTCCACGCCCGAGACGGGCATCGTGGTCCGGTCCCTCCGCCCGTCGCGCGGCAGCCAGGACAAAGCGTGACTGACCACGCAGGCGTCGTGCCGCGCGCCGGCCAGTACGCGGACGCGGCCGGCGTGTCGCGGCGAGAGTGGCAGGCGCGCAAGGCAGCCCCCGCATCGGCGCAGCGTGAGGCCACGCGGCCGGCTGTGCGCTCCCGATCTCGTTGCCCTTTTCCACAGACCCCCGCGAAGCAGCGGCGCGGCTTCAACCATTGTCGCATTTGTTGCAGTTTCTGAGCCGCATGCTCTGCAGCCACCCGAAGGCCGCGCCGCACACTCACAATGCCCTCTGCAGCGGCCCATGTGGCGGCTGTGGGGCTGCTGATCGCTTGCGCATCGGTTGCCGTGAGAAAACGCGCGGGCGCAGCGTCATGGGAGCGCTGGAGGTGCCTGCTGCTCACGTTGTCCCGGCCCCTCCCCGCGCCTTGTTCTTGCAGGGGCACCGGTTCGAGCTCAAGCACAGGGGTCACGCCCATCTGCACGCCATGGTGGACCGTCTGTCGCGGCACCACAAGGCGGTCCGCAGCGGGAAGCCCGAGTCGGAGGTCGACATTCCCCTCCACACGATTCGCAGCGTGAGACCCTGTGGGCGACCGGCGGGCGTGAGCCGTGTCGAAGCTGGCCGCCCGGTGCCACGCGCGCGTGAGCGTTCCGACCGATTCCCCGCCGCAGACCCAGTATGTCGGCAGCATCGGAATCGGGACCCCTCCCCAGTTCATGGAAGTGGTCTTTGACACCGGCTCGGCAAACCTCTGGATCACGGCGGCGAGCTGCGAGTCCGAGGCCTGCCACACGCATCCCTCGTGAGTCCTGGCGGACGGCGCGGCTTCCCCGGCCGCCTTTGCGACGGGCTCCCAGCGACGCCGTGACACCCCCCTGCCCGCCCTTGCCGCAGTTTCGATTCCAGCAAGTCGTCGACATTCAAGCACATCGGGTACGACGTGGAGGTGAAGTTCGGAACGGGGGACATCGAGGGCTACATCGCCCAGGACGACTTCACGGTCCCGGGGCTCAACGGGGCGGCGGGACTGCGCGTGAAGGGGCAGGCGTTCGGCATGATGACGGAGCAGGTGGGCGAGGTGTTCATGACGCCGTCCTTCTCGGGCATCCTCGGGCTGGCCTTCCCCGCGCTCAGCGCGTACGATTTCACCCCGTTTTTCGACAACATCGCGGCACAGAAGCTGCTTCCCGAGCCGATGTTCGCGTTTGTGCTCGGCGGGGAGGACGAGCCGTCTGCGGTGCTGCTGGGGGCCCCGGACCCGCAGCTGTACGAGGGCGAGATCCACTGGGTGCCCGTGGCCCGAGAGTTCTACTGGGAGGTGGTGCTGCAGGACGTCCTGGTGGACGGCGTCGCGCAGGGCTTCTGCGGGGTGGACGCGACGGGCTCCAGGCAGGCGCCGCTGCCGGCGGTGGGGCAGATCGGCAGCGCGCACCCGGCGCTCCGGGGCGGGGGCCGGGCGGAGTCGCCGTACGAGGACTTCAGCCTCGCGCAGCGCTGGGCGTACGACGAGGACGGGTACGGGGACGAGGAGGGTGGCGGGGGCGCGCAGGCGGGCCCGGGGGAGGACCCTGAGCGGCTGAAGAAGGGGGTGGAGCGCGACGGGCCGCTGCACGACACGGGGGAGCGCGGCTGCAAGCTGGTCCTGGACACCGGGACGAGCCTGCTCACCGCCCCCACCGACGTGGTGCGCTCCCT
>Ga0136560_1000066_pt1 | contig 37838 bp, 19 predicted proteins | sample AntRauMeHopE1497_FD_104925 | JGI IMG/M metagenome (GOLD analysis project Ga0136560, IMG submission 104925) | Saline lake microbial communities from Rauer Islands, Antarctica - Metagenome Hop E1 #497 | ecosystem: Environmental > Aquatic > Non-marine Saline and Alkaline > Saline | place... | reverse complement strand
CGGACGGCACGAGGCGGGAGCGGACGGCACGAGGCGGGAGCGGACGGCACGAGGCGGGAGCGGACGGCACGAGGCGGGAGCGGACGGCACGAGGCGGGAGCGGACGGCACGAGGCGGGAGCGGTCGGCACGAGGCGGAAGCGGACGGCACTAGGCGGGAGCTGGCCACTGTGAGGCCCGGGTGGGCGGCGGCTGTCGGATGCGGTGTGCTGCTCTCACGGCGTAGCTTTCGCCCGAGATGAAGAGCCGGTTCTTGCGGAGCTGGGGGAAGCGATCGAAGAATCCGCGGAGCACGCCGAGGTTGACGCGGGCCGTCTCGTCGTCCCCCGTCGTGTAGTTGCCGTCGTCGGCGTACGAGTACCCGACGCCCACCTGCGGCGGCGCGAGCGGTGCGGCGAGGACCGAGAGCGGGTCGGCAAGCACGGCGCGAGCAAGGCGCCGCCGCCGCGCACGGCTCCGCGAGCACACGCGCGATCACTGCGCGGCAGGGAACGCCAAACGCGAGCAACAGATACCGCTGGCCTCACGGGGGCCTCCAGATAGATGACGTTCGCGCCGGCCTTGTTCCAGCTGTACGGGTTCAGCTCCAGCGACCCGTTCGGCTGGATGCGGAACGGCCCGTGCTCGGTCATGAAAGCCAGGAGCGAAGAGCAGCCAGGTCCGCCTGTGAGCCACAGCACCGTGTCCGCGTCCTCAAACGCCTTGTTTTCGGCCTGCACGAGCCAGTAGAACATATGCTTCGTGTGCGGAGCGTCGTCCACACCAATGTACCTGCGGGCGGCTCATCGCGGTCAGGTTCATCACTGTCATGACAGCCTGGGCGTCTGGGAGCGTGTTCGGCGGCCCCGCGGCGGCACTCACCCAGAATCCGACTTGAACGGGAGTTCGCCATCGAACCCAGGGACGTGCGTGACCGGGGCAGCCGTGGCCGCGGCCAGCGCAGCCAGTGCCATCGCTGCTTTCATTGTGCCGTGCATCGTGCGCACGGTGTGCCCGGTGACGCCGCGGCGGCGCGTGCTTCAATGAAGGCAGAGCAACCACGAGCGGCAACCGCGGGCGTCGGGCCGCTCCAGGCAGCAGGACGGCAGCACAAGACGAGGCCCGGTGCAAGCCACGTGTGCGATGCGCGCAGCAGCGAAGCGGCGGGTCCCGGTGCGGCTGGCGGTGTGCTGGGCATGCGGCGAGGACGCCCCCCCCGCCCCCGAACTGTCCTGCGGCTCCGAGCACTGCGGCGCCATCCTGATCCCGTCCCGGGCTCACAGCTTGGGGACGCACGGGGTCCGTAACCTCATGAGCGAGAAATTCGACGGAGGGCGAATGACAGCCGGAGCGCTTGACCGTGCCGCCGGAAGCGCTGCCGCGCAGATCACGCCGGTGCTGGTGCTTGGGATCCTGACCAGCGCCTCGGCGGCAGGGCTCGTGGCGGGCGTGCCCTGGTACACCGAGGGGGTCATCCGAACCATGGGCGGGAGCGCGTGGCACCACGTTGGGATGGCCTGGGTGGCGTTTGTAAGGTCAGCAGCGGTGCTAATGGTGGCTCAAGTGCTGGCAGGCTTCGTCATGGCGTGGAGGTGCGACCCCGGGCGGCCCGCGCCGCTCGGTGAGGGGCAGCGCTGGCTTGACGCCCTCGGGCAGGACGGGGTCGGCAGGGCGGTGGTGTGCGGCGGCTGCGGCACCCCTAAGGTCCGCACGCGGTCCGGGGCCACTGTGGTTGTGCACTCGATCCAGGCGGGGGAGTGCTCATGGCACCCGGACCACTTTTGTGTTGTGACCGGTCGCATCGTCGCGGCACGCACCATGGCAGTGTTCGTTCGGCTGATGATGCACCTGGTGGTCGCGGCCTGCACGGTATGGGTGCTCGTCCTGCACGGCCTGCTGCTGTGGTCTCAGCTTCCGCGGCGGGGTGGGAACCACGACGACGCGCCGCCTTCCGCATCGCTGAGCCTCTGGATGTGGCTGCGCGGGCCCGTGCACGGGGACTCCATGCTGGAGCGAGCTGCTGGCGCGGCGCTGCGGAAGGCAGGTCTCGGGGCGCTGGTGGCGCGCGACGGCGTGGAGGGGTTGTGCATCCTTTGGCTTGTGGTGGCCACGGCAGCCGGGCTGCTGGTCGCGTCAGCGCTTGGGCCCGCCGTCGCGGCGGCCGCCGGTCGCGACCAAGGTGGCAAGCTCGCCGAGCGTCGCCGGGCTGGAAAGGCGGCGCAGGGGCCAGAGGTTCGCTCGGCGGACGTCTGGGCCGGGCTGCGGCTACTCTTCGGCCGACCGACGGCCTGGGCCACCGCCGCTGCAATCGTGCTGCCCATGCCACCGCCCGGGCGGCTGGACCCGTGGGACGAGTGGCAGCACCTGCGCAACGCCGACTATTCGCTCGGGGCTGCCGTCCGATTGCTCGGCGCAGGTGATTTGTCTTGCTCTCGAGTGCGCCCGGAGCGCCGATGAGCCTTGGTCGAGTATCACTGATCGCGCCGTGCCTCACGCTTCAAAGCTCACGCTCGCTTCGGTCCCGGCATCAGCTGAGGCAGGGCGGTGGCACGGATCGTTGCCCCGAGCGCGGTCTCAAACGGCCCCGTGACGGCAAGCCGCTGCGCCATTCTCAGCAAGGACGCCAGGCGTCGATCGTTGGACACGCTGTCAGTGACAGCATCTCTACCATGCCTTCCGCGACGACTCGACAGCCGAGGCCGAAGCAAGGCCGTGCCTGACATCGTTGTCGGTCCGCCGTCGGCTTCCGGGCAGGCGCTGCCCCGTGCTCGCTTCTTCGGCCTCACGCGGAGCTGCGGCACATCTGGCAGCGCGTTTCGCTGCGCAGCCTCGAACTCCAGGCGAAACCGAGCGGTCGCCCCGCCCCGCTTTGCCTCGAACTCTGCGGCAATCTCCGCAGCGGCAGACCCCAGCCACGATGCACGAGGTTCGCTGAGCCTCTCAAGGGCGCTTGCTTCCCCACGCAGTACCGCCGTCTTCCACTCGTTTGGGACGCCCTTGTCTGCCGACGGACAATTGCTCCTTGCAGGCGAGTGGACTTGCTCATGGCCGCCGCAAGGGATGGCCCTGCTCATGTGCCACGCCTTTATCACACCAAGCACACCTCGCTGCCGAGAGGCCGCCAGCCGAGGCGTGTGCGCGTCGTACGCCCCGCCAGGTCACCGCAGAGCCGCGGGAACCCGTCGGGCGCCGGCCACCCCGGGGTGTCCGCCATGGAGGACATCCCTACCTACCGCAAGGCCATCAAGCCCATGACTGACGGCATGCGGCGCACATTCCACAGGGTGCTGGTGAGACAGGCGTGACAGCGCGAGCCACGGGTTTGAAAATACCTTCTCAACGCTTTGGTCGGCGCCCGGCACCGCAGTCCCGCGGCCACGTCAGGACCTCCAAGGTGATCGCCATGCTCAAGGATTTCGGCGTCGTCGGTGAGCTGCAAAAGCTTGGGGGCCAGCCCGTGCTGCGGCGGTGCTCTCACATGACTGGCGATTGAGCTCGGCGCATGGCTGTCTGGCGCCCGCAGGCTCGTCGGCATCCGACGTGGATGCGGTGAACGCGTTCTTGGACCAGATGAACGCGGTGCTCAGCATCATCGGGTTCGAGATCGCGAGCGTGACCACGGGCAGCACGCATGAGCTCGCGCTCGCGAACAAGCGCAACGACGAGCTGATCCAGGCGTCGTGCGGGTTCGACAAGTGGGAGGTGGACAGCGTCCAGGCGATTTTCAAAGCCATGGGGACGCACGGCGGGGAGCTTTCGATGGAGGACCTGATGGCGGTGCTGCCCGTCCGCGGCAAGCGCTCGTCGGGGAGCGCGGGCAAGCTCCTGGTCGCGAGGCTGCTCGACGAGGGGTACCTCAAGGGCCGTGGGAGCGTGCTAGTGCCGGGGGCGCGGGCGCACGCCGACGTTCGGGCCGCCGCGCTTGAGGCGGGTGGGGGCGCCGTGAACATCGTCAAGTCCCAGGCGGCGAGGGGCGAGGATGAGGAGGAGGAGGAGGAGGAGGAGGAGGAGGCGACGGGGGAGGGCGGGGAGGCCCGCGCGGAGGCGGCGGGGCGCGACGATGATGACGATGATGTCAGGAGGCGACGGAAGCGGGGGCGGGAGGACGAGGAGCAAGAAGATGTCAAGCCCAATCTTGGGCTTGGCAGCCCGGTGGCCGTGGTGTCTGACCCAGAGGAGGATGAGGAGGAGGACGACGACGACGTGAAGCCGGCCGCCCGCAGTTCGAAGCGCCCGCGCCGCTGAGGCAAGCGGGGCCAGCTTTGCGCGACGTGCGGACCGCCGAGAGTGCGTGGGGCACAGTGCGGCGCGTTGCTCACGTGAAGCGCTGGGTTTTCGAGTCACGCCCGGAATGAGCCATGCTTCGCAAAAAAGGCAGACACCATCTCTGGTGCCACGGCAATCAGCAGCGCCGTGTCTGCGACCACATCTGAGCCGTCGCGCCGTAGTGCCTTGATCCCGGCGCGAGTCATGGCGCGGCAGAACGCCTTGAAGCCGTCCCCTCCGCCACGGATCGCGCCCGACTTGAACGAGCCTTGCGCCGCATCGGCGATGGCACGCCCGAGGGTCTTCTTGGCGCTGTCCGCCCGCGTCCTGGAGCCGGCGATGCGGGCCACCGCGGCAGTGGACGCCCTGCGGACCTCGTCGGCCGCCACCAGCGCAGCGTCGTCCGGGCCTGCGGACCGCTTTGCCCTCTTGTCGGCAGGGTCTGTTGTGTCACTGTCACGACTCCTCTTGGCCAGGCGGCCGGCCTGCCCGCCAAACTCCACGGGCAGCACCACTGCCGCACGCTTATACTCCTCCCTCAAGCACACCCTTGCCTCGACCTGCCGCTGGGGTAGGCCCCTTAGCAATGCACTCGCGACCCTGGCCGGGTCATTCCCGTGCGCGACCAGAGAATGCACAGGGAGCGCTGACGCCGCCGCCATCGCCGCCGCTCCAACGCCGGTGGGCACCGCTACGGCAGGGGTGTGCTCCTCGCTGGCACTCCAGCCAGACGGAGACATTGCTGCCATGGTGCCCTCTGGTCGGGCACGTGCAGGGTGTGAGAGCGACAGCAGCGCAGAGGCACGATTGCGTGGATTGATCGCGCGGCGCGGCCGACGGTCGCGGCCGGTGGCTTTGTGGCGGCGAGGTTGTTCGCGGCATCACTCTGACACGCCGGCGTTCACGGGGTGGTCGACCCCGACGGCCCTGGGGGTTCCGGGCGCGTCGGAGAGCCCGCGCGGGGCGTCGTTGCGTCGGAAGAAGTACAGATAGCCGAGGCCCAGGGGCGGCTTCTGGCTGACGGCCACCTTTCGGTCGTTGAAGATGCACCAGACGCCGTTCTTCTTGATGTGTGCGACGTAGTGACCGCCCCCGGTGTTCTTGCCGATGTGGGAGATGACTGCGAACAGGGAGTAGCAGCCCTCCCCGTCGCGGCCGGGCCAGTCGGCGGACACGGCGGGGGCGGCGGCGGACGAGGACGACGCGGCTGACGCGGCGGCGGCCTCCTCGGCGTCGAGGGCCGCGAGGTCCCCGGACCTGGAAAAGAGCCAGTCCGCCGCCCGCTCGACGTCGTTGGACGTCTCCCGCAGGGCGCGCTTGGCGTGGCGGGGCTCGAACCCCATCCCCGTGAGCATCTCCACCAGCGCCGAGGGCGGCTCGTCGGGCCCGGCGGCGGCGGGCGTCCCGGCGCGGGCGGGGGCGGCGGCGGGTGCAGCGATGGGGTCGTTGATGTCCGCGTCGCCCATGTGCTCCATGAGCCAGCCGGCGGCAACCTCGGCGTTGGCGTTGGACACGGCGAGCGCCGCACGCTTGCACGCGTTCTCGCCGCCGAGGCCGAAGGCCATGAGCTGCTCCACGATGGCCGAGTCGGGCTCCGGCTCTGCCGCCGCGGCCGCCGCGGGCTCTGCCGCGCCGGCGTCCTCGGGCATGGCCATCTCACCGTCCTGAAGGCCGCCGCCCGCCCTGAGGGGGGTTAGGTCGAGCGACTCGGGGACGTCGACGCGGGCGGTGACCTTCTTGGGCTGCCAGTCGGCGCCCACCGTGTAGCGTCGCATCTGCACGGCCAGGTACGTGGGGAAGGCCGCGAAGCGGTTTCGCCTGACGTGGGTCTCGGGCTTGCCTGTGGCCCTGGAGACGAGGCCGTCGACCTCGGTGTCGGCGGACCAGGCAGCGAGGCAGGCGCCGAAGGGCACCACGGGCACCACCTCGGCAGGTGCGGCGGCCTTGCTGCTCGCGCCGGCGTCGGCGCCGCCGCCCTCGGTCCGAGCCGTCTTGGCGGAGGAGAAGGCGCCGCCGGCCGTCTCGCCGGCCGCGGCCGCCGCCGCCGCCGCGGTCGCCGCCGCCTCCACCTCCTCCTTGTTGGTCGCCATCTCCTCGGGGATGGGGAGGACGAGGCCTCCCAGCCCCGAGCGAAGGTACCGCACGGTGTTCGAGGCCGTGCACTGCAGACGGGTCTCCTCCTCGAACTCAAAGAGAGCTCCGAGGCTGCCGCCGGTGGCGGCCAGGACGTCGGCGCCGGCGCCCCCCGCAGCCCTCTGCCGCTGCTCCTCGCGCTGCATGAGGCCCAGGAGGTGGCGGAAGTACTCCTCGGCGTCCTGCTGCCGCCCGGTGCTGAACTCGGGGTGGCCGCGGCCGGCAAGGGCGCGAAGCATGCGCGGGGCGACGCACGACAGGCTCGCACGGCGCTCCGCCTCGTCCTTGGCGGCGGCCACCTCGGCCTCGGTCGCGGTCGGGGCCAGTGCGGGGAGGGCGGCGGCGGCCTCCTCGCTGACGTACTTGTCGGTGCCGAGCGCTACGGCGACCTTTGCGAGCTGCGCCGTGAGGCTGTCCACGGCGGCGGCGGCGGGCGTGGCCGCGAGGAGGGCGTCTGCGTGGGCGAGGTAGCGGGCTCGGAACTCGGGGAGGGAGGCCATGACCTGGACGACGCTGTTGAGGTAGCAGCTGTTTCCCAGATTCCGGAGGCCCACGAGGCCCGGGCCGGCGGCGGGGACGAGGAGGGCGCCGCCCTCGACGATGGCGTCGAACTCGAAGCGCTTGTTCAGGTCCAGCTGCAGCTCTGCCATGGACTTGTCGGTCTTGCGGAGCCGCATGACGTCGATGCCGAAGCGGCTCAGGTGCTCCCCGAGGCGGGGGTCGAGCACCTGCGTCGAGGAGAGGGGTGCGGGGAGGCAGAGTGGCCGGGACGGTGCGGGGGGGCGCGGAGCCGCCGGCGTCGCTCGGCGTCGCTCACCAGGTCGTCCTCGGAAGGGTGGTAGGAGAAGACGTCGCCGCCTTCCGCCGTGATGGTGCCCAGCTTCACGCAGAGCGGGTAGAGCTTCCCGGTCTCCTCGAAGTGGGCCATGGCGTGGCTGTTGCCGCCGGAGCCATCCCACTGCTTGCGGCCGCAGCCGATGACGCCAGTGCTGAGGTTCAGCCACAGATTGTCACGGAGCTCGCACATGGAGCACTTCCAGGACGATGGGTCAGGGCTGATGCTCGGGGGCGAGGCCACCACGGGGAGCTCGGCGGCAAAGGCCGACTCCTTGGCCGAAAACTCCCACGAGGCCGCCTTCACCTCCTCCTGCGATCAAACGTCACGGCAAGCGTGTGCAGACGGATCGTTGCAACTGAGCGCTGGGCGGCTCGTGGCGCGCGGCGGCGAGGGGCGGTCCACCAGAGGCCTTCGCGGCGGAATCGAGACGGGGTCCGGCCGGGGCGCTCACCTGCTTGGACGCATCGTCGTGCTCCAGCACGCGCATCACGAGCACATTCAGGCCGTCCGAAAGGGCGGGGCAGGGGAGCTCGGCGGGGAGCTCAAAGCGCTCCCCGGACGGGTGGAGCACGACGGCGTGCTTCCTGTCCCACTCGACGCCGCCGACGGCCGCGCCGCCCTCCACCCCGATGGCAAGCTTCGTGATGGCGTCGCCCTTGCCCGCCGCGCTGCCGTCGGCGGTGTCCTTCACGATCTTGACCCACTGCTGGTGCAGGTACACGCCGACGCCCCCGGGGAACCCCGTGGCGGCGCAGTCCGTGTCAAGAAACTCCCTAGCCACGGAGACGAACGTGCGAAGGTTCAGGTAAAGCCCACCCTCCGACTCGGGCGTCTGGAAGCTCAGCGCGCACTCGGACTTGTAGACCTTCGTGCCGTCGCCCGGCGGGACCACGCCCGCGAGCGCCACGCCTGCGGCCGCTGTGATGGCGGTTGCCGCTGCGTCCATTTCGTTAGCGAGCGCGCCTGTTTGTGTGGGCTTCGCACGGAGTGTAGCCGCGGGTGGATCGGCGCCTTCGGCAGGAAAATCCATAGCAAAGCCTCTGCCGTGGCCCCGCCGCAGCAGGTCGTCGTTGCACGAGCAGTGAGACAATTATTCGCACACTCATTCACTATCGTGCGCAGTATTCAGTCCTGGCCAGCTGCCCCGGTCTTTGTTGAGATGCCCATCCGCGACCGGACCGGCGCGAGAACCTTGCGCTCCGGCGCCCCGGGCGGCGGGAGCCTCCTGGAGCCGGAGGCGGGGTTCTTCGTCGCGCGCAGGCCGAAGCGAACCTTCTGCAGGCTGCTCACGAGCGCTGCGCCCTCCGGGGCCTCCTCCGTGGCGGCCGGGGCCGAAGCCCCCTGGGATGTCGAGGCCGTGTCGGCAGCCTTCTTCCCCGGGGCGGCGCCGGCGCCGGCCGTCCCGGCCCCGCCCGCGGCCTGCGGGTTGTTCGGGACGTCCTTGGTGTCCGTGACGGTGCCTGCCTTCTTCGGCGGCATGATCGACGGGCGGGTGGTCGTGGAACCCTTGCCGGCGCCCGCCTTGCCGCCGCCCCTGCCGCTCCGGCTCCGCCGGGACTTTGCGGCCTTGAGCGACGCGGTGAGCATGTTCCTCGCCGTGTCTCTCACGAAGAGGCCGACGCCGACGACCACCGTCGTGACGGTCAGCGCGACCATCGCGACGCCGAGCCATTCCATCACCACCCGGTCGGTCCGCTCGTCGACGTCGGACGCGCCGCCCGCCGCGGACCGCTCCGCCGCGGCGGCCGCGTCCGTCTTGAGCAGCATGCCCGTCCAGAAGACGAAGAGGGTCGTCGCGAAGGCCAGCTGCTGCAGCCGCTGCGCCGACGGGTCCTGGTACGGCTCTACCAAGTTGAGGAGGGCGAGGGCGGCGGCGGCGACGAGGGTTGCGGTGGCGACCTGCAGGGAGGAGCCGGAGGGGACGAGGACGATGAGGGCGCTGAGGGCGAGGCGGCGGAGCAGCTCCTCGGCCTCCCACCAGTACGCCCGGGGCGTGTACCCGTCGTACATGGCTCCCACGCGGAGCATGACGGCGTGCCGCTGCCGCACCGCGAAGAGGCCGCGCCTCGCGCCGGCGGGGAGGGTCCCCGAGGGGGCGTAGACGAGGGAGGCCAGGTCGCGGAGGCGGCCCGCCCGGCCGCCGGGCGGCGCGGGGGCGTCCGCGGCGGCGCTTTCGCCGGCGGCGGCTTGCCCGGCGTCGTCGTCCTCGGCGGACCCGTCAAAGTCGGCCGGCCGTTCCCGCGACGTCTCCCCCGTCTCTCGGTTCTCGAAGTACCAGTCCTCCCGCTCGTGGCTCCACCGCTTCTCCCACCTCCGGGAGCGACGCCGCGCGTCCCTCAGGCGGAGCCTCGTCTCCGTCGCGGTGCGCAGGCTCCGCTGCCGCTCCGCCTCCCTCGCCGCCCCCAGCAGAGCCGTCATCTTGGCTCTGCTCGCGCCCTGCATCGCGTCGAGGACGCCCTCCCTCTGGCCCCGGGCTGAGGCCGGCCGCGCCGGTCCCGCCGCGAGCAGGAGGCTCCGCCCCGACCCCTGTCCATCCGTCGAGGCGGCAGCGCGGACGGCTGACCAGCCCTTGCGCGTGCGGGGCGGCGTCGACGGCGCGGCGGGCTCGGCCCCCCCCACCCCCCCGCCGCCAGCAGCCCGGCCCGACGCCGCCTTGAGCGCCGAGCGGAGGTCCCTCGACGAGCGGGAGAGCCGAGCGGCGCGGGCGCTGGTGGGGCTCGCCGCCTCCGCCTCGGCGTCCTCCCTCGCCGTCTCCTGCTCCTCCGACGCCGCGCGGAGGGCCGCGAGGTTCCGGCGGATGTAGAGGACGAGGAGGACGGGGAAGCCGGCGGTGAAGCCGAGGAGGACGGCGACGGCGTAGGCCTCGTGCGACCGGAACACCACGCCGGAGCAGCTCTGCCGGAGGTCGGCGAGGAGGACGCGGGAGCCGTCGACGTCGACGCAGCGGAGCATTCGCAGGCAGGCGAGGGACACGGGCGCGAAGACGACCATGGCGATGAGGAGGAGGACACGGGTGACGGCGGCGGAGCGGACGACGTTGGCGTCTTCCTCCAGCCGCTGGCGGGGCGGGAGCGCGAAGTAGCGACGCTCGAGCTCCCGCCGCCGCCCCGCCGCGTCCCGGGCCACGCGGTGCAGGGCGGAGCGGCGGGCGCGGAGGGCGGCGGAGCGGCCGGCGGTGCGGCGCCGCACGGCCGTCTCGCAGGGGACGCAGGAGACGGAGACGCAGCCCGCCGCGCGGCCGGCCATCGTCCCGAGCAGGGTGTCGCCCGGCTCCCCGGCGTGCTCCGCGCTCTGGCGGGCCCCGAGGCAGCACGCCGCGCAGAGCGGGAGGCCGCGCCCGTGGCCGCCGCCGTCCAGCTCGGCGTCGGCGATGACGGCGCTCAGGCGCCGCTCCGACTGGGCTCCGGCGGTGGCGGGCGTCCCGGCGCGCTCGGCCTTGCGCAGGGCGGAGACCATCTTGGCCGCAGCGGACAGCCGCGCGCCCGCCGGCGAGGCCTTGCCGGAGCCCGACTGCACGGCGGCCGCCGCCGTGGAGGCCTTGCCGGTGCGGGCGCAGCGCAGGAAGCAGGGCGCGCACGGCACCGTGGCGAAGGCGGCAAGGTCCCGAACCGGCTCCATCGCCGCGTCGGCGGTCGCCCAGGCGACCACGACCGCCTCCCACGCCGCGGACCGGGCCTCGGGGCAGGCGCAGCAGGCCAGCAGCCGGCCGGCCGGCTTCCTGGCGGCGGATTTCTTGCCCGTCTTGCCGCCGTGCCGGAGCGCCGAGGGCCGGCAGCAGAGCCCGCAGCAGAAGACGATGGACAGAGCCAGCTGCGCCCGCTCCTGCCCTGTGAGCCGGGAGGCGATACGGCCGCCCGCCCCGACGCCGCAGCACGCCTCTGCCAGGTCCAGGCACCGGGCGCCACACGTCTCCCCCGTGGCGGCCTCCCGGTGAAGCACCGCCCCGCCGCCGCCGCTCCCCGCGGGGCTGCCCCCGGCCCGGCTCGACACCTCGCGCCCCACCGCCTCGACAGCCGCGCGGGCCTCGGCCTTGCCGGCCTCGGCGCGAAACCGCGACACGGCGGAGGCCGCCCCCAGGGGGTCGCCGCCTCCGCCGCCCGCGCGACGCCGGGTCAGCATCCCGGCGGTCTGTGACGACAGCAGCGCAGTGCCCGGCCGCCTCGCCGTCGCCCCACCGCTTCTCTTGCCACCGCTGCCACCCCGCAGCATCGGATTGTCGAGCAGAGCCGCCTGCGACCCGCCGCCGGCCGGCCCTGGCATTCCCCTCCCCTTGCCGCGGCCCTTCCCGACGGACACCGCCCCTCCGGCGTCCGCCTCGTCCTCGTCGTCGTCCCCCTGCCCCAGGGATACCTCCCACAGGCTCAAGGCCCCCGCGACGCGCGAAGCCGGGCGGAGCATCGTGGCGAGGCCGCCGCAGCCGAGGCGGGCCGCGCATGCCGCGCTCCGCTGCCTCGCGCGGCAGCGGGCGGCGATGCCGACGACGGCGAGGAGGGCGCCGAGGGCGAGGGGGAGGGTGACCTGCACGTGGAAGCTCTCGAGGTAGGACACGGGCTGGGCGCACTGTAGGCGGGTGGCCTGCACCACGTCGAGGACGAAGATGCGCAGGCTGTTGACGGTGTCGGCGAAGAGGACGGGCCAGGGGATGTCGTACGCGGTGACGGTGGCGGCGAGGATCTGGGCGAAGGCGAGCATGACCTTGACCTGGACGAGGGGGAGGAATCGGCGGAGGCGGAGGAAGACGAGGCCGAGGAGGAGGAGGCCGACCAGGATGGCGGCCGTGAGGACGAAGGCCTGGGAGCGCTCGGCGGGGCACGGCTGGCAGCGCTGGAACGACAGGAAGAAGCCGTCCAGGCACTGCGAGCAGAGCAGGCCGCTGTGGCCCTCCGCGCAGCGGGACACTTCGCCGAGCAGAGCCGAGGCCGCGAGGGTGGCGTTGGCGGCGGCGCCGGGCGGGTAGGCCCCGAGCGGCTGGGCGGTGGCTGCGGCCTCGAGGGCCGACGCCTCCAGCGCGAGGCGGCGCTCGAGGGAGGCGGGTGGCAGGTACGCGTCATAGAGGGATCGGATGACGGAGGAGGGGGGCAGGAGGGCGAGGGGCGGCACGGCCGGGTGGCGGATGGGCACGGGGTTGCCGCCGGGGCATGACTCGTCCGTGGCACATCGGTAGAAGCGTCGCCTGGCGCCGCCTGGGAAGACCCGGCCGGAGGACCACCACCCGACGGCCGCGGGCATGGTGGCGAGGGACGTGCGGGGGTGGTCGCAGTTGGCGCCAAGGGGGCACGTGACGCAGTCCAGGGTGCCGTTGGGGCCGAGCCGCTCGTAGGCGGTGGCGGGGCAGTCGACGACGGTGAAGGTGACGGCGGGGGGCAGGGTGCTGGCCGACTCGGTGAGGGCGGCGGAGACGGCCGAGGCCACGGAGACGGAGTGGTCGCCGGGGATGAGGTTGGGGAGGGAGAGGACGGCGACGTGGCCGGCGACGCCGGGGGCGGGGCCGGGGCTGAGGGCGTGGACGGGGACGTCGAAGACGGTGACGCCGGCGCCCTGGGGCTTGCGGTGGGTGAAGGTCACGGTGGCGCCGAGGGCGGGGGCCGTGCCCGCGGTGACGGCGACGGCGATGGCCACGCGCCGGAGCGAGGTCCTGGCCGGGGGCGAGGCCACGACGGCGGAGCGGGGCAGGCTGGACGAGATGAGGGTGGAGAACGTTCGGGACGGTCCCTCCTGCCCCGCGGCGTCGACGGCCTTGACCCGCACCGACAGCGTCCCCTCGGGCACCCCCTTGAGCTCCATGGGGCCGGTGGCGCACGACCAGTACTCGCCGTCGGGGTCCGAGGCGGCGTCGGGCGGGGCGTTGAGCGCGTACCGCACGCCGCCGCCCTCCAGCGTGGCCTGGAAGCGGAAGAAGACGCCCTCCCACGGGGCGGCGCCCCCCGGGAGGAAGGACGACGCGTCTCTCACCCGCACCGCGGCCTCGAGCTCCGCGCAGGCAGCCGGGTCGGCGCGGAACTGGCCGCGGCGCAGGGCCGCCCCCGGCTGCGCGGCCTGCTGCGCCGAGGCGCCCTGGAACACGGTGACGCGGGCCTCGAGGGCGGGGCTGAGGGCGTAGAGGAGGGCGCCGTCGGCGGCCGCGTCGTCGCGCCGCCAGGACGGGGCGATGGAGAGACCGTCGTCGCTCAGCACCGTCAGGGCCGAGTAGAGCTCGTAGCGGTACGCCTCGAGGCCGCTGGTGGCGTTGGGGGGCACGGACCGCGCGTCGGGGAGCGGGGGCGCCGAGGCGTCGCGGCGGAAGACGAGGCGGGAGGGCGCGCCCGCGTTCCCGGCAGCGTCCCGCGGTCGGACCCAGAGGGACTCGGCCATGGTGTCGCCGGCTCCGCCGACGAGGCCGGGGAGGAGGGAGAGGCGGAAGTAGCGGAGGCCGGCGGTGCCGAGGACCGAGGCGGGGGCGGGCAGGGACCGGGCGGCCGCGGGGCCGAGCCACGCGCCGAAGGCCTGCTCCCCCGACGCCCGGAAGTCCGCGGAGAAGCCGGCTGCGGCGTCGGCGGCCCTGGAGGCGGCCACGTCGGCGGGTGTGGCCTCGGCCAGGCCGTACCGGCCGGTGACGCCGCCTCGGCGGAGGGTCATGTACGCCGCCTCGGGGGGCTCCTCCGCGGCGAGGGACACGGCGTCGCTCACCACGGAGCCCTCGGCGACGGAGCCGCCCGAGGCCCCGCCCGTGGACGCGGGCGCGCACGCCCCGCCCGCGAACTCGGACCTGGCGTGGACGATGTCGACGGAGCAGCCGCCGCCCAGGTCGGTGGGGTCGGCGGCGAGGAGAGGGCTGAGGGCGCCATCGGAGCCGAGGGCTGCCTCGCCGCAGACGACGAGGAACTGGATGCCGCCGGCGGTGGCCGAGGCGGGGAGGGCGCGGGCGCGGGCGCCGCGGCGGGCGCTGCTGCCGAGCAGGGCGGTGTTGTCGTCGCCCTGCTCCGCGCGGGTGAGGGGCATGAGGTCGTCGGAGGAGGCCGAGGCGGGCGGGGCGAGGGGGAAGACCGACGCGTTGGGGGCGACGCCGTCGACGGCCCAGCGCAGCCACGGCGTCCACGCTCCGGGGTTGCCCGCCGCGTCGATGGCACGGACGCGGGCGGCGTAGAGGCCGTCGGCGGGGGCGGCAGCGTCGGCCTGGCGCTGCGGGAGCGACGGGGAGGCGAGGGACGCGGCGGAGGCGGCGGAGCGCCACGTGTCGCCGTCGAAGGCGTAGGCTCTGCCGAGGGCCGTGGCGGCGGCGCCGAGGCCCGACGTCCAGTTGAACAGCGACCCGGGCGGGGCCCCCCGGACGGTGGCCACGCGGACGGGAGGGGGAGTGGTGGTCTGCTGGTGCCGCTGGTAGGCGACCATGACGTCGAACACGCAGCGGTCGTCAAGGTACCCTCCGGCCCCCCAGCGGGCCCCGGGCGCCGCCGCGGCCGCCGCGGCCACGGGGTCGTCGCCGCACGCCGCGACGAGGTCCAGGAGGCCGGGGCCGACGACGGCGGGCGCAGCCGGGTCCCCGGGGCCGAACGGAGGGGCCGTGGCGGCGCGGCCGGCCGCGGTGACCGCGGCGCCGGGGTACGCCGACGGGTCAGCGATGCCCTGCACCGCCTCGGCGTCGACTGCCGCCCAGTCCCCGCTCGTCCACAGCGAGTCGTCGTCGTTGCCCGAGGCCGGCGCCGCCCAGACGCCCGTCGCCGAGCCCTGCGCCGAGGCCATGGCCGCGCACAGCTCCGCCGGGGCTCTGCACGCGATCCTGGCGACGGGAGCTGTGCGGTCGACGACGAAGGGCACGGCGACGACGCGCGGGGCGGCGTGGCCCCCGGCGTCGTACGTGGTGACGGCGACGGCGAGGACGCCGGGCGACGCCGCACCCTCGCCCGCCGACGTCGGCGGGCCGCCGTCGGCCACCTGCCGCAGGGTGAGGCCCAGGACCCCGTCCTCGACCGTGAGGTGTCCGTTGCGGAGCTGGCTGACGACGCCCGTGACGTCGATCGCGAGGCCGGGCAGGCCCCAGGGGGCGACGGTGGCGGAGGCGGGGGAGGCGGCGCGAGTGGCGGTCTCGTTGGGCAGGGGCCACGCGATGACGGGGGAGGTTAGGGCGGCGACGGAGCGGGCGGCGGGGGCCGGGACGACGCGCGGGGCGGCGGGGAGGTCGGCGGACCAGGTAGCGGGGCCGAACTGGTAGGCTGCGTCGCGGGGCGAGGCGGCGAGGGCTTGGCGCTCGGCGCCGATGAGCGCGAGGGCCGCGGCGCCCGCGGCGGTCTGGGCGGCGCGGAGGAGCGGGCTGGACGCCGCGACGTCGTCCAGGCCGTCGGCAGAGCCGGAGGCGAGCCACTTCGAGGGGTCCCCCGCCGCCGCGAGGAGGTCGCCGAGTCGGTCGGCGGGGGCCGTGCCCGGGCCCTGCGGCGCGGGCGTCGAGGGGGAGGAGGCCAGGTCGAGGACGAGGGCGTCGAGGGGTAGGCGGACGGCGGCGCCGCGGGCGAGGGACTGCGCCTCAGTGCGGACCTCGAAGGAGGCGGCGGCGGCGAAGCGAGCTGCGCCGAAGCGGGCCGCGTGGTCGGCGGGGGCGCGGGGCAGGCCGAGGAAGAAGGGGAGGGACTGGGAGCAGCGGGCGTCGCCCGGGCCGGGGCCGGAGAGGTCCGGGAGGGCGAGCGACGCGGCGTCGCTCGCGCCGAGGAGCGTCTCGTGCGGGTACCGGGCCGTCCAGGGGGGCATGCACTGCCCCGACAGGCCGGCGTTGGTGCCCTTGATGCCCAGCGGCGTGGCGCCCAGGTCGGCCGCCAGCCCCAGGGGCGTCCATCCGCCCTCGTTCATCGCGGCGTCCGTGGCCCGGAGCTCTACCACGAGGACGGTGCCGGCGTCCTTGCCGCGACCGATGCTGGTGGAGGGTGTCTCGCGCAGGCCGGCGAGGTGGAGGGTGAAGGGCTGCTCCGGCTGGGGCGGGTTGGTGGTGGGGTCGAGAGACGCGATGGTCGCTCGGAGCGCCGCGGTGTCGGACTCCACCGTCGCCGACGCGAACTCGACGCCCGTGGGCGTGCCGAGCGACGCGGCGCTGACCCCGACCGGGAGCGGCGCGCCGCGATCGAAGAGCACGCCGGGCGAGGACGCCGGCGGGACGGCCCCGCCGCCCGGCGCCGCGTAGCCCGACCGCACGCGGATCTCGATCCGAGCCAGGGGCTCCGAGGCCGCGCAGGCAAATGTCGCCGTGCCTCTGCCCACCACGCTGACCTCGGCTCCGGCCGGGAGGCCCGCCGCCGACAGCACGGCCTCGACCGTCCCCGACAGCCGGCCCAATGCCTCTGCCGGCGCGGCCCCGCACGTCAGCGTCGGCGCCTGCCTGTCGACCCAGCCGATGGAGCGCCCCACGGGGCCGACGTTCCCCGCCGCGTCGACCCCGACCGTCTCGATGGCGAAGGCCTGTCGCTCGGGCCCGCCGGCCCCGGCCGCCGCGGCCGCGTCGACGGCGTCGGCCAGGGGCGTGATGTCCAGGGGCAGGCGCCAGCGCCTCGGGCCGTCGGCGGCCGAGGCGTCGGTGCTGTTGCCGTCGCCCGCGACGACCAGCATCGGCTGCCCGATGGCCCGGCCGTCGCGCCCGTCGATGGCTGTCATCACCGCGACGCACCCAGGCTCCGAGGCCACGATGTCGACCATCAGGACGGCGGGACGGCCCTCCCCGCGGGTGGCGGTGGCCGGGTACAGCGTGCTGACGACGGGCGGCGTCCGGTCCAGCGACACAGCCAGCGTCGCCGCGCCGGCCGCCCCCGCCTCCGTGTTCCCTGCGGCGTCGGACGACGTCACCCGGACGAGGAGAGTCCCCTGGGCCGTCGCCACGGCGCTCCCGGGTCCCCCGCCGCCGTCGCTCCACGCCGCGGCCTGTTCCTCGGCGCTCCCGACGCGCAGGAAGGCCCCCGCCGAGCCCCCTCCGACGGCCAGCGTGAGAGCCTCGCGGCTGACGATCGCCAAGGGGCTCAGCTCCGGCGAGAGCGGGCACGACGACGACGGCGGCATCGCCAGCGCGGCGCCCGCGCCCACCGAGGCGGAGGCCGGCCAGCCGGGGGTGAGCGTGTCGGCGGGGAGACGAGGGAGGCAGAAGGAGGCTGAGGCGACTCCGCGGCCGTCCGGCCCGACGCCTGGCGCCACGGTTGCGCCCGCGAAGCGGACGAAGAGGGCGGAGGGGAGGGCTGCGGCGGCGGCGGCGGCGGCCTCGGGCGACAGGACGGCGCCGGGGACAAAGGCCGCCGAGGCGTTGACGGTGACCGTTGAGTTCTCCAGCACCGACACGGCCACGCGCACGGCGGGGGCGTCCACCGCCCGCGTGAGGACGGCCGAGGGGGAGGAGCCGCCGGCGACGCCACGAGTGGCGGTCCTCGACGCCCGGCCGACGTCCTTGGAGAGGGCGGTGCTGGCGGCCTCTGCGAGGGCGGCCGCCACGTCACGGAGCATGGTCCCGGTAACGTCTGAGGCGGCGGCGCGGCCCTCCGCCCGGGCCTTGGAGGCGCGGAGGAGGGCGGCGGCGAGATCCTGCGGGGCGGGGAGGGCGAGGGCGGTGACGCCATCGACCGTCGGGCCGCCCGCGCCCGCCGCGGCGGTCACGGCCTGCGGCGGGGGTAGCACGGTCACGGAGCTGACGGGCGATGTGGTGTCGATCCTCCAGCGGTGCGTGGTGGCGTTGGGGACCACCTGCGCGTTGCCCAGGGCGTCCGCCGCGAGCACCTGCACCTCCCACACACCCTCCCCCAGGGGACCCTGCTCCGCCCTGGGCCGCACGGTGAGGGTGTCCTGGGAGGCGGAGGCCTCGCCGGCGAGGGCGAGCGACACGGATACGGCAGCGCCGCGCACCCCGCGGCACACGGGCCGGGCGACCACGGTGTGCGACCGGCTCGCCGACGTCAGCGGCAGAGCCGAGAGCCTGACGGTGGGGCCCACCCGGATGGGGCGGGCGGCAGAGCCGAACGCGACGTCGGCGCCGGAGCGGCCGCAGGTGGGGCGGAAGCCGAGGCCGGCGCTGGTGCGGACGCTGACGGAGGACGCTCCGGAGCCGAACGAGCTCTGCCGGCACGTGGCGGTGATCTGGTCGCCGACCATGGTGATGCTGACGTCGTAGATGGAGAGGGAGCTGTAGGCGCAGGACAGCTCTGCCGAGAGGGGCGAGACGGCGCCGCCGGGGAGGAGCTGGACGATCTCGAGCTCCCGGCCGCTGTTCCAGCGGAGGCCGACCCCGGTGAGGTCGGAGTGGATGAAGGGGTCGGCGGGGCGGGCGGCGCCGCTGGGGCGGCGGGCGCGGAGGAGGAGGACGACGTCCCTGGTGCTGGTGGCGCGGTGAAACCGCCGGACGGAGACGCGGATGCCCTGTCGGTAGGTGTGCCCGACGGCGAGGGCCGCGCCCAGGGCGGTGGAGTTGTCGTCCCCGGCGACGAGGCGGACGGCGGCGGCCTCGGAGAGGTCAGGGGACGGGCACTGGTGCGCCGGCGTGCACTTGGGCGCCACGCTGCCGCTGAGGAGAAGGCCCCGGGTCAGGGAGAGGCCCCAGGAGCCGGGGGCGCCGGGCACCGCCCCCACCGAGCCGGCCACGGCCCCCGCCGCGCCGGTGGGCGCCGTCCCGGACGCGGGCCACGCGGCGTCGGAGTCGAACACCGTCGTGGGGCCGCCGGCCGCCCCGGGAGCGACGCCCGTCTCCACGGTCAGCCCCTCCAGGCCCGGCAGCGTGCTGCTCGACGACTTGCTCACCAGGAGCTCGATGCCGCCCCAGTCAACGCCACGGGCGCCCGCAAGAGCCGGGTCGGACCGCGTGACCACCTCTACCTCGAGGGAGCAGTGCGGGAAGGCGGCGTCGTCGGGGGCTGCCGGCCGCTCTGCTGTTGACGTCACCGTCGACGTCCCCGGCAGAGCCGTGCGTGTGACCACCGCGGAGACGGGCGTGTCGCAGGGGGCGAGGACGAGGTGGAGGTCACGGAAGTCGGGGGAGGAGGAGGACGGGGTCGTGGTGGCGAGCCGTGCGCAGGGGAGGGCGGGCATGACGGCAACGGCGCCGGAGGGGACAAAGGCCGAGGCCGCGTCGCCCGGCAGCGTCATGGCAAGGGCGTCGAGGGTGGACCCGCCCAGCGCACCGGCGACGAGGCCGGCGCGTGACACGCCGGGGAGGGCGGGGACGGCGAAGCGCTGGGGTTGGAGGACCGAAAACTCGGCAAACACGGCCCCTACGGCGGAGGAGGCCGAGGCCTGGCTGGTGACGCCGCTGCCAGGGTGGGACGTGCGCATCCACAGCCGGTAGCCGCCGGGGCCGAGGCCGGGGGGCGCCGACCAGCGGCCCGAAGGGCCCAGCTGCGACCATCCGCGCGTCGGCGGCAGCGGGGACAGGCGGGCAGAGCTGCCGGTGCCGCCGGGCGACCCGCCGGCCGGCCCCACGAGGGCCGTCTCGACAGCGAGGCCCGCGGCCGCCGCGGCTGCCAGATCCAGGCCCGGGGCGCCGGGCGCCGCGGCGGGGGCGCCCGGCCGTGCCGCGGCGACGCACCCGTGCGCCGACACCACGACGGCGGGCGGCAGCTGCAGTAGGCGCGGCTCCGTCGGGCGGGCGGCGAGGGCGGCGGCGGCGGCCGCCGTGCTGTGCGTCCACGTCGCGGTGACGGCCGGGCCCGCGTTCCCCGCCGCGTCGGTGGCCCTCGCCGACAGAGTGTTGGTCCCGTCGGTGACGTCGGCCGCGGGGATGGGGAGGACGCCCCCGACCGCGAGGCGCGTCGGCCCGCCGTTGACCGAGTAGCGAACCAGGCACGGCTGCCCCGCGGGGTCGGCAGAGCCGGCAGAGCCGCGGGGGAAGGCCTCGCGGCCGGCGTTGCCCCAGTCCGCGCGCTCTGCGGCGGAGCATGCGACGGTGACGGCCGCGGCGCCGCCCCCCCACCACGCCGCCGCCTCCTGGTTCGCGCCGGCGTCCGAGTCCGACAGCGGCGGCGCGGCCTGCCCGGTGCCGTAGCCCGCCGACGCCACGGGCAGGGCCGCGAGGCTCCCCACCGGGTCGTAGGCCCACGAGGAGGGGGGCAGTGACGTCACCGTTAGCGTCGGGGCGAGTGTGTCGACCACGACGGCGGCGCCCGACGCCACCGGCTCGATGAGGCCGGCCTCGCCCGTCCACGGGTCGACCAGGGTGGCCACTGCCTCGGCGTGCACCACGGCGGAGAGGTGGGAGTCCGAGGCCGCGAGCAAGGCGGAGAGGGCGTGGTCCAGCCAGACCACGGCGCTGGTGAGAGATGAGGAGGGGGCCGGCCCGCCCAGGGAGGGGGTGAAGACGGGAGACCAGCCCTCGGCCGATGCCGTGCCCAAGGGGACGGCCACGAAACCGCCGGACGGCTGGAGGGAGGAGGAGCCGTCCGAGCGGACCGCGCCGCTGACCACGCCGAGGCCGGTGGCGGCGCGGAGGTCGACGCTGAGGCGGAGCGCGAAGGCCGCGGCGGGCACGGCGGTCACCACCCGGAAGCCCACACGCGTGGTGTTCACGACGGGCGTGACGCCGTCGGTGACGGCCCCCCCCGGGGAGGCCGTGGCCGAGAGCACCGACGTCCCCCACCCTCTCCCGTCCACCACACGAAACCGCCGGCGCTCCGGCTGGAGCGGCATCGGCCCCCCGTCCGCGTCCACGACGACGTCGACCCGCGAGGCGAGGCATCCGACCACCGCCAGGTCGTCAGGCAGCGACGTCACCGACTGGTTGGCCGACGCCGCCGACGCCGACACGGGGAGGAAGGCCCCCCCCGGCGGCGTGCTGCCGTCGTACACGCGGTACTGGTACGAGCATCGGCCGCTCACCTCGCGGCCCGCCCCCGACGCGTCCGTCTTGGAGCACTCCAGGCGGAACCGCGCGGTGGACGAGCGGTCGTCCGCGGGGGGCGCCGCCGCCAGCACGGCGCGCGGCGGCACCGTGTCGGCCACCAGCGACATCTCCGCCGGGACGGAGCAGCGCCCCGCGCCGTCGCAGCACCGCCCCTGGACGGACCACTGCCGCCACGTCACACCGGGGGGCAGGGCGAGCCCCGGGCGGAACTCCGACGACGGCGGCCTGTCGTGGCCTGAGACCGTCTCCAGGCACTGCGCGCACGCGTTGGGCACTCCCGTGCCCGCGCTGAGCGTGTCGTCGCAGCCGTACCGGACGCACGACGAGTCCACCGTCGCCGTCGCAGCCTCCCCCGTGGCCGTCCACGCGCCGCCGTCGACCCGCCACTCGACCCGGGCAACGGCCGCGGCGGCGCCGGACTGCGCGGCGGGGAGGTCGTACGTGGGGTCTGACCCCCGGAGCGCCTCGAGGGACTGCGCCGCGTCGCTCCCTGACGACAGGCCCGACGGGTCGCACGCCAGCGCGAACACCACGGCCGATGGCGACCGCGTGACGTGGCTGGTCGCCGTGCTGGGCGCGGCGAAGCCCGCCGTCGGGGAGACACCGCCGGGGGTGATGGGCACGAGGGGGAAGACGACGGCAGAGCCGACGCCCCACACGTCACGCACGGCGGCGAGCACCCAGACCACGTCGCTGGTGGGCGGGGCGGGCGGCACCGTGAGCGTGGCGGCCCCGAACCCGCCAGCGGGGGGAGGCACGAGCCTTCCCTGCAGGGCCGCGGCGGACGCCGTGCCGTTGCCCGAGGCCGCGACGAAGAGCGGCGCGCCGGCCGCGGGCGACTCGGCCAGGGCGGCTCCCGCGGTGGGGAGGGCCCTGCTCCCCGCGGCGACGAGGGCTGGCATGGCGGCGGTGACATCACGGAGGATGATGACGGTTGCGGCCCCGCCGGCCGTGAGGGGAGGGGCGGCGATGTGGCCGGGGGGCGCCCCGGAGGAGGCGACGCCGCCGGTGAGAGCCAGCGCCGCCGTGGTGCCGTCGAGGGCGAGGCGGAGCGTGACGGCTCCGCCCTGCGGAGACAGGGCCTGGGGCACCGCGGCGAGGCTGACGGACGGGGCGGGGCGCGGGGCGACGGCGATCATGTAGCCCAGGTGGGAGCCGCTGCCGCCGGTGAGGGCGGTGTCCGGGATGCTGCCGAGCAGCTTGGAGGGCGCGGTCCACGTGTCGCCGTCCATGCCCCACAGCGTCCTGTCGCCGGAGGAGAGGAGGGAGCGGCCGCGGCGGCGCCGGCTCTCTGGCGCGAGCTCTGCCGCGGGGACGTGGCCGACGAGGAGGAGGCCGACCCCGCGTGCGCCGCTCGTCGCCAGCGGCCCGGAGGACGCGAACTGGCCCGCGGCGCCGCGTACCGGCGGCAGGAGGGCTGCGGCGCGGAGTTTTAGGGTGACGTCGGAGGAGACGTGACGCGTCAGCGGCTCCCCCAGCAGCTCTGTCGCGAGGGTGGCACCCGTTGCCGGGTCGAGGTGCCAGAGCACGGGCGAGAACTGTGCGCGGCTGCTGCTGGCGGGGACGTCGCACAAGCCGGGCACGATGGCAGAGTCGTCGACGCGGCACTGCGGGCTGGAGCGGACAGCCAGCGTGGCGGCAGCCCACACGTGGTCGTCCCCCGTGGCTGCGCCCGGCACGGCCCGCCGCAGCGCGGCCAAATTCATGGCCCCCGCCCACTGCCCACTCTCGCTGAAGCCCGAGGCCAGGTGGCCCCCGACCACTCCGAGGGTGCGCTCCTCCGTCGCCGTCCTCGAGCCCAGGGTGTGAGCCCACAGCACCCTGCCGCTGCCGTACCCGTCGTCGCCCTCCTCGACCGCCATGCACAGCGCAGCGGACCGGGCACCGGCTGGGAGGCCGGGGTGCGCGGCCGCCGCGGGGTCGGCGACGCCGAGCGACAGAGGCACGGCCTGGTTCGACGCGTCCCGGATCTGCCCGCAGAAGACCATCACTCCCCAGAGGCCGTCGTAGGTTATGGCCGGCGGCGAGGCCCCCCTGCCCCACGTCTGGCTCGGGCCCGGCCCGAGGGACGTCGACGAGAAGTTGACGCGCAGCAGCGTCGCCGAGTCCAGGAGGATGCCCGCGTCCCCCGCCGACTGCGCGGGGGCGCCGACCCACGCGGCGCACATGGCGTCGGGCCGGCCGTCCAGGACGCGGTACCGGAAGAGGAAGGGCCTCGGCTCCAGGCCGCTGCCCGCCGTCCCAAAGTCGCGGCGGTCCGCGCTGCCCTGGGCTGGGATCATGGCCCCGGTCACACTGTTGGCGATCAGGTTGGTGCGTCGGTACGTGATGCCCGCCCCCTGCGACACCAGCCCTGCAACGTACACGTGGTCCCGCGTCGCGAGCACGGACCGCGCACCAAGAGCGCTGCCCGGGCCCATCTCAATCATGGCCACCCATCTCGTTGCACCAGTGCGCGGGAGGGCTGCAATCGCTGTCATGGCGCCACGATTTGCCTGGAACGGCCCCAGGTACGCGTAATGGCCGGTTCTAGAGCCCCGAATGACAACATCTCGGGGCGAAAGGTCTCCTGTGCGAGGACCGCAATTGACCACCGCAAAGAGCAGCGGCTCTGTCCCCGACGAGGACCTGGCAGTTGATGCCGACATGACGGCTTGGGGAACAGCCTGGCTATCGGGGGGGTTGAAGCCTGCACCCTGTACACTCCAACGGAGCACCCTGTCGTCATCATCCAGCACCGGACCCAGGTCACCATCGCCGCTGTTGTAGACCACCACTGCTCGGATCGCCAGGTGCGGCCCGTTTGAAGGCTGCGGGGTGAACTGCCCCAGCACGACCGAGTCGCCGTACACATGCGTAGGGGGAGCAATCACGGTGTTGCCATTGGCACCAGGCACATACGCCGCCATCACCAGCATCGGGGAGAAGCCGAGTGTCTCGTCGCTGGCAGACGCTGCTGGAGCCTGGGCAGGGATCAGCGCGCCCGCTACCAGCTCAGTAGCCGTGTCACTCAGCGTGTTTGCCTCCAGGGTGAAGCCGAGGACCCAGTCCCAGCACCTGGGCGAAGCCACCGTGCCCTCAGCCGTCCCCAGGTCGGTCCGCTTGAGCAGTCCCATGACCGGCGCCCGGGCCGTCGCGGGAGCCGTTCTCTTGCTAACTGCTGGGTAAGCAGACCCTAGCCAGAGCGGTGACTGCGGGCCGGCACCGCAGCGGCCCACCGACTCGGGGTGGCAGGACGCAACAACAACGACCCTCCCGTTCGGCACGGGCGCCGCAAAGATGATGTCACACTTCTTGGTGTCGGAACTTGACAAACCTGACGTGTCCGGGTGGACGGTTGCCTCCCAGAGCGGCCGCCCGCCAGAGGTTTGAGGCGTGGGCAGGCTCGCAACCGGTTCTGGCACCTGGGGAGGCGCACCCACGACGGATGCGAACAATGCCAGGAATGCTGAGGCCAGCAGTGCGCCGTGGTGTTTCTTGGCCTCCATCACGGGCGGGGCGAGGCGCGCTGGGGCGCAGAAGGTTTTCAGCCCCCTTGGCCAGGAACTGAACCTGATGAATCAGCCTGCCGAGCCCGCCGAGCCCGCACTCGTACGATTGGTGTGTAGAAGACGCTCCAAGCCTTGCAAGGCAGGCTCCGGGGCCGCGCTTGCTGGGACACGGGACGGGCAGGGGTGCGTCGGACCAGTCGAGCCGACTGTGGGCCTAGAATACAATTTGTAGCTAGCGATGGCTTCGAGCCCCAATGACGCACGGAACGGGTGTTGCGGCCCCCCCTTGGAAGGCGCTTTGCTCCGCAGACCCCAGCGCGGGGGCCGCATCTTGTAGACCAGACATGGGCGAGCTGAGAAGCCTCCACAATTCGATCATGATGGCCAGGCGTCGAAGGGCGGGGTCTGACCTACCTGGCGGCCACGGCCGCCTGCCACAGATGAGCGCAGGGACGCCTGATGCCCGCGCGCTCGCAGTCAAGATCTACACCGTGCACGCCGTGCTGCGGCGGCGCTTGCCGACCCTTGCCTCCGGCCTGCTAGCTGCAAGGAGCCAGCGGCGCTCCACCGTGCCGGAGCTAGGCTCAAGCTTACTGTTTGGAGAGTGCAGGCGCCTTGCGTCTCATATGCAGGCTTGCAAGGCTGATCGCCCGGTGTCGAGGAGGAGGCGAGTCAGCCGTTCACGAGTGTTGGAGTGTTGGCAGAAGCATCACGAAGCCGGTCTCGCAGTCGGTCAGGGCGGTAGGTGTCCGGCGTGCCACCCCAAAACAGCCCACAAGTTGCATGTGGTGGACTGGACAGTCGCAAGCGCTTCGCCGAGTGATGGGCATGGAGGCTCGGCGCAGAGCAGCCAGAGGCGATGGCCGCCCACCGGACCGGCCACATCCAACCCTAGCCGAGACACTACCATGGCTGCCACCTCGTCTGTGCCCAGGGTTCTGCGGATCGCCGCCATCGTCGGCTCGCTGCGGAAGGCGTCGATCAACGCCGGCCTCGCCAGGGCATTTGCCGCCGAGGCGCCCGCCTCGGGCATGGAGGTGACCTTCGTCCCGAACGACCTGCCGATGTTCAACTCGTGAGATAGGGCGCGAGCTGGCCAGTCGAGCTCCTGGTGACGGACAAGCGCGTCGGACGCGCTTCTGGACGCATGGCCACCGGGCCGTGTCGTGACGGGCTCCCCAGAGGCAGGAGATCGCCCAAGCCTGCTGGATCCGAGCCTGCACCATTGTTATGCTTCGACGGTTGTCATCTTCGTGCAACGCGCAGTGATCTGTGGGAGACGGGAGCCGACGGCGAGCCGATTGCCCCTGCCGATGTGCAGGCCGCCAAGGACGCCGTCAAGGACGCCGATGCCATTGCAATCTTCTCGCCCGAATACAACTACGGCGTGAGCTGGATGCGATCCGTTGTCTCCGGCGCTTGTGCCGTGCGCCGGCAGTGGCCACGGTTGCTTGCCTCGCCGTGCACCGCCTGCTGTGCCCGCGCAGGTCCCGCCTGTCACGGCAAACGTCATTGCCTGGCTGTCGAACCGGGGCAACGTGATGGCAGGCAAGCCCACTGTCCTGATGGGCGCCGGGGGGCGCATGGGCAGCAGCCGCATGCAGTACCAGCTCCGCACGATGGGCGTCTTCCTCGACCTCCACATCATGAACAAGCCCGAGGTCTGCATCAACGCGTTCGCCGGGCATCCCGTGTTCGACGAGGCCGGCGATCTCGTGGGCGAGATGGAGCTCGGCATCCTGAAGCAGGCAGCGGTCAGCTTCGCGGCGTTCGTGCGCCGGGAGTGACGGCGGACCCTGTCTTTGCGGCGACACGCACTGTGTGACGCCCGCGCCGGAACAAGCGGCCGCGGTTTCGCCGTCGAGCAGCTTGGGGTGCTGGGACGCTGTGGCACTCCGAAGCATCTCGATCGGTCCGCAGGCCGCTCCGGAACCGCACGCGCGCGCTCCCACACGCCTGCGGGAAGACGGCAGCAGGTCCCGCTGTGAGTATTGCTTGTCTGCCCGAGTGAACGTCCCAGGCAACCGCCCCGTCACGCGGCCTCACATCCCTTTCCCATCGGGCGACTCTCGGTCCGAGGCGGCAAGACACCGGATCCCGACCTCAGAGGCCGGCATGGCTGGCATGAGCTCTCAAGGCTCAGCGCAGCCAGCAGCTGGGGTCGCCCGCACAGGCACTCTGCTCCATTGTCCACCAGCGAGACGCATCTGCCTGCTCATGGCAGGGTCTTTGCAGCTGAGGCTAGCAGCGTCGCACCACAGCCTCATCGACCAGCACTGCGAGCCGATGGCTGCGACCGCTCGCGCGCCGGGTGAGTCGCAGTCTATTCTTAAATATACCCAGTACCCTTCACCTCTTGATTTGAGAAACAGCCGCTCCTTCCCCAAACCAGTCGCACTGCCCGGGCGCTCGGCCGCGCCAGCCAACGGCCATGGAAGAGTCACCTATGGTAAGTCACCTCGACAGCTGGGCGGGCTTCGACGTGTCCGGATTCACCAGGAGTGCCAGGCTCGCGGCCGTACGCGCCACTACTGCCTCGCCCTTGCCGTTACCGACGTGGTGCGCCCGCAGACAGCAGAGTGGGTGTTCGGCTTCAGCTGCTCGTCATCGGAGTGCGTGCACAGCCTCGCGAGCCCCGGGGGGCGCCAGCATGTGAGGCCGGCCGGCCCGCAACCGTTTCTTCGGCCCATCGCAAGGCGGCTCAGCCTGGCAGGCCCTGCGCCTGGCTTGTGCGCGCGTCGTGGGACGAACCAGCAATCTCGCGTGATGTGCCGCAGGACATCCTGTACGCGGCGGCCCACCACTGCGTGGTGTACGACTACCGCGCTCAGCGGCAGCACCTGCTTCAGGGCCACGTGAGTCCGCTGCGGCGCGCCCCGTGCCACGATGCTCGTACCATTCGGCCCGGCAGCCCCAGCCACGCTCGGCTTCTTGCACCCGCCGTGCCTCGCAGACGGCGGCCATCACGGCCGTCGACGTGAGCCTCGACAAGCGGTGGGCGGCAACCGTGGACGCCGCCGCCGCCCCCGCTGACGGCCAGGACGGCGCAGGACGCGGCGGCGGGGAGGGCCTGCTGGTCGTCTGGGACGTCGGGGCGCGCGCGCCCGTGCGGTCGGTGGCCCAGCCGCACTCCGGCGGCTGCGTCGCCGTGGCCTTTTCGGCCGACGCGACGCGCGTGGCCACCGTTTCGGCCCCCTTCATGGACCCTTCGACGTCCACGACGGTCCAGGAGGTGGCTGTGTGGGACTGGTCGTCCGAGGACGGGCACGACCGGCCGACCGCGCTCGCGCGGGTGCCCTCGGGGGCCGGCGCCATGGCCCGAGTGGCGTTCCACCCCACGGACAGGGCGCAGCTGGCCACGACGGGGCCGGAGCGCGTGGTGTTCTGGGGCGTCGACCCGCCGTCGGACGATGCCGAGGGCGCCGCCCCCGGCACGATGAGCTACTTCGTGCCGTCTCTCAGCAAGGGCGCGGGCAGCGCGTCGCTCCTCACCGCGACGGCGTTCCTCCCCTCGGGGACGGACGCCGTCACCGGCACCGCGGACGGCCGGCTGCTGGTGTGGGCGACGCCGGCGGCCGCGCTGGCCGAGGGGCGCGTCCTGGAGCGCTCTGCCGCCAAGCTGGTGCAGCTGGTGGAGGAGGGGCGGTCCGTCCCCGCGGCCGCGCCGGGGGCGGAGCCGGAGGCGGTGGGCGTGTCCACGGTGCGGGTGCTGTCCGTGCGGTCCGCGGACGACGACGACGACGGGGCGGGCGGCAAGGGCGTGGGCGCCGACGACGACGACGACGCCGCCTCATCCCGCGCCGCCGTGGTGGTGGGCTTCACCGACGGCGCCGTCCGCGTCTTCGACGGCGCCCTCCGCCTCGTTGCCTGGTACGAGGATATGGCGGCCGGACCGGTGTCCTCGGTATCCTTCGCCGCGGGCGACGCCGTCGCGTCCCCCGGCACCGCCGCGACGCTGGACCTCCCCGACTTCGTCGTCGCCACCACCCGCGCCCTCGTCGTCGGCATGCAGTCGTCCGCCGCGGGGGAGCTCGACGCCGAGGCGCGGCGCGGCGTCCTCCTCATGCAGGGGTTCGACGGCGGCGTCTTCGGCGCCGCGGCGCACCCGTCCGAGCCCCTGGTCCTGACCGGGACGCGGGACGGCACCCTGAGCGTGTGGGAGGTGCGCTCCCGGGAGCTGCAGGTGGTGCGGCTGCTGCGGGAGGAGGCGGAGGAGGCGGAGGAGGCGCGGGTGCGGGCGGGGGGGGACAGGAGGGCGCCTGGGGAGCTGTTCGGTGAGGGGGCCTTCGCCGTGACGGCGGCGGCGTGGCGGCCCGACGGGGGCACCATCGCTGTGGCCATCGGGGCGCGGGCGGCGGGGCCGGGGCCCGAGGACGGGGGCGCTGGGCCGGGGCCGGCCGGCCGGGCCGCGAGCAGGGGCGGCGGCGGCGGCGGCGGGCGGGCCGGCACCGCGTCGGCGCACGGGCAGCGGGAGGGGGCGGCGCCGGGGTACATCCGCCTCCTGGACGCTGACTCCCTGGAGGACTCCCAGGCTCCGCTGGGCGGGCGCAGGGCGCTTCGCGGCGGCGGGGTCCCCACCCAGGCGTCGGCGCAGTCTGCGGGCCTGGCGTCGCTGGACGGCGGCCCGGCCGGCGCGGTCACGGCTCTGGCCTTCAGCAAGGACGGGCAGTGGCTGGCGGCGGCGGACTCGTCGGGCCTGCTGTCGCTGTGGCGCCACTCACGGGTCACGGTGCGGGCCGACGAGGGGCGGAAGGAGTGGGAGCTCGGGGCCGGGGAGGCGGACGACGTGCACGACGAGATGCGGTGGGTCTACGTGGGGCGGGCGCGGCCACACAGCGGGGACGTGGTGGGCCTGGACTGGACCGTGGACCCGACGGAGGGGCACCCGCGCCTCGTCACGGTGGGGTCGGACCGGCGGGTGGTGGAGATCGACGTGCGGCACTCGTCGGTGGAGGCCGGAGTGGTGGTCGCCCGGCCGAGGGTGCGGGTGGAGCACACGGCGACGCCGACGGCGTGCTGCTGGGTGCACCCCGCGGAGACGGGGAGGACGGGGGCGGCGGCGCACGCGGACGCCGGGGAGGGGGCGGACACGGAGTCGACGGAGCTGCTCCTGGCGACGGCGTCGGACGAGATGAAGGTGCGACTCTTCAGCGGGGGCACCAAGACGTGCCGCCGGACGGTGGCGGCGCCAGAGTTCACCGGCCCGATCGCCTTCCTCGGCCTGCTCCGGGACGGGGCCGAGGCGGCGGCCGGCCCGTCGGGGGCCGGCGCCGCGGGCCTCGGAGTGATGGTCTTCGGCGCCGCGGAGCGGTCCGCGGGCGCGACGCTGCTCCCGCTGGACGGGAACCCGCACGCCAGCGTGGGCGTGCTGGCCCACCCGGGGCAGATCGCGGCCGTGCTGCCCGTGGTCGGCGACCGGGTGGTGACCGTGGGCGGGGACGACGGCACGGTGGTAGTCTGGCGCGTGAACCGCGGCCGGCTGGCCGAGGCGCGGCTCGCGGGCGGGTCGGACATGGAGCCGTTCCTGGAGACTCTGCCCGGCGGCGGGTCGGGGGCCTTCTTCCAGGAGCTCTGCGACTTCTTCGCCTACGCGCAGATGAGGTCGCAGGGAGAGGACTCCACAGACCCGCGGAGGACGGGGGACACGCTGGCCCTCGCGGAGCTGCCCGCGCTGATGCGAGCCCTGGGGGTGTTCCCCACCAACACCGAGGCAGAGGCGCTGTGCACCGAGGTGCGGTACGGCGGCTTCGGCGAGAGCGGGCGCACGCGGGAGCACGTGGACCTGGCCGAGGCGGTGCGGCTCTTCGCGAACCACCGGCCGGCCATGGGGGTGGGCAGGGGGGCTCTGCAGGAGTCGCTCGACGTCATCGCCGCGCACACCGCGACGGGGGCCGCCCGGGCCGGATCGGACGGCGGGCCGCTGACGTGGGACCGCCTCCGCCGCGCGCTCCTGAGCAAGGGGGAGCGCATGGGGGAGGCAGAGCTGGACGCGTGCCTGGAGACACTGACGGGGAAGAAGGAGCCGATGCGGCCGGGCGAGACGGTGGACTCCGCCGCCCTGGCCTTCCGCGTGCTGGGCTTCGTCGACCCGGAGGCCGCCGAAGACGCGTGAGCAGCCGCCCGTGGGAGTGGGGCGCGAGAGCCGCCGGCCGGCAGCGACCGGCAGGAGGCTGCAAGCGCGCGCGCGCGGCGCCCCTCCGTCCCTGGTGCGTGATTCGGCCCCGCAGCGTCACGATGCGGTTCCGAGCGCGGGGGGATGCTGCGCCAAGGCGGCCACGGGCGAGCGCAGTCGGGGCAGCGGCCTGGGCAGCAAACAACCCAGCTTACGAACCACAACCCGGCCATGCACCCGGCTGACTGTCGCGACTCGCAACATCTTGCGATGCCGCACAGCGCCCGCTTGCCACGCAATTTCGTGACGCCGGATCGGCTTCATTGTGCCCGACCCTCAAGGCAGCACGCCGCTCGCGCCCGCGGCGCCCCCGCCACGGGGCCGCCGTTGGCCATAAACGCACAAGGTGCAGCGATGGTGCTGCAACGGGGCCGTGCGTTGCTGCCGAGGCTGCTCTGCCATCGCGGTGCCGTGGTGGCGGCTGCATGCAGGCTCATGGCCTGAGCCACCGCCGAAGCCTGGCGAGGCTGCCCCCTGGACCGACTGCTAGGGGCAAGATACCGCAATCCTATGGCACGTGCTGGGGCCCCATCGCACATTCGTGCCGGTGCCGCAGGGGGAGCCGACGAGCCCGCCGCTGTTGAGGCGATCACCCTCCAACCCAGATTCGCGGGTCTTCCCTCCGTCCCGTGCGAGGCTGTCAGACACACGGCAGTGCAAGTTGGCACAAGCAAACCAACCTGGCTGTGGCAATGCCCCGCCAGAGGGAGCGCCTGGCTCATGATTGGGGAGCAGCAGGCTTGCCAGATGGGCACGGTTCATATCCTCACCGCGGCCCGGGTGAACGAGGGCGGGCGGGCGAGGTATCGCAAGCCTTACTCGTTCGCAGCGCTCAAGACACAGAGCAAGGTGAGCGCTTTGGCGGCAGCAATGGATATTGTCGGGTTGCGATCTGGCATGCGTCTCATCGCGCACCCTGGCCGAAGCAGCTGCGCTGGCAGCATGCAATCACATGTTTGCAGCTATAGGCTGCGGCTGAACGCCAGGGAAGCCGCCTCGCGAACAAGTGATCCCACCGTTTCTCCTCGCAGCGCCTCATCGCGGAGCGCGGTGAGGCGATTCGCGCCGGTGCAGGAGGCGATGACACGACACTGGAGAAGTGCGTCATGGCAAAGATGGTGGGGAAGCCCCACGTGATCCAGCTGTATGAGGTCTGGCACGACGTGAGCAACGTTCACACGGTGATGGAGTACCTCCAGGAGGACGTCATCGGGCTGCTGAACCGCGTGGGCGTGCTGGCGGACGACAGCGTCAAGCGCGTCTTCGCGCACATGAGCATCGGGCTGAAACAGCTCCACGACGCCGGCTTCTGCCACCGCGACTTCTCCCCCGAGAACGTGCTCGTGTCCACCGACGCGCTCTCCCTGCCCCTCGCCAAGGTCATCGACTTCGGTATGGTCTCGCCTCTCGGGGCTCTCTCCCCCGACGGGTCGGAGCGGGACCTGCCCGGCATGCCCGTGCCGTTTGGGAAGATGAGCTACCTGAGCCCCGAGTACTTTGCCCGGCTGCCCTACGGCGGCCGCAAGAACGACCTGTGGGCACTCGGATGCACGCTCTTCACGCTGTCGGAGCGCAAGATGCTCTTCGAGCAGCCCTCGGTGGCGGACCCACGCTTCCTGCTGCTCCACCAGGGCAGGCACGGGGAGCTGTTCGACCTCTCCAGGAAGACGGACCACGCGTGGCAGCGCCTCCCCGAGGCCGACTGGCGGCCCCGCATGGGCGACGGTCTCCGCGACCTGCTCTGCGGCCTCCTCCAGGTGCGCCCGGAGCACCGGGTCGCCTCCGTCGACGCCGTCCTCGCGCACCCCTGGCTCGTGGAGGCGGTGGCAGGCGCCAGTCGCGAGTGGGCAGCCAGTCAGGAGAGGGTAGGTGCCCCGGCGGCCGCGCCCCACGCGGCGGCAGCCGCTGGCGGGGGAGCCGCCGAGGCCTCCGCCGAAGGTGACAGCTCCTCCTCCTCTTCCTCGGCCTTTGCCGCGCATAAGGGCGCGCCTCCCTGAGCGCCCGCGCTCGGCCTTGCGGCCCGGACCGCCCGATTAGCGGTGTCGTGCCGTGCAGGGTGCGGCCGTGCTAGAATGCTTGCAAGACCCGACGCGGCAGCGAGCGAACGTTTCGTCGAGTGAGCGCCGCGCAATCGTCCCGCTGCTTGCGATCCACCACCTGCCTCTGGCCGCCCGACACATCTCACCACGCCTGACGCCGGCGGCGCCGCCACTCCTCACCACGTCTGCCCCTCGACCACGTTGTCGACGAAGCCCTGCCACGGCACGCGCGGCTCGCGGCCCGGCGCGTCGGGGACGGCCCCGCGGGCGCCGCCGAAGGCTCGGAAGAGGAGGGCGGCCTGTGCGGGGGAGAGTGGGAGGCCGAGCCGCTCCAGCACGCGCCCAAACTCGCCGGCGGTCAGGCCGCCGCAGTCTGCCCCGTCAAAGTGCTTGCACACGCCCGCGAGCCAGAAGCCGATGGTCTGCCCCCCGGCCTTCTTCTCCGCCGCCTTGGACCGGATCACTGCGATCTGACCCTCAAGGCGCGACGCGTCGTCGCGGCCGAGGTCCCCCTCCGCCACGCCGAAGCAGTCCTCCAGCTGCGAGCAGAACATGTCGTCCGACGGCACGGCCGCGCCCCACTGCAGCAGGCTCGACACCACAGCGCCCTCGTCCAGGCGGTCCCCGGAGTCCCCAGCGCACTCTGCCAGCTCCTCGGCCAGCGCCCCGGCAACGTCGTCGGCGGTGCTTCTCCCCGAGACCACGTCGACGTGCGAGCCGGCGCGGAAGGCGCCGAGAACCGCCTCCGGGCTCACCGCGCCCGCCCCCGAGCTGATCCCCGCCCACACCTTGGTCGCGTGGGCGACGCGGCGGTCAGAGGGCACGCCCAGCAGCGCGTGCATCAGCTCCCGAAGGCTCACGCGGCCAGACCCGTCCGTGTCCAGGGACCTGGCGAGCGCAGAAAGCTCGCGCTTGTCAAGGAAGAGCCCAACAAACCGCAGGGCCTCGTCAAGCTCCTCCGGATCGAGCGCACCGTCACCTGCGGCGGATTGGCTCGCGGGGCGGGGCATGGTCGAGGGCGGAGATCCCAGCCCGGGCAGCCAACCCCCCCCAAAAAACGGTCCAAGCGCCGCCGCCTTGCTCCCCTGTGCGGCAGGCCTTGGCGTACTGGCCCGGTGGTCTCAACCTTGAGGCAAGCGGTGGGTGCTGCGCCCTGGCTCACCCGAAAAGTCGGCCTCGGCAAACGCCTGGCGCACTCTTGAGGCGGAAATGCTCTTGTCGAACAGCTGGAGGCGCAGCTTTTGCATGGCCCGGTCCGTCGCCGCATCGGCCGAGTACATGGCGTCAGTTGCCGACGCCATTGCGGCCGTTCACGGTGCCCGCGACCAGTTTCTGGTCGCCGGCAACGGCATGCGAGTCTGAAGCTCTGCCGCAAGCAGAGCCGATGCGCAGGCCGGGCAACTGCCCGTCCTGAGGCGCACACCGCTGCCATGGCCTTGACGGGGATGGCTGCCACCGCCCACGCCGCGCGACACGTGCCTGTGACCAGTGAGGGGCGCGATGACGTCCGCTCGTGCCCGGGCTTGGCGCTGTGTGCCACGCTGCCGGCACCGCCTGGCCAAGACGCCCCGCCGCCCCCTGGCTCGCAGTCGAGGTTTGCATCGCCGACGCCTCGATGGCATCGCCAGACGAGATCAAGGCGAGAGTCACGCGGATCCTCACGTCTGAGGCGTCCATCGTTCCCGGTGAGCCGCGGAGCGCAATCCCGTTTGTCCCCGCCGCGGCCTGCGCTGCTCCCGAGGCCAGCCACGCCCGACCTTGGTGACGCCTGCCCGCAGGACCGGTCGAATTCGACGGGGACGACTTTCTGGCGACGCACTGCAGAGGCGTCAGGGTCTGCGAGCTCGGTGAGCACCGCTGCTGCTGCCGCACTGCGGCTCGCTCCGCACGCCCGGGGCTAGTCACGCGTACCGGCGCCCAGTGTTTTCGCAGACGACGGCGCGGACTCGGTGCCATCGGCGGCCGCGTCGCTGCAGTTCATCGCGTACCAGCTCTCGTCCGAGGGTCCCGCCGTGGAGGAGGTCGGGGAGGGCGAGGACACAGTGGTGGCGGCCCAGCACTGGCAGCTCCCCGCGCTAGAGTTCGAGGGCCTGTGGGAGAGCCTGGTTCTAGCGCCGAGCGTGAAGCGGCGGCTGCTCCGGTACGCCGCAACGTCGGTGCTCTTCTCCGACGCCGGGGTGGACCCCACGCTCGTGTCGCTGAACCGGCTCATCCTGCTGCACGGCCCGCCGGGCACGGGCAAGACGACGCTGTGCAAGGCCCTGGCCCACAAGCTCGCGCTCCGCATGTCCGGGCGCTACCCCTGCGCCGCGGTGCTGGAGGTCAACAGCCACTCCCTCTTCTCCCGCTGGTTCTCCGAGTCGGGGAAGCTCGTGGGGAAGCTGTTCGAGCACATCGGGGAGCTCGCCGCCGACGAGGACAGCCTCGTCGTCGTCCTCATCGACGAGGTCGAGTCCCTCTCCGGCGCCAGGCAGGCGTCCATGGCCGGGTCCGAGCCCAGCGACGCGGTGCGCGTGGTCAACGCCCTCCTGACCCAGCTGGACGCCCTCCGCGCCCGCCCCAACGTCCTCATCCTCGCCACCTCGAACATCACCGAGGCCATCGACGCCGCCTTCGTCGATCGCGCGGACCTCAAGCTCTTCATCGGCCCGCCCAACGCCGCCGCGCGCTTCGAGATCCTCGCCTCCTGCGTGGCAGAGCTCCTCCGCGTCGGGATCGTGGTGCCGGACGACGCCGGGGGAGCCGCCCGCGCCGCCCTCTCGGACAGCGGCGACGCCGCGACATCCTCCAGCTCCTCCTCGTCCGCCGTCAGGCCCGCCAGGGGCGCCGCCACGCCCGTTGTCTCCCGCGCAGCCCTGCCCGCCGCGCCGGCCTCCGGCCGCAGCTTCGGGGCCGGAGCCTCAGCTTCCGGCCCGCCGGCTCGCCCTGCGGCTGCCGTCTGGACGTACACCCGGGTGCTCGAGGCCATCGGCGAGGCGGCGTGGCGGGAGGCGGCGGCCGCGACCGCCGCGGGGACGGGGACCCAGGCGTGGGCCTCGACCGGGAGCGACGAGGCGGCCGGCAGGGCGACGACGGCGGCGCTGGAGCACAGCGACGCCCCACTCCGGGCCGAGGCGGGAACGCTCCTCACGGGCGTCGACGCGGCGGAGGCCCGTCTGCCGAGAGCCATGGTCGCCCTGGCACGTGCGGCGGGGCATTCGTGCGGCCTCAGCGGCCGCGCACTCCGCAAGCTCCCATTCGCAGCGCACGCCGGGTACACGGGCGGCCACCTGTGCAGCCTGACGGCGTTCTGCGACGCCCTCCTGGCCGCAGTGGGTGACGAGGCGAGCTCGAGGCACCACATGGCCGAGTGAGACAGCGGGACGCACAGCCCGCCGCGCGTGACCGGGCCGGGAAGGCGACGATGCTACCACAGATCGCAGGGTGGTGCGTGTGCGGGCGCCCGAAAGGTCGTTTGCAAGAACATGAAGCAGCTGGCACGAGGCGCACAGTCAAACGCTCAAAGCCGCTCCCAGTCCAGGCCCTCGCGCGCCGTGCCGCTCTCCTCGTCCGACCTCGTGATGCGGTGCACCTCGGGCTCGAGCTCCCTGCACAGCTCGTCGAAGTCCTTGCGCCTGGCGTCGATCGACACCTTGTTCCCGTCGACAAACTGGACAGTAAGCATCGGCACCGCGTCCGCCGGGAGCTCCTTGATCGTCACCTTATACTTGGGGAAACGGGCCCTCGCCTGCGAGTGAATGCATTGGCCGCGGGCGATTCGTCAGGCTGCGCGGTGCCAGGGGCGGCTCGCGCCTGAGCGAAAAGGCGCCGAGCGGGCTGCCGGCTCACCTTGCCTGTCTGAACCGACTGGAGCAGCTGCCTGCGAGTGGTGATATGCGGCGCATGGAAGCCCGGGATTCGAGCGGCGCGAACCCGGAGGCGACCGCTGGGCGCGAGGGAACGGGCCACGCCAGCCAGCACGGCCCGCAAGCAGGCCTCAAGGGGTCATGCCTGCCCCCCGCCACTCTGGGCGAGCACCGCACGGTCGCTGACACGCTTGGCATTGCGCGGCCGCCGCGATGGCTCACCTGAGGCCGCTGGCCCGGGAATCGACGGGGTTGAGCTCCGGCTCCACCGCGCTCACGTACGGCGCGATGTCCATCCACTTGATACGCGACGCAATGCGCCTGGCCGGGTTGAGCGGGGACCTCATGCCCGCGGGCTGGCCTCTGGGGGCGTCGTGCGGGCGCACGGCCCGTATGCGCGCAGAGCCTAAACAGAGCCGCACGAGCCGGCCGTGCCATCTTCGGAACCTGCTCACCCGCTACCCCGCCCCCAGGCGAGCGGCAGCGGTTCACCACACTTTCTACCAGAGTCGTTTGTTGCCATGGCCGCTCCGTCCCGCCGCCGTCAGGGCTTCCGCGTCGGAGCTTCTTCCGACAACCCCGACCGCATCAAGGACAAGAAGGACACGTCCCTGCGCGACCGCACGACGATCAACCGCCTTAACATGTACCGCCACGGCAAGGCCATCCGCAACAAGGCCGGCAAAATCGTTGGCGGCTCCTTCATGACCAAGGACCGCGCCGGCGACCGCGCCATCACCAGCAGCACGGGGCGCATCCAGCCCGACCGCCGCTGGTTCGGGAACACGCGCGTGATCGACCCCACCGCGCTCGACGATTTCCGCGAGGCGGTGTCGAAGCAGCAGCAGGACCCGTACGCGGTGCTTCTTCGCACCAAGAAGCTCCCCATGGCGCTGGTCTCGAGCGCCACCGGCCGCGTCGAGGGTCCCGGCCTGGATGACGAGACGGCCGCGGCCGAGGACTCGGCCCGCGCGGCAGCCGAGGCTGTGGAGGACACGGGGCCGTCGGGGTCGCTGCGCCTCGACTCCAAGGCCGGCCACCGCGCCACGAACCGGCTGCAGACGTCCGCCGCCGTCGCCGCGGGCTCTCGCGGCGCCAAGTCGGCCGCCGCAGCCGCCGCGCGCCGCGGGGGCTTCAAGGAGGCGTTCGGCAAGAAGGGCGGCCGGAAGCGCGTGAACCTGCTGACGCTGGCCGCGGGCGCGGGCAGCCTCGCAGAGCTTGCGGCGTCGGCGCAGGCCAAGGGCAAGGGCT